>Ga0210059_1017093_pt1 | contig 10385 bp, 6 predicted proteins | sample Ectturendosymbi2_FD_188042 | JGI IMG/M metagenome (GOLD analysis project Ga0210059, IMG submission 188042) | Ecteinascidia turbinata endosymbiont from Florida, USA - Sample 2 (SPAdes) (version 2) | ecosystem: Host-associated > Tunicates > Ascidians > Unclassified | place: Key West, Florida...
TGGGGTGCTCTTGGGGGGGCGTCACAAGTGGGGGTGTTTTCGCCTTTTTATGGCCTACTTTGCCCGGCCCTGGACGCCCATCGAATGGGCCCACGTTTTGGCCCAAATATTTTTACGAAACTAGGCTATCTTTCGAGTCTTTAGAGCCTTTGATTGGCTTTCTAGCATATCTGGATGAAAAATTATGCCACAAAAACCAAAAAGTAATCAAAAATCCTACCCCTAAAAATGGTAACCAGGGTGGAATAACACCCCTTTTGGATATGGCCACAACTCGCCGTTAGAATAGGCCAGAGAGCTGTTCAAATCCTCTAAAGATTCGTGAAGACTAGTAGTTTAGACTGAAAAAAAAATTTTCAGCTTGAGATCACGGGTTTTTTGTTAATGTTTGCATATGCAGAGGTTGTTCATGCATATTTCTATACATTGGGATAATGACATCACTTCCGGGGAGTGGAACCATCCATCAGATTTGGTGACTCAAAGTTTTTTTGGATTCTAGGCTTCAATACGAGTCTTTAGAGGGTTTGATGGACTTTCTAGCATTTCTGGTTCAAAAGTTATGGCCAAACTTCCGGATTTTAATTAGGGAGATCCCCTGAAATTACTCAGCCATGTCCTCAACGATTTGGGGTCTTTTGGCCCCTACTTGGGCACCAGAAACGCTAGGAAGTCGATCTAGGCCTCTGAAGCTTCATATTCCAGTCTAGAATACAACCAAACTTTAAGCCAAAATTTTGGCCCTTTGTGGAGGTGATGACGTCATAATGAAACAACCAAAAAAAGCCAAAACTACCCTTTTTCTAACCCCACCCACCGAAAACCCCGAACCCAAATCTAAAATGTTTTTTTTTCAATGCAAACTAGAAGACTTCATGAGTCTTTTGAGGGCTCGTATAGCTCGCTAGCATCTTTTAGCGGGGAGTTATCGCGGGTTATAGCGAGCTACACTAGCCGCCAGTGGGAGACTCATGCATTTTCTGATTTGGGAGCTAAATGGGGTTTTTGGGCCATAACTTTGGTTCCAGACATGCTAGAAGGTTAAGCAAGGGCTCTATCGACGCGGGAGATCATCTTGTTTCCACAAAAAGTTTGAGCCAAAATTTTTGCCCATTGGATTGGCGTCCAGGGCCCGTCAAAGTTGGTCAAAAAACCAAAAACACCCACTTTGCGAGCCTCTTCCAGGCGAACCCCTCACCTAAATCAAAAATTTTTTTTTCATAGAACCAAGAAGACTTGCCGCATCCGTAAAGGGTTTGAACAACTCTCTAGCTATAGCGGCTGGCGAGTTATAACCAAAAAAACTCGAGCCAAATTATTGGCTCGCGCGGACCTGACATGGCCCTACCAAACGTTAGGTAGTTGGGCGTTTTTATCATTGCAATTTCGCTGAAATTTTATTTTCCTCCACGTGTTTAGGTAAAAATCATATGATGCTATTTTTTTGCAAATGGCCATCGCCTGCACTAAACAAGCAGAGTGTTGAAAAAATGTTCTTTGATTAACATTCTTACCTGACCCAACCACACAACGTCAAATGATTAATTTCTTTTATCATCACGATCTTGCTAAAATTTTATTACCCTCCATGTGCTAAGCCGCAGATCACATGATGTCGATTTTGCATGTGATCGTTGTCCGAATGTAACACCAAACTTTGGATGCTACAAGTTCGCATAAGATAAAGATCTGTTTTCTCACCGCTTGGCTTTGGTTTTCCTCAGTTGTTAAATAAATTCTGTGTGGTTCGTAGTGTTTTTTGCATATTTTCATGAAAACGTTTTTCAGATATTGCGAAAAAGTACATATGGGCATTGAATGTGCTGACAGGGAAACTTAATTTCATAATGGAATAAAGGAAATTTATGATAGGATATTTTGTATGAATAAGATTTCAGTACCGTGGATGCGTAATGGTACGTGAAATCGATGTCCTATAAAAATAATTACCTTGACTGATTCGCTTGCTTGTCACCTTTGTGGGGACCCGTAACTTGAATAGGCCTACAGATTTGTGCAAGTTTAAATCATCGCAAAAACATAAGAGCGGACCCGTCGGCAGATTCCTTGAAAGCTTTTACAGTAAATCGAGAGGTTTTAATTGTTGATGTTAGGTTTATTTTTTTAGAGCTGATGCCAGCTACTTAATGCGCATTGCACACCTTTGAAACTAAAGCATTCAACCATTAGGCTGCACTTTCAAAAGCTGGAATGTAAAGGAAACGGTGGTTGGTCGATTCGCTCTCGAATATCTAAATAACCATTCTTTGCACGTAGGCCATATAAACTACGTTCTACATAAACTACTATCAGGAATAAATTGAACCATGCAGAAACAAGGACCTCAGCTTAAAATACAAGTAGTCGGTAATTTGTTCAGGGGTTTCACATGAAACATAGATCAACATAACATTTTTTTGAAAATCTGCATAAAAATAACATTTTTTGAACAAATGCACAAAATTCCATAAGAGGCTTTGATAGCCCGGTTTGTCCCGCACTCTGGTTGCGAACCTAATTCAATTTACACGCGCATTAAACTCTGTGACAAACATATTTGATCTTTTATTGCTTGACCATTCTCTTCAGTACTGCACACACAGCGGGAAACTTGCATTATTAAAGGCGATTGCTAGCCTACACCTATCGACTCACAAAGCCAAATGGACTCTATATGGGCGTTTCTGCAGTCTGTGTTTCATTTAAATGTGCATGCACTGTAAAATAATTTTTCCTATATCAAAGCTGTTCAATGACTATTTTCTTCAGATCACGTTTTTTCTTTAACAACTTTTTACAAAAAACACTTCAGGGTTAGGTTTTTCAAAATGGATCCTACGTCTGTAAATCAAAACCAAAAGTTTTTTAAGTGCAGTAAAAGGAGCGGTAGCGAATAGCGGTAGCGATAGCTCGCTACTATATTTATTCAGGAACGGCTGCGGTAGCGCCGTTATTAAATTTCACAATTAGTGGGAGGGTACAAAGCCCCCCTAAAATTTATTTCGACCCCCCCCTGGAAAATGTGTTGGACATAGTTTAAAAAATTTGGGCCCCTCTCAGAAAACTCTTCGCCCACCATAGTGTCCCAAGCTGGTTACGGGCCTGGCTTCAAGATATTTTTCTGACTAAGCGCCAGTGCTTGATGCCTGTTTGTCGCATTTGATGCAATAAAAACTTTGTTCGATGTTTGCCTAATGCACTGTTAACTTTTTTGAAAAGCATAACAATATTTTGGCGCAAACAACCAAATTGAACCAGTTTTATTCGTATCAGCATTTAAAGTGAAGAAACTGGTACGAAAGGAACTCTGTCTAATTTCTCACAAGAGTCACAACAATGCACGAGATTATATATAATAAATACATACATTCTATTGGTCACTGAAACAATCAATCAATCGTTCCCATTAACATCTGGAAGGCGAACCATGTCAGAGATGTAGTGCTAACAAAAAAGTTGTGGAAACGCATCCAAAAAGTAGCCGTTATGAAACAGCTTCAAACTCATTTTAAAACAAAACCTGAAAAAGGTGTGGGGACGCCATTCCCACGTGTTCCCGCCCCACTACACCCCTGAACCATGTACTCTAGCATGTAGACGTTCTACATTTTATCAACACTCGCAGTTTTTGAAACGTCTTTTGGTACAACGAAAAAGGAAAACATGCAAAAACCAAGAAAAGAAATTTGAGCATAAACTGTCCCAAAAGCTGTAGTTTTGACACCTACTACTGTACATTGCATAATAGATGAATAATATTCATGGAGGCACTTGCAGTGTCAAGAGAAAACTTTCAACCTGCAGTCGTCGAGTTTGGGTCGAAAATTCAGAAATGATGTCTTCAGTTGCCATAGCGTCTGTTTCATTTTTTTGAAAACCTAACAAAATCAGCTGACATTTATACGGTCGCAGGGGCGTAACGAGGGGGTCCAAGCATAGGTGGCGGAACCGGGGGGGCCGCATGGGCTTAGGCCCCACTTTTATTTCTGGGGGGCCTGCACCCCCCTTTTTAATTGCAAATTTTGCCTAAAGAAGTTTAAGTAACACAATTAGTATTGGGTCCATTGTTGAAGTAAATCGTATAATGAAAAAATGTTGCAGATAATTTTGGCAGTATTTTGTCAATATTAGTTGTGATTTGGCAGGATTTTGTAATGTTTGGCAGAATACACCATGCACAGTCTGTCATCCTGCTATGGCTGGCTTATAACGCACTGGTGTTGTTGAACAGTGTTGCCAGATGGTGTAATACAGCAAAAGTTTTACAAAAACGGTGTAATTTATACATGCTTGTGTGCATGGGTGTCGGAAGGATTTTTCCAGGGTAGGCGCTAGTGGATTTTTCCAAACGTTTTTCTAGGGGGGGGCCAAAAGTGGTGAAATTCGGTTTTTACCGCACTCGAAACCAAGAGAATAGCCTTTTTTGCTGAAATTTTCAAATTCTTGCCCCCCTTCCGATATCCATGCTTGTGGGTTGGAAAACTTTCGTGCCGCACCATCAAAAACTTGGTGTAATTTCAAGCGTTTAACACCATTCTATAAAGTCAAATTTTGCTGAATCTTGTACGCAAAATGAAATATTTGGGAGATCAATTTCAATTGTGCTTTTGTGTTTGCAATGGCAACACTAAACTGCTATATTTACAGTATTTCTACATTGGCAACACAACTGGCATCCTTAGGGGCAACTTGCTAGTTGCTGCATATGCTTTGTCTTGTCTTTGCATTCAGGTGTCAAGCGAAATTTCTGACTTCACGTCATGTGTGGATGCACGGAGTGAAATTCTACATATCAGATGCGCTTAGAAAACTGATGATTAGGGCTCAGGGTTTAGTGTTTAGTTAAGTGTGTCGGGTTATGGTTGATGTTATGGTTAGAAAAATAAAAATAATTGAGGTCTAAGACTAAGTCCAATATTTTTCAGTGGTTATGTATTTTCCCGTACTGTAGCTTGTTGTGGGTATCTTACATCGAAACAAAAAGTTTTTATTTATACAACACACATCCAAAAAGTAATCTCCGAACTTTGTTCCTTTTCTCTGACAAGGTAAATAGCTGACAAAAAATAATAACTCAGAAATTTCGCAGAGGTCAGATATTTCACTTGACACCGCCCACCGGTATCTAATTTAGCTGTAGAATGAGTATTCTGTCATGTTGCTTCTGTGTTCAAGATGTGGAAAAGTTGTAATTTTGAATGTGTTTAAGACAGGTATCAATGCTGTGTCATTTTTTCCTGTTTTTTAAGCTGTGTTCTTGGTGTTTTTAACAGCCCAGCGGCGACTCCGGCACACGGGCTCCTGGAGCTTAGCCCGAGTTTTCGATTACGATTTATATCGGAGAATGCCAGCTTGCTTTGTATATTTGTGCCACCACTCACGGTCCCAGTCTCACTAAGTTGTTAACTCGTACTAGATTCTTTGGACCGCGTCACTGTTCATATATTTTCGTTCCATGTCTGGCCTTTCGCGTTCATGTGGCAGCTTTGTAGGTGACTTGGATAAAACAATATCGTTCTATTAGGCGTTCTATGGACTTCATTCGCTCGCACTTTACTTAGGCTCAGCCATCAGAGTCCGAGCTACCCTATGCAATGAAGTATATTTTCAAACATAATTCATACCGGACTGAATGTTTTTTGAAGCAATGAATTTGTATAGATCACTGGATTTGAAGTGCAATCCAACGGACAGTTCCCATATCGAGAATAATTTCAAACGAACGAAAAATTGTGCAGCAACTCGTGCTAATATTGATGAGCCTAGCAAGCAGAGGACTGGCTGGCGTTATCATTGCCCTGTGACGTAGGCTACGTTACTCAATAATGGAGAAGTTACCATAAGAACTTCTCATTTATTATTACGTAACTAACGTCACAGAGTAACAATAATGCCAGCCAGAATGAAAGCAAATGAAAATTTTAGTGACGCAAACGTCGAACGGTTTTATTCAGTCAGAATAAATCGTATGATGAGCTCGAGTGACGCTGTTGACCTGGCTCGCCCCAGTAACAGCCTATTTGAATTTCAGGTGGTTCACCGATACGTTTTCAAAGTGGTGTAATTTTGTCTGTAATAGTGGAATTTAAACCATCAGATGTGCATTGGTAATGACGTCATATTTTAATGTTTGTGACGTCACAATTGGCAATTCAAACTACATAAATTTTATATAGATTTTGTCACGTGCACTTGTGCCCCCCCACTTTGAAAAAGGTTCCGCCACCCATGGGGCCAAGGGAGCATAATTCCCCGGGCGCCGAATCACTACGGGGAGCGCCAAAATGTCCAAACAATGTCACAAGTACTTTCTTCAATACAGTACTTTTGCTTCCTAAAGACTTCAAATTCGAAACATGGTGGCGCCAAACTTGCGCCCCTGTAAGTCCTCGTTACGCCCCTGTACGGTCGTGTGTCATGCACCTGCGATAAGGTGTGAGTATCCTCACCACACTGGAGAAGCTTGCTTCGCATGTGGCTGTCGAAACTCCTACAGTTAAGCCCGCGCTCAGCAGCAAGTATATGGCGGGAAAAGCTGCTTTATACTTCCAAAACCATTTCAAAAACTGGTCCAAATTCATACGGGTGTTTTCATTCAAAAACACATCAGGAAGCTTTGATGAGACAATGCTTTTCACAGTAGTAGTTTCAGCATCGAGAAGATATTCACTGATATTTTTGGTAGTTGAATTGACTAAGAGTAAAGAGGTTGTAACTCTTCCTTGTCGAGAGAGCAATTCGATGCTGGTGAAAGAACACGCAAAGATTTGATGAGAGACATATCAAACTCCGAAAACCGGTGGCTGAATTCGCTTTGAATAATATCAATGAATTGATTTCAAAGTAAGATGCTTTCAAATTCAAACTCTAACTTTCATTAATTCCAATGTGTTTTGTTATGAATGACGTCCTCTCTGAATCGAGATGAAACTGACTTTTTTCGCTTGTTCAGGGGGTTGGATGTAGTTTCGCTTGTTTAGAGGGTGGGATAACTGTAGCTTGCTTGCGCCACACACTAAGTACGAAATACACGCTAGCTGCATTTTATGCTGACTTATGCTAGTCAGTGCTGGAGTGATCTATACACATGCTGAAGCATTTCTACGTCAGACACAGAATTCCCTAACCTTATTTGATCAACTTCCAATTTGCGTACATTATCCTACTGGGTTTGGTTTGGCCATTGCAAGAAGTTTTGTTTGACTACAAGCAAGTCTAAGACCAGTCCAATGTTCCCTCTAAGATGCGCAATTGCGCAGTACCGCCAAATCATTTGTGCAGTGAAATCTGATTCTCGTGCACTTGCAACATTCCAAAACGTTGGAAAAGCAAGAAAACAAGAAGCTATTTGAAATAAATGTGTAGGCCCTACTTTGTTCGTATTTTTGTAAGACGGTATGCTTATCCTAAATTCTAATAATTCGCGAAATTTGTAATTCATTTAGAATTCTGGCAACTCAGCTTTGAAATATTCATGCTCACTAAAACCAACATTTGCTAAAATTTTCGTAGAGAGAACGCTGGCTAAGACTTTATATTATGACATTGCCATATCCAGCTTACTAGTGCCATGGCGTTCGAGGTAACAGAGAGACTGTAGAAACGGTTTCGAAAGACTGTCTCCAGTGACTGTGACGTCACAAATCGAAATTGTTGCCAGTGTGGACATTCCTTTGTACAATTTATTTTGTAACAATGAGGTTGCCTTTTAACGCAATGTGCGGTCATGCTGGGAGTCGGCCTAACGATTAAGCAGATTGAAAACAAGCATTTGCAAAATTGATTAATTTTTCGAGTTTGAATAATTTGGGGGGGCACGAAAAAAAATTGGGGGGGCACTGCCCCCGAATGCCCCCCCCGTGACTACTGGCGTGCCTATGCGTAAATCTATCACTGCCTCTACAGTTGCTCAGTGCTCACCCCGCCCCCTGTTCATAGGCATGCTTTTCCCCCGCTGTTTTTTGTTGCTGTTTTTTTGCTTATTTTACCTGACATTGATTTAGTGCACTTTTTGTCACTTCTATTACTACTTGTAAAACGTCTTTAATTAAAATGTGGCTTGTGCTAGCAACAGGGCTAGCTGCGAACTTGACCCAGGTGGTCTTTCGCCACCTATTTGTGATTCAACATGTTAGAACACGATTATTAAACTGCGAAACCTGAAATATCTGGTGTTTTTATATTTTCATCAACACGAAATTAATTTGTGATTTTTGATGCTATTTTATTTCCTCCTGCTGCATTCGTGTTATTTCGTGATTTGAGTCAAGAAAATGCATAAATTAACCATACCATACTAAGCGATGACGTTGGAGTTTTCGATGGTGAAAGTTTCCACACTGTAGCCTTCGAGACCGAGACTCGCAAAAATGAGTCCTGAGACTCGTCACAAGACCTAAACCAAGTCTCGAGACTCCATCACTGGAAATAGCTGAGGTAATGAATGATTCTCATACTTAAATATGCAGTTGGTAATTTAATTTTTTTTAATTTTAAGTTTTTGACACAGACACGAAGTCCATAGAGTTCAAACACACACACTCTGCACAACGCAGTTTGATAAAAACAGACGTTACAGAAAGTTTTATGGGGGCGTTGGAGGCATAGGCGAAGCCAGGGCGGAGCAAATGGGCCATTCCCCCCAAATTTAGAGCATGTGGTCATTTTATGCCATGAGACGCATTTTTCCAAACAAAATAGTGATTCGCCTAAAATCAAAAATTTTGGCTCCCCCCAAATTTTTGAGCTGGCTACGCCACTGCATGGTAACCAAGGTTGCCAGGTTGGCTTTTTTGACGCCAAATTTCACAAAGTTGGTCTGTTTTAGGGGCAAGTGGCGTCAAAAATTTTTTTGGCTTTTTCTCTTCAATATTTGGCTTTTTTTGGAGGCTGTTGGCCCATACTCCCAGATTGGTGTCTTGGCGTTTTAAATATTTTGCTGAAAAGTGCTATTGGGCTTTTTTAGAGAGTGCTTGGTGTATTTTCTCAAACGTTATCTGGCAACCCATAGAAGAATAAAGTTGTGCTGCACTGAACACTGAAAAGTTGAGGGCTGGAATTTTTATGGTTCTCAGATACGACGTTCAATACAGAACAAATATTTTCCACTTACCATGACAACCCTCGTACAAATACTTGGCGGTCACTTACAGCAGTTGTCGAAAATTTCCTTGGATATTCTAAAGCTCCTAACTATTACGACCTTTCAAAACAGCTGTTAAATTCTTACGAACAATCAGGGTGCAACATGAGTGTGAAGGTTCATTTTCTTCATAGTCATATACACTATTTTCCTGAAAACTTAGAAGCAATGATTGAAGAGCAAGGCGAGTCTTTCCATCAAGATATAAAAATAATAGAAACGATACCAGGGATGCTGGAATACCAACATGTTGGCAAACTATTGCTGGTGCTTAGAAAGAGGTTGCTGGCAGTTGCTACTCCCGAAAAACACAGAAAAGACAATTTCTGGATTAGCAACCGAGCAATCTTTTTTGTCATGACAAAAGAGTATGCTATCATGTCTGGGCTATTCTTGGCATTTTAACGTTGTTTTGTCGCCACAATCTTTGCATTGCAAGGCCGTAATATCTGTGTAGTTTCTCATATGTGTCTTTTAAGTCACAGATGCAAGTATACAAGTTGGGTTGAGTTGATTTTATTCGGCGATAATTAATATTCAGCTAGACAAAACACAAATTAGTGCAAGGACGCCAGGGCATTAAAGGAACCGGAAGGTTGTCGAGTCGATGCCCCTCAACAGTTAAATTAGTTTTGCTACTGTCCAGTTTCAACTCGTGGTGTTGCAAATATGTGGGAAGGAGCTGCTAGATGATCAACATGCTATCATGGTATATGCAGTATACACTTGAGTATATAGCATACACTTGAAGTTTTGTGTTTGTTTAACCTCTGTATGTGTTTGTTTAACCTCTGTAAGGTTAAACAATGTGTTTGTTTAACCTCTGCATTGTGTTTGCCTGTGTTTGTTAAACCTCTGCATTGTGTTTGTTTAACCTCTGTAACCTCTGTACTTGATAGTTAAAGGCCACAAAGATGGCGGCAAGTAAATCAGTCACAGTTTATTGACGGGGAAACTAGTTTCGCGTTTTCCAACGCATCATCAGTCCTGTAAATGTAAGACAAATCTTACAGGCGAAATGTTGACACTTGAAAACAAGTGAAGAAAAACACACGAACTGTTACTAGTTACAACGACATTGCTAAAAATTTTTTTCGAAGCTAAAAGGCTGACCTTACAAGAGCCTCATAAACCAGTCACTGCTAAGAAAATCTGCGTTTGGGAGCGGTCTAACAAAGACACTTTTCCTCTGGAGATAACACACGTGAGCGATGACGTATGCCAGAGAGAACCCGCGCGATTT
>Ga0210059_1017094_pt1 | contig 10385 bp, 12 predicted proteins | sample Ectturendosymbi2_FD_188042 | JGI IMG/M metagenome (GOLD analysis project Ga0210059, IMG submission 188042) | Ecteinascidia turbinata endosymbiont from Florida, USA - Sample 2 (SPAdes) (version 2) | ecosystem: Host-associated > Tunicates > Ascidians > Unclassified | place: Key West, Florida...
ATTTTGTAAGGTTAGATTTGCGACCTATGATTTCGTAGTTTCATTCTGGAATGTAGTTAATAGCGTAACTTGTACAAATCACAAGTAAAAACAAAACGGTGTTACTTACGGCCGCATCGAGCCAAGACATACCACCTTTTATGAGAAGCATGCATGTTTTTAGGAACATTTTTGAATTTTATGCAAACTTTTCTCATATTTTATTTCAACTTTCTGCAGTTATCATAATTTCTTTGGTTTACGAAATATTTGTTTCACACATTCTCCGTTTCTGCGATTGCCTTGAATTTCTACATCCCGCTCGAGACGCCGCAAACGGCGTTTGTCGTTGGGCAGTTCGGATGGTCCTATCGTGTTGGATACAAGTAAGTAAGTCGTTCTTAATGGGGCTCCAGAGATCCCAGGATCCCCTGTGAAAAATCCGGGGTCCCCAGAAGGAATACCAAAGTGTTTTCTTTCAACCGTCAGATGCAAAATCAACCACAACCACTTTGAATAATAACATAACAGCAGACGAGGGGTCCCCAATCCTAAATCTTTGGGATTGGACAGATAAGAATACTGAATTAAATCTTTGTTTGTTTAAGTAACTTCATCTCATTGTGGAGGTTTTGATGTGTTTGATCAAAAATTTTGAATCAGTGCTGTTTAGACTTTTAATCACATCTCATTTTTCATTTTTGATCGATGGATTTCGCATCACCTTGTCCAGAGTTGCTCATTTCGTCCACCCGGACAGTTGGTTTGGTGTGTTTCGCAGCTTTTATCGAGGGCATGCCCATACAGGTCTAAAACGAGTTTCTTCTGCTCCTGGTCAGTTTTCAACTAATCCTTTTTAAGAATTGTTTACCCAACTGATTCAACTTACAGTTGCGATCATTTTTTGAATCACGTTTGTCTGGCTGTTGGAACTCGCGCACGCGGCCGTGGGTAAATTTTAGAGCGCCACGTTGGCGATAATTCTTGTTGTTGCACCGATTATTGTAAAACGCAATGCAACGGTACTGGCATGGCGATTGCTGAAAAAACGGAATGTGGCGTCAATGGTCTGTGCAGCGTTTTTTCGAAAACAGAAAACGTTACCGGCAGAAATGTCGCATCACTGCTATCCAGACTTCAAGCAACTCTGTTTGCAATAAGCTAGTCTAAACATTTAGCAGTTATTACTTTTGCGTCACTTTGTCTTCACATTTGCGCTATAATTCTTTGTTCTACTTTCAATTTTTATTCTTCAAGGTGTGACAGCATTTTGCTTGAAAAAATACTTAATCGCACAGGGCAGCTCGGGGTCTAACGGACGAGCCCAAGTAAAAGCGCGTCAGTGCGAGCGATCGTATTCGAAAGAACGCTTACTACGATAGATTTTTTTCATGTCACCTGCAACATGAAGGCTGGACATGAAACGAAAATATATGAACACTGACAAAGTCCAATGAAAAGAGCCCGAGTTTGCAACCTTAATCAGTGCAGCGGGTGGTGTCTCAAATATATACAAAGCAAGAAAGCTCGCGTTGCACAAAAAAGAGCGATTCCGTGCAACAAGAGCGATTCCATATTCAAGAATCGCTGGTGTTTTGCAAGTGCTTTGAAATCTGTCTCTGTATCACGTGAGACAAAACAGCTGTTTGAAATCGACATGGACGTATTTCATTTCGTTTGATTCTACAAGAAAAAAATTTGTAGCTTACTTTGGTAATCAAATGCTGATTTGTTTTCTGCATCACTCGTTCGTTTTCGTTCAGATGTCACGTGTCTTTCACATACGCAATAAATTTGTGGAAACGACTCCTTGTAAGCATAGTTGCAAGTGACCTTATAATTTAAGTTTCTTGGCTCGGATAACATCCTCCCAGAGTTCCTTAAAACACCTTGGGGCGTAAGTGCCTGTCGTGGCTGCGAGAGTTCTACTCCAGTTGTCTCAATCGTGTCGCCATCCCGAAGGTCTGGCGAAATGCCACTATCATAGCCGTCCCAAAACCGAACAAGCTAGTGGACGTTCCCAGGAGCTGCCGAGTAATTTCGCTTCTCCGTGTCCCGCACAGTACAAGTTACTTGAGCTTCTCCTTCTGTTTCGACTTGAGCCTGTTGTCTACCCCCAGCTGCCGAACCAACAAGATGGTTTTCGAAGCGGTCGCTCTACTTTCCAACAGGTTGTCAAACCGGCTAGCGATATTGAGGAGAGCTATGAGGGAAGACGTAAGGTGGATCTGGTTCTCGTGGATCTTACTGCAGCCTGTGACACTGTCTGGCATCGGGGTTTGGCAGTGAAGCTACTCTAGACCATCTCTGATCGACACGTGGTGCGCTTCATTGTCAACATTATTTCAAGACGCAGCTTCATCCTTAAAACCAGCGACGGGCAATGCAGCCGGCTCCAACGTCTGAAGAACGGAGTGCCTCAAGGGTCAACGCTGGCACTTAGGCTTTTCAACATCTATATCAGTGACATCCCCGACACTCTGTCCACTCAATATGATTATGCTGATGACCTAGCCCTTCTGTTTTCCCACAAGCGTTGGAATGAGGTGGAAGAAGTCGTTTCTTTGGAGATGCAAAGAATTGCTGATTACCTACCTGCATGGAGGCTCAGGCTGAGCACGGCCAAAATTACATGCACTGCGTTCCACCTGAATAATAGGGAATCCAGCCGTAAGCTTGCGGTCACCGTCGACGGTACCATTCGCTACACCCAGAATCCAAGTTACGTTGGAGACACGCTTGATCACCAACTCACCTTCAGACAACACTTGGAAGGCCTCTGTACCAAAGTCAGAGCCCGCAATTGTCTCTTGCGTCTCTTGGCTGGCTCAGCATGGGGTGCCCATACTTCTGTCCTGCGAACTTCAGAGTCGGCCGTGGTCTACAATGCCACGGAATACCCCGACCCAGCTTGGTGCCGCAGCATCCACACTAAGAAGCTAGATGTTGCGTTAAACGATAGGTTGCGCATCATCACTGGGTGTCTGAAACCGACCCTCAGGGAGCTTTTACCAATACTCTCGTGCATCCCACCGGCCCACTTGCGTAGGGAACACTCCATTTTCAAGCTGGCCCTCCAGGCACAGCTGAACACTAACCATCCCCTTCATACCCTTGTCCATAGTGCACAGTTCTTCGGCACACAGCGCCTGCATTCATGATGCCCCTTGCACCGTTACGAAGCCCCTTGCTCCGCCTCCCGCCTGGCTTGGAGCTTCCCCGGAGTCTGTGGGTAGCACTAAATAGGTCAAGAACTGGCAGCGACCGTTGTGGTACATGCTTTTACCGCCGGGGCATGTTAGATACACCCAAATGCATCTGTGGCCCTCAGAAGCACTCGGCCAATCATATAATCTTCGACTGTAACATCCTTCGCCCTCCGAACCGCCTGGAAGACCTGCGATCTCCTATCATCAACAACACTAAATGGCTTGAGGACCTTGTGGATTTTATTTAAATCGCTGCTCACACGCACGCAAGAAGAAGGCTCGGTTTATATTAACCCAACTGAAAACAACAACACAATCTCCTTTTTTCCAATCAAACGATTGTAGACTTGCAGCGCCGGGCGTGAAGCTTTCACTTTCACCTATCCATTACCGAGCACGAGGCTAAACGGGCCGTAAGTATCATTTTCGAAGACTTCAGTGTGACCAAAGCGGTTTTGAAAAGCCAGGACTCACCTCAGAGTTGCTCAAGAGACATGCAGTCCTCTTTTCGGCTTTGGTGAAAAGCTGCATCGTTTTCTGCAACTGGAGTTTGCACCATTCTTACGACTTTATCTCCTCATTCTAATCTACTTGGATAAAAACGCGGTTTTTATCTGCCCAATGCCCATACGTTTCGTCATCTCCGCAAAGAGCTAACGCAACAGTACGGGGATCAGAGAGTTCGTTTGCGACTAATGCGGTACTGAGGTATATTCATTGGAAGCATGTTCAGGGAAGCAAAAATTTTAAGAAGAGAAGTATGTCAAGATGCATGCTTGTTGTTTGAAACACCACTTATAGCTGTTATTAATTTTGCAGACTTACACAGCTTTTCTTTGCTTGGTCGTGTGTTTCGAAATGGAAAAAAATATTAAAGCATATTAGCTTTCGACATTGCAGCATGATTCAGGAATTGCCAAACCAGGCATCGCCGCCTGATTTACTTTCAGTAGCACAACGTCTTTTTTGCGAATGGAAATAGAAATTAAAGCTAAACCCAAATGCAAGGCAGAATACCTTCCTTGCCACTTGCAAAGATGCAAAACCCGGTGCTTTCAATGAAAATGCGTGATGTAAAAATATATTGTGCAGTAAGTAAAACTAAGTGCTTTCATAAAACAAATGAATTACTTTGCGCGGAAAAACGCAAAACTGGCTAAATTGAACTATATGTTATGCTGTACATATTGTAAATACGTTTCTTCATCACGTTTCAAAAGGAATATTGTACCGATGCGAATGTTAACAAGTAAACAGATGAAAAACATACCGTATGCGATTTCTTATGCCACGGAAGCCTTTACCCTCCAAATTTCCTTGTGTAGTAAAAAAAGCGAAAGCGATATTTAAACAACAAACCAATGTGTCATTTTGTCTACATCCCACAAAACGGTCTGAATAGTCGTGACGAGGAAGAAGTATCAGTCAGTTGTTTATTTAACTGTTTATGACCTAAGAAATGTCCAAAATCGTTGATATTTCTGAATGAACTTTGGCAGGAATTTGAACCTAAAGGAAAACACTCCAAACTGCGTTGCCGAATTGTTTTATATAAACTGATACTGTAAGCAGAAGAAAAAATTTTAGAAAGTTGTAAAAAGTTGGTACACGAAAAGTGGAAGTGCTGAATAGCCTGATAATGAAAATAACGGCCAAAGAAAAAGAAAAATGTGTGGCTATTTTGGAAAAACGTGTGGCTATTTCTTTTTCTTTGGCCGTTATTTTCATTATCAGGTTGTGAAAATTATCTGAAAGACAATGTCTGCAAGCTTACTCCTAGACTTCAATCATAGAATTGCAATGAATATTCTACAAAAATATGTGGCTATTTTGGAAAAAGTTAAATTTAATTGGAAAAGAATCCCAGAAGCAGTTTTACAAAAAGAAATGGAAAACATAGATTCGGCACAGTTGTACAAATCAATATTTTAAGTTATAGATGACGCTCTATAGACCTGGTTTAAATAAATAGTTCCGATATAATCATAAGTTCATAATAAATGGTTTGAGGTTAGCACAGAGTAAAGAATTAAAAACGAAATTTAACGAACTACAATACAAGTAGCTTTTACTAACTGTTGTCAAGTAGTCTGACCGAACGCGTGAATGCTTTTGTTTCGTCATGGTGTAATTCCATTGTATGCTGTTCACAGTACACAAAGTTCATTTGAGTATCGGTAAAAACGCTGCTTACAGGAGAGTAATGACTACACATAATCAGATAGCAAATTTCATATATCACAAGTACAAGTACTTCATAAGTGGGAACGTAAATAATTTCTAAACTGTGGTTACGTGCTTACTTTCGTAATTACTTTGCACTTTGTGAGATTTATCATCAAATATCTCTGTCTAATTTGCCAGAAACTTTGCGAGAGGTTTTGCAGCGATATCAGTCGAAACGATTTCTCGCATTTAGCCGGGTGAGCTTCGACTTTCAAGCTGGGCACTTGGTTTGTGCAGATGTGTTGTGAATATCGACAAGATTGACAAAACCTATCAGCTTTGATTCTTCCCGACATATGCCTGCAGGTGCTTCAGCACTAATTGCATAATCAATATTTTGAAGAGTTACTGGGATCTTTGAACAGGAATTACAAAGCAACCAGGTTATGCTGCTGATTGTTAAAGAATGACTTATGAGAAGAAACGCGTTAGATATCTATCGTGCAACAGTCTATCCTTTTGAATTTTATGAAGATGAACTTTATAAAAAATTGAAATTAAATTTTATAAAAAATATTGAAAGCACAAAACTTTACTAAAAGATGGAAGTCAATGGCGTGAGCACAGCCTGCTTTGTCGCACAAACGGAATATTTCGAAGTTGTTTCAAATAAAAAAAATTGCGCTTGTCAGAAAGGATTACTCGCGGTGAACGTTTTGTTGAAAGTTTTGCTCCAGCACCACGACTTAATAGCAAATTCAGCAAGATTAAAAATGTTTGCAGATCGTGATTACTCCTTCTAATTAGCTTCACTGTTAGTAATGCTTCCTATCTATCCAAAGGAAACGGCTGTTGCAATCGGTTTGAGTCAATGTGCGTTTGTTGGCACATATATTACTACACTTACCTATGCTTAGCAAGGTAATATAGTGCTACTAATGCTGCCACATCCATGTAATCATTGATGAAATGAAAAGAATTAACCAGCTGCATTCTTAGAGCGCTAAAGTGACTGCGAATGTGTTTTTCACAGAGCTACATTCTACTTAGCTTTAACATAAATTTGACAAAAGGTTAGGACCTGCTTGTGCGAAACGACTTGAATACTGCCTGTCGCCGAGTGGAGTAATTCAACAAAAGCATAAAAGCTTTGGTTTCTGGAAAAAAATTCTGACCGAACGACTCGCAAGTCACAACATATGACAGTATTGCCCCACAAAAGCACAGGAAAACATGAAACACTTTCGCACAGCACTGTATCCGAAAGCAATCACGCCTTAGCTATTATTTTTCCCTTTGTTTACGCCAGAACGGATTACGTGACAGTTTGAAGCTTACGTATGTTACTATATTTGTTGATCGCAGTGGTGATCCAAACAACACAAGCACACGTTCCTCGGTTTGCAACATGTAGGAATAAAGCTACGGAGTCAAAAACTTAAAGCCTTGATTTAGAGCGGGGTCAGAGAAAGCTTCCTTGATTATTTCACACCACGAACGGGCACCCAACTTAGATTGCAGTCCTGTGATTATCCTGACAAGTTAGTAAGACAAACAGGCCTGCCTGACATTCTGAGCAGCCAATACGCAATGAGGTCACGCCGCCTCTTCAATCAAAACTAAACACGGCAAGCTTATTTAAAACACTGTCCAAATAATACAAGTACTAACACAGACGTTAAAGTTGAGAAAGTACAGCATAACATGCTACGTAAAACGACACATGCAATGCTGCGAAAGCGATGAAACGCGGTGCAAAGGTCTTTTCTTGATAAATTTTATATGGGTTGTTTGTTGCAACAATTCCATCTGAATGACAACTTTCTTGAATGTGCTAGAAGACAGCTGACGTCTTGTCAGCGTAAGTAAAATTACATTTTCAACTTGTATTTTCATTTTTATTTCACACTGAAAAATCATTCTTTCGGGGCAACAGGGTAGATTCTTTGTTTTTATCACTTTTTGCAGCAATTGTAGATTTGATCGTTGTAAACTTTTTCAATTTCTGCAAGAATTGCACCAACACATTTTTCTGAAATTTCATTATCAGCCAGAGCCTTTGAAACCAAATTTTTAATCGCACATGCTTCGGTTCCACTTAAAGATATTAGTCGTTCGTGCTTCTGCGCTTTCGTCACTAATTGTTTCTCAACAAATTTCATAGAAATCGTCATCCCCCCTAAAAGCAATGTCAGCCTCTGTAGAATCATAACGAATATCGTTCCAATCAAGTTTAGGAAAGACGTCAGACAGCCTAAATTTATAAGAATCACACAAAACTGAATAACCAGCCACATTCATTGCAAATATTAATTCCACAACGATATTTTTGCGTGATAGTTTCGTGCTTCAATTTTTTCGTGTGAATGTCCTTTTCAATTTCATTCATTCAACGTAATCTATATGAGTGTCCGGTTATTTATTTTATTCTAGAAATAGTTTCTGTATTTCAAGGCGCAGTTAATCCACTTTTTCTCCGCCTCGCCTCACCGAGCCTGAAGGGGCAGCTTCGACGAACGACCACAGTTGCGACAAAGCCACTATGCCACGCTACGCTTGACTTGTCTGGTGGACTGCGCATCAACCGAGGTTGATGATAATGTGTTTTACATCACCAAGCGGTGCCAGCTTTCCAATCAACTAGCCCTGAATAGAGAAACCCAACGTTTTCCAGGCCTTAACATGCAAAACTCATTAAAAATAGCTTCCTGCTTTCTTGGTCCATTGTCTCCATTTTTTCTTTTCGTGATGACACACAAGTTGCCACGTCGCAGTATTCATTTCTGCTTTTCGGTTGCTTCGGCAAGGCGCTTTGTGCTTGTGATATAGAAAATTTCAGGTGTTGGATGAAGTGAAGCTGGTGTTCATAATCCTAAATAATATGCTTGGAAGCGATTCAGGAGCAAGTGATTCAATTTCTTAACGGTTTTATGCATTAGCTTTTGAAGGTAATTCAGCTAGGGCTCCAGGCACTTTGAAGATACATTGCTTGTAGCTCTCAAATACATTTACTCTTTCTCAAATGAGTTCATTTGTAGTCTCCCCACTCTGGCATGAAGTTAAATGAATTTATTTCATTGCCGAAGGCCCGTTGGTTAGACTTTACCTTCTGGTTCACGGTAACCATAAAAAATGTATTGATTTCAAGGTTATTCAATTCACAGTCTTTCACTGCTTTTTCGAAATTAAAGACGTTTTTAAAAGAATTTCCTGATTTGTTGCAGCACTCCATTACTGAAAGGTCGCTATTTTAAAAAATGTTTTTCGTGGTTTGAAGACAGCCTATAACTCTCTCAATTTGAATGAATTGATTTCTTTCAGAGGCTTATGTTTTTTCTCTCTGCATAAGATACAGCTTTAAAGTTTTTAAGAAAATCAGTTTCTGGTTTCGAAAACTTGAACTGTTAACACTTCATTTTATATAAAAATATTTTTTCAACATAGCGCTATGATCAATGGGATTGTCTTAAATTTATTTTTCTTGTTGAGCTAATATATTTTAATATACGGTGAAATAAATAGGCTTCCATTCCTTGGTGCGCTACGAAGTTGCAGAGATCCTGTATAGAGCTCAGAAAAGGTGGTAGAGTTGAGGACAATTGCAGCCAACCGCTCAATCAACATAGATCGAAACTTGTGTGAACTGCCTCATTGCGTTGTGAAATTAAACTTTCTATATCCAACTGCTTTATGAGCCCCGTGTAACCCACCTTTGCCTATTGCTTCATCCGTTCAAATATAGCATGCCATGGTTCACTGTTTCCTTTGTGTTTTCAAGCAGAAAGTCTTGAGGCAGACATTCTTGAGGCCAGGGATGTGGAAGCGGAAGCTGGAAGCGGAAGCGAAGGAAGCGGTCCTGTTTCTGTGGAAGTGGAAGCGTAAGCCCGAAAATCCTACCGCTTCCGCTTCCACATAGGTTATTTGACTTGGAGAATAACTTGGCGAAAAATTTTTGTCCATTTCTCAATGTGGATTTAAGCGGTGAAGTTGCACTATAAGTCTGAATGAACGTGCGATATCAGCAGCGCGAGAAAACGAGATAAAGCATTACTAGCATCCATGGCATTCTTCATAGAAGGCCAAGTCATCGTGCAACTTACCGATTTTATTGGAGGCTGACTTTTCAAACCTGGCTGCTGTCTACTAAAATGGTAACAGTTTGAAAGTACAGCAATCTCCCCGTTATGTTCGCAGCTTGAATCTGAGCTGTTTGTGCGAACTTATGTGGTAGGTGCGAACTTAGCAGTTGTGCTTTTAACTGTCTTAACAAACAGATGTTGATCATTAGGGCTAATGTTTGGAGACTGATTGATGCTTTGACTGAAGCTAACTATTCTTTTCAGCAAGGCATATAGTATTCACTTACATTATGCTACTCACTTCACAAACAGTGTTAGGCCAAGCCAAGCGTTTAATTGAATCAGTTTGAGTCAAACCATCCAACTGATCCAAGTTAACGAAACATCGTATGACAGTGCGGAGTGAAGCTGCTGTAGGAAAGTCTATGCGAAGCGGGAAGCTATGTGCAAACGTTATTTTCCCTAATGTCTGAAGACACACAAAAAAAAGTTAGTGCGTCTATCCGCGGATTAACACAGCTGGTTAGGAAGGTATTTCTTTGGATTGATAACATGCATCGAGCAAACTGCCCCTTCCACCTTCACTAACCATTTTGAAAGCAACCGAACTTGCTGAACAATTATATCAAATAGTGAACTTTAGCAATATAATGTTTTGTGTTTGACATTTTTTATGACCAGTTGTCACGTTTGATTTGCTGTAAATACCAATAAATTGCTGAAAAAGTTGAATCCAGATTTTTTAAATAATTTTGTGCGAACTTAACTAGGATGCAAACTTAACTTAGATATTACTGAACATATGTGTTTGCCAACTCAATCTAAAAAGCTTTTCGCATTTTACTGAAGATGTAACAAGTTTGTCCAAAACCTTGCGTTCTAGAATTTTGCTCAAAGCATTATTATGGCGTAATAATGTATGACAATCAAAGCGCTTTGAAGAAACCTTAAA
>Ga0210059_1017095_pt1 | contig 10385 bp, 3 predicted proteins | sample Ectturendosymbi2_FD_188042 | JGI IMG/M metagenome (GOLD analysis project Ga0210059, IMG submission 188042) | Ecteinascidia turbinata endosymbiont from Florida, USA - Sample 2 (SPAdes) (version 2) | ecosystem: Host-associated > Tunicates > Ascidians > Unclassified | place: Key West, Florida...
AGCTAGTAGCCACTCAACGCCTTACCATCCAATCGGTAATTCGCAGGTAGAACGTTACAACGGAATTCTATGGAAAGCCATTAGACTTGCGTTAAAATCGCACGACTTGCACTTGCCTGTTGACTCGTGGGAAGCTGTATTGCCGGATGCGTTGCATTCTATTCGGTCGCTCCTGTGTACGAGTACAAATGCTACTCCGCACGAACTGTTTTTTAGTTTTGATCGGCGGTCTCCAAATGGGAAATCGCTGCCTGCATGGCTGTCTAAGCCTGGCCCTGTGTTTCTGAGAAACCACGTACGCTCCAGTAAGTATGATGACCTGGTAGAAGTTGAATTGCTTGAAGCAAATCCTATGTATGCTAATGTAAGGCGTAAAGACGGAAGAGATCAAAACGTTTCTCTGCGCGACTTGGCGCCGTGTCCGAGTGGGGAGCGGTTAGACAGTGCCACCGTACCAGACCCTGACGTGCTGGTCGATGCAATTCCTGACGAGTCCGACACGTCAAATCTCGAAAAGTCCAGTGCTTCGGGCTCGCATGTATCGAACTCAGAGGAAACGAGTAGCAGCAATTCCGAAGAAAATGCCTTGGAGAATGTTCCCGCCTTGCCCAGACGTTCCGCGCGAAGCACTCGCGGTATACCTCCTACAAGATGCGGTGACGTCGTTTCATTTTAGGGGGGTAGAATGTCATGTGATTTGGGTCAATGCTGGCGGCTGTTTGCGTTGCACGTGTTCGTAATTGAGCGCTGCGTTCGAGCTGATTAGTAGTCGTCTTCTCGGTGGCAGTGACCAGTTCAGTTGGTCTGAGCATGTTTGCTTCATGTCAGTTTACCTTTTGTTCGTGTTTTATTAGATGTCGTGTTTCAGTTAATTAAAGCCCAATTAAAGCAGTGGCTTATCAGTCAATGTTCGTTGTGAGGTTACGACAGGGGGAAAGTGTGAAACTTTCAAGGGGTTAACTTGTGGTTTATTGATGGTGAATGTAGTGAAATGGGGAGCGAAAATAAAGAAGTGGGGGCGATGCCAACTTGCTATCGCCTAAATTTTATGTGTTGCCAGCCGTATCTTCCCAAATTTCAGTGTTTTGAAAGTTGTGTATCATGAATACCCTTTTGCATTTTCTCCTTCTGCTACGTCAGTAATGCCGCAGCCTCAAGAACGTATCCTTTGATGGCCGTATCTTAGGTTTGATCAAAAGTTATTATCACGGTTGGCTGAGTATGATGACGTGATCAGAGGGCCCTCTTTTTAGTCGTGCCTCGGGTTCCCCCAACCCTAAACCCACCACTGATCTTGACAAACAGCAAACGACTCAGACGAACGCAAATGAAACACACAAGCAGACGATCACAGTTATAATAATGAAACACAGGCAAGCCCAGGCGCGCTACCCCTTAATTTAGAATTTAGATAAATTTGGTTATGTACCTAATTGGGGAAAAACTCACCGAAAAATAACTCTGGCTCGTTCACAACTCAGGACACGCAGTTCTCTCGAAACTTTCCAAGGACCAACAGATAGGCGTTTTCAGCTATTGCAAGAGTTGAGTAAAGCGTTTCAACCCCGGATTGAATTCAGATTAAACAGTTTACATGTCAGAATGTCGTTTTGGCGCATCACAGCAGTTAAAATACAATGTTTCTTTTTTCTCGTCGGCTGCCATTTACAAGCTTGCGTTCTTGGTAAACCCATTCCCTGCCACAAGGTTGCCACACCCCATGCAGCGACTGGATCCAAGCTTTTTTCTCATGCTCAGGCGGGAAGGTTTGCGTGACGCAAGGGTTGGCCTCGCCTGGCATTGTTTCCAATTGACAGCTATAAGAAATTTGATTGATTTAAATATTTATCTGATGGTAGTGGCAACATATGTTGGTTTGGAACATCAAGTTGCTTTAAGTTCAATTTAACCGCAATTTCGTGGAATTTGTTCCCTGTGCGCGTCCTAGAGTTTGTTTTTCATTTTAGCTGAAAGCATTTGGCAAAGCTGTTTGCTTAATCACGTGTCCCCAGCTAAACGTGTTGCACGGGGTGCAATGTGAAACCGCGCCTGGCTGACGTTTCCAACATTGTTATCGGCCCGTGTGTGCCTACGGAAATATGCACTGCGCACCGTATGTTCGGGCATCCTTCCTGACGAAAGCATTTCATTAAGTGCAACATTACATTTAAGCTGCGCTTGCTTTTTGCTTGCGAACCGTTTTTACCGGTTAAACATTACGGAGCGCGATTTAAACACCACAAAAAAAAATAAAAACGCCAAACTACACAAAATGCGGATACGATTTCCCGTTAAAATTTACCACACGAAAACGTCACCCTAAACGATTTTTCCATCGAATGTAGCAATTGAAGAATGCTTTTTTCAACCTGCAATGACAAACTGTTAACGTCACGCCTCAACGTAGAAGCGTGTGCAGTTTCTTAGTTGATGCTGAAAAAATAACGTTCGTTAAAAGAGTTTATTTCCACACTAATCGTTGCATGCTGGTCAAGCAAATTCCTAATTTTTAGAACGTCCTCGGCAAACAAATTGTTGCATGCAACACATCGTTCGCAACCTGAAAAAAGATAAGCGAAATGTTGACGTTGCCCCTCCTCCATTTGAAAAGTTTCTGCGGAGGCCCATGCCAACACAGTTTCTTGCGTTTCGTGTTCATACACCCAGGTTACAAAACACCATTTTAAGATTACTCCCGTCGCGTGCAAAACAACAGGCCAAACCTGATGCGTTCACTTCTACAACTGAAGCGCAGATTTAATGATCTCGAAGACATTCTCATGGTCACATTACAAGATACATTACTATCGGTGTTTGCTTACATCGGGTGCCACCGTTAATGGAATGTGAATCGTCGCAACTTACGGAGAGAAACGTCATTTGTAGATTTATTTCGACTTTGTTTGGTACTCTGGCTGTTGCAACACCCTACTCTTTGTACAACCGAAATATTAATTGCTAGTCATACGATGATTCAGACTCCGATGATGGTAACAGTGTACAAGTTGGAAAGGTACTGTGTTTATATGAAACGTGTGGCAAAGGGAAGTGTTCATAACAGTGCAGGGGCGTAGATGGCGCCCGGGGCAAGTAGCAAGTTTGGCGCCCCCATATTCGAACCTGGGATATTTCCGAAGTAAATGTAATGTATTGAAGACAGTACTGTGACACTGTTGGAACATTTCAACGTACCCCGCAGTGATTCGGCGCCAGGGGAATTGTGCCCCCCTTGCGCCCCCTCGTTACGTCCCTGTAACAATGCGTTGGCAGTGTTTGCAACAAATGGTTGGCAGTGTTTGCAACAAACAGTCCACATATTGCTGAAAAACGTTGATACTTTTAATGCAGCAGCCAATAAATGCAGATGAATGTAGATCATGGTCGCCGGAAGGGTAGCCAAGTTCCTCCCTTAGATTTCGAAATTTGTCGTGTTGCGTATTAAATTTTTAGCAAAAAAAGGTTGTTTTGTTAGTTTCGAGTGGGTAAAATGAAATTTCACCATATTTTCTTACCCTGGAAAAATCCTTCCGACGCTCACAATGTAGAAATATTTCCATGGATAAAATCTTTTTGGCACTTGTTCTATCACAATACTTTTATAATCATGGAAGTAGCAAAAACTTGCCAGGAAAAGTATCAAATGTAGCTAAAAACTCCATTCAATTCATGTAAGACGTCATGGTGTGCAGTATTTTAACATTTGTTAAGCATTTTGTATTTCATAGTTTAATAATTTAAACTGTCATTGAGTGTTTAGACATAACAGCTCAATATTTTCGATTATTGCAGAAACTGGTTGTGTCATAATTCGAGTTCCAAGGTTTATTCAGATTGATTTTGTTCCTGGTATTGAGTATGGAGTTGGAAAACAGCTCAATGCATCTTGTTCAAATGACGAAACTCGAAGATTTACTCTGACATGCGAAAGAAATAACAACTGGCAACCACCAATTCGACAACAACTTTGCGAATTGTAAACGCACCGATTGTCGATATTGTACATATTTCATCTTACCACGTGTCTTGTGTCTTTCGCTCTACTTCGGCATTGTCCGTATGTGTCACAGGTGCAGGAGCAGGCAAATTTTGGGAGATGCGAAGGTTTTTGCCAGAATTTTCCATACTTGCCCGAAACGTTTTTGTGTGACTTTGCCTACAAATTTGCGATCATAAAGACCTTTTTTGGTATTAACCCCAAAAAAGATCTTCATGTGTTTTTCTGCAAACGTTGGGCGCCATTTTTCCTGGATTTTTGCCCAGATTTTCAGGGATTTGTACGGATTTTCGGCAAATCAAAACTATTGGGGGTACGCTTGCACCCCCACCTCCTGCACCACTGGTACGTGTACATTGTACAACAATGGCAAATAAGAAATCGCAAGACACATGTGCATTTTGCGAAAACATTGTCTGAAAAGAACAAAAAGGCAGGACTCTTTATTCAACATTTCAAAGTTATTTTAAGCGCGAACAAGATCTCAATGAGCTTATTGTGAATAATTCGGTTGCAAAAAACAATTTACTGCCATGCGATTAGTTGTCTGGCATATACAAGAAACGGAATCAACATGTGTTACCAATTTGCGCGCGGTTTCATCTCGGTTTGCCTCGTAGGCCCACTTGTGGCCGTTTTGGACTTCCTGGCTGGGAGAATTAGGTGGAGCTGAATGGGTACGTTCGTGGTGTGAAAAGCATTAATCAAACCCCAGCCGTCAAAAGAAGGCCTTTGGAACCCTGGGTTTTTCCCACAGTCTGTGTTCCCCGGAACAACGCAAACGAACAGGGTGAAAAGTCGTATGGAAAACGAAAGATCTTTTGCTACAGTAATAGATTTCATGGAAATCAGAAGCAGTTTTAGACTTCAAAAGTGTAGGTGTAAACTTTCAAAAGTCGGACCAAGCTGTGTCATAGAATCTTGGCGATCCAAAAATTTAAAGAAAAAAATAAATGTGTTTCGATACAGTAGCCTACTACGATCTGTGGTATTTGAAACGGTATTAAGTTCTCAAATCATGTTTTAGCTGACAACCACAGATAAAGGATTTGAAATGTACATCCAAGTCCAAGAACTTTAATATCTTCTTAATCCAATACCACAAATCAACTGTTTTTACGTAGCAAATAAAGTATAATCAAACAGTGAAAGCCAAAAATATGAGTGTATGCCCTTGTAGACGCCACGAGAAATACATTTAATGTTTCGCAAAACAAATGGTGATATCTACATTGCTTGGCAAAATATTGATCAGACTTTGTTTTCTGGTTATTCAATCCTCGCATAACGTAATGACTAATAGGGCCATTTTTATGACCTAAAAACCATGATAATATGACTATTTTTCATAAAACATGACTCTACGCGATCAAACAAAATGATTGAGCTAGAACATACAACTACTGTACAAAGAAGCATTACCAGCGAAATTAGGCATAAGAGATGGAAGCCCCATGGTTTGTTGAAACCCCACAAAATGAACAGCTCAAAACATTAACAAAATATATCGATTGGTTTGAAGCAAATTGAAAACATGCATGGACACTGATTCATTTCTTTCGAGCAGCAAGAACATGCATTTTTAGGCAGTGCATTACATTTCATCCAAATAATATGGTTCACCTACGCCTTTGCCAAAATTCGCAGGGTGCGCAAGTGGGTTCGATTTGCAGGTTTCAGCTTAGATTTAGCAATACATAGGCACACCATATTTTTGTGATTGAAAACCGGAACGCTTCAGAACAAAGAGCATTAACAGATTAATGCGGTTCATATCTAACTTGGAGTATGAAGTGTGGTAATTATAAACGGCGCTGCGCTTCTCTTAAGTGCCCGCGTTCATAATTACGTAGTTCGCATTCTTGTGACGATTGCCGTGCCTTGATGCGTGTCAATCCGCATTTCAAGGCCAGCCCGTGGTCTAGTGGTAAGTGCGTCCGCTTCGGTGCTGGTAGGTCGAGAGTTCGACGGGAGGATCTTACCAAGACCTTGTAAATTGGTACTGTAGCCTTCTCACCAGGCGCACGGTGTGCGGAAGAGCTGCAGGGAACACACCCAGAACACAAAAACAAACCGGGTGAAATGAAAACAGAATTTGTACAGACTCAATCGTGGCGCTACAAGACCACTGTAGTTATAAAGCGGCAACAACAAACCACCATATCAAAAAAACCCGCATTTCAAACTCATACTGGTCGTTTGCGTGCAACGAGTTTGCGCAGTGCTTCTTTTGTTAGCCTGACTCGGGCATTAGTTGATTAAAGCCTAGTGAATAAGGAAGTCTGATTTTAGTGCTTCACATGAAGCTAATTTGGATTCCTACAGTTAAGACACGAAGAAAAACTGAAATAATACATTTTGCTAAAAAACAAAACAATATTCAAGCATTTTTAGTTTGCACATTCGCCCAATCCATTCATATATTTCTGTAGACAGTACTTTCTTCAAGAAGTCGCTGTTCGATTTTATTTTCTCGTAAAAATCACAGCAGGAAAAGTCAGTATCAATTTTACAGGTCGTAAGGGCTTCACATTCTGCTTCTGTTATTCATGATAGCTGATTAAATGTCAAACCGGTACTTTTTGGTTCACTTATCGGGACGCCGGGGCAAAGCCTTTAAACCGGGACTGTCCCGGCTAAAACGGGACGTATGCCTAGCAATACAGAAGTTGCCTAGCAACACAGAAGTTTCGCCTGATATTTCCAGTTTGTTTCAGGGTTGCAGAGTCGGAGGTAAAATGTCCAACTCCGACCTTCCCAAAATTTCAGATTTCTTACCATGGGCGTCGGAAAGATTTTTTCCAGGGGGGGCACTAGGGAATTTTTTCCAAAATTTTTCCAGGGGGGCCAAAAGCGGTGAAATTTGTTTTTTCGCACTCGAAATTAAGAAAATATCTTTTTTTGCTGAAATTTTCAAAATCCTGCCCCCCATTCCGACGCCCATACTCCTCAGCATAACATGAATGAAGTTTGGCTGTCAACAATTTTGCAACAACTAGCAATCAGTGGAATCTGTGGTAGGTCTACATAACAAAGACTATAAGTTTCAAAAATTTCAAAAGAAAGTTTACCATTTTAACAGGCACGAGTTACGATTCCTAAGTTAGGGGCCGGATAAAAAATCCGTAATCTTAGGAATCTAACACTAACTCCGACTTCCTGCCACTCCGGCTCCGCAACCCTAGTTTGTTTTAATGGTTTCCTTATTGAATTAGGTGGGAAATATGACTTCATGGCCTAGCATGGAATTTATGACCTTTTATGACTATAACTTTTGCTACAGACTTCGTAGGGTTGATATTTTTGTTTCAAAATTCCTTTCATAGCTTCCTGAAGCACAGAAAAACTATGACTTTTAAATGGCTCTAGTTAAGATAGAAGCATTTTGCGTTGTTAATTATATGTACTGTCAGAAGTGTCTCATCACTGTTACAGTAGCACCATATCACTTCAACCTTTCAGTGGTTTGAAGTGTGTGGTAATTATATAGTCATTGCAGTCAGTTTATTTTGTACAAGTGTTTCAGGGAGGCTGTCATATAGCCAGTGGCGTGCAGAGAGAGGGGGCCACGGCCCCGGGAATCAACAGCAGGAAGGTATCAAAAGAGTGAAATTACAAATATTAAAATGGTGCAACTAGATTGTTTTTCCTATTGTAAGGCTACTAACACATGCTGGATGGATTTAATTTTTTGAAACTTGTTTGTTTTTTTTCAACACTAGCTTTTACGTAATCAAATACCAGTAATTCTCACCTTCTTCAATACGAGAGACCTACAATATACTCTAGGTGTGCGGCACACTGTGTGCATGTCGTTATCTGTTCTGACTTACTAACGTAGGCGCACAAAGCGGGGGGAAGCAGCCCTTCCGGCTTGCAAAATTTCAGGGCAAACTTTGTTTTCAGGACAAGCGCAAGTTGTTCAAAAATCCTGAATGATAAAAAATATTTGAATACAGTGAAAAATTTCAGGGCAGATTTGTTTTTCAGGGCAAGCGCAAGTTGCTCAAAAACCTGAACGGAAAATACAGTGTACGTAGTGTATATTTACGTGGGGATGATCCGTGTAATTTGGGCTAGTGTAGTGCTGCCAGAACTCCGCCAAATCATAAAGATATTTGCAGTAATTCCAGAAAGTACCTGTACAGCAGAACGTTCATTCAGTGGTTTGTGGAGAATGAAAACGTAATTAAGAAACACCATGGGCCAAGATCGATTAAACAGTGTTGCCCTAATCAAGATTGAACGTTGTCATACCAACAAGATAATTGAAAATCGCATTGATAGTGTCATAGACACCTTTGCTAAGAGGAAACATAGGCACAGGAAACATAGGCACAAGGACTGTAATGGCCTGCAGCTTAAACATTTGGAATTGCGCATCTTTATGCAGCAGTCATATTGTATTGCTTTCTTGCATTGCATTAAAGTTTACTACTTTGTGAATACCACTTTCCACTTTATTAAATGACTGTACATGGTTTCTTTATTCAAAAGGTAACGATCTCACGACAGAACATCGTACAATACATGGGCGTCCGCAGGGGGGAGGGCAAGAAGGGCATTTGCCCTCCCTGGAAATTTGGACTAAGAAGCAAACATTTATTGAAAACGTAAAATAAGCAGTTTATTTCGATTGGTTGGGTTAATTCTTGCAATGACAGTTTATTTGCCGATGTGACACTCACACTGCAAAAAGTCAGTTCACTGTTCTGGTATAATGCAGGCATGAAATGCAGTTCACTTAATCCGCTCCTTTGGCTACAAATGCATTTGCGAAACTCGGGAGCGAATTGTTCCACTATCAACATTTGTTGCGTCGCAATAACATGGCAACATATCTTCAAAGGTGCACTTCAAGTTACGGTAGTGGCCGTTTTGCCGCATGTAACTGTTCAATGCAGACATCTCGGCAGGTAATGCAGCGAGACAGTGACTGCTGATAGCGGTAAGCCATGGCACGTAGATTTAAAACCAATGGTGGGCAAACTGCGACTCGCTGATATATTTTGTGTGGCTCTTCCAGATAAGTAGCAATATCTCAAATTGATAGAGAGTTGTGACTTCATATTTAACGTTTGTTTCATTTATCAGTGTGTTTACGCGAACTCGGTTAGTTACCAGGAAATCTACGCGATTTGATAACAAAGATAGTGAACCTGAAGCTCAAATTAAGTTTCTAGCTCCCAGAAGAAAATTAAATTTTTTTAAAGACATATGTTGTCAAAAGCATTCTGTCAATTTCGATATGTCAGAATGAGAACAAATGTTTTTTGCGAAGAGGCAATTGCAGGACCACAAAGTGAAAGAATACAAAAATAAATTGTAAGACTACTGGTGGAGCTCCAAGCCAGATTTGACCGTTTCCAAGAGTTAAAACCATGTTTTGCATTCCTTGTAAATCCAATCAACGTTAATGTGGTCAGTGATGGCTGTTCCGTTTGCCACAAACTTGTCTGCTGTAGAAACGAAACTGACCTCTAAAAAAAACTTTAGTCAATGCCAGTTTGTAACTAATTTCTGGCGACAGGTTCCAGAAAATACCCAGAATTTAAAAGACCAGTGTACAAAACACATTGCTGTGACTTTTTGTTCTCTGTAATTAAGTTCGTAAAATCAAACCATCGTGCAAGCCTAAAAATGAGCATTTGGGAGAATTAATTCGCACAGCTTTAACAACGTATTGTCCAGATTTTTGGGGACTCGAAAATCAAACAAAAGCTTCATATTAACAATTACTATACATCATTTCATGTAAAACTTGCATTCTTTACCGTATGTGTCTGGACACTACAAAATATTTTTGCGGCTTGCTGGTGTTTTTGCTTTTGTGCAAATGACTCTTCCATTGAACAAGTTTGCCCAACCCTGGTTAATACTATGTGTAAATAAACATGAGTGAAAAAGAAGCATTACTGCCAATAAAGCGTATTTTTTGCAACCAATGCTCCCTCTAAAGCAAGGCCGCAAACTCAAAATGCTCCGAGGGCCAAATAAGGACTTATGAAATAACACGAGGGCCTCATTATGACGCTGACGCAACAATGGCGGTACCTGAACCTTAGTAGAAACAATGGTCAATGGTCAATGGTCAATGGTTTATTGTTTCATATAACTCAGCCAACAAGCAGAAGCATCATAAAAGCCATCGCATGCAGTAAGCCAATAGTTAGCGAACATTAAAGCAAATGAAAACACAATGGCACAATAGTTGATCAGTGTAAACAAAGGGGGCCGCTGTGTCATATAGGATTGGCGAAAGACCGTGGCGGTCATCTAGTCAACCAACTCCGTTTATCACTCTTTTACCAAGTGTTGAGAAACAACAGTTGGACATCAAATAAGCATAATGAAAAGAAAAACCAAAAAAACGAATGAACACAGAACATGG
>Ga0210059_1017096_pt1 | contig 10384 bp, 7 predicted proteins | sample Ectturendosymbi2_FD_188042 | JGI IMG/M metagenome (GOLD analysis project Ga0210059, IMG submission 188042) | Ecteinascidia turbinata endosymbiont from Florida, USA - Sample 2 (SPAdes) (version 2) | ecosystem: Host-associated > Tunicates > Ascidians > Unclassified | place: Key West, Florida...
GGGGTGCGGGGGGCGGTTCCCACGGCCCTGCATGCACCCCCAAATTTTTAGAAAACATAGTCATGTTGTGCTTTGAGAAGCGTTTTTCCAAACAAAATAGTGTTATTCGCCTAAAATCAAACATTTTGGCACCCCCAAAATTTTTTTACTGGCTACGCCACTGCTTCCAATCTCTGTGACTCATTCAAACGCTTGGCTTTACCTGACATTATATGCAGGGGTGTAGTGGGGCGGGAACGCGTGGGAACGGCGTTCCCACACCTTTGTCAAGTTTTGCTTGAAAATGAATTTGAAGCAGTTTTAAAATGGCTAGTTTTTTTGGGTGCGTTCCCACACCTTTTTTGTTAGCACTACCTCCCTGATTATATGTGAATAGTATAATATAATTAAACGCTATGTGCCTTGGTAAAAAGATTACCGGTAGCTAGCTTCAGTCAGTGCAACAATCAATCTCGAAGCTTCAGCCCTAATGATCAGCAACATGGTTGCCAACCTGTTTTCATCAAACAAAGCTCGTCAGAAACATAAACATCATTATAATACAATTCCAATTTTAGAAGTATTTTCTTTCTCAGTAATTACTCTGTCTGACATTTGTTCTTATAAATAACATCGATGATGTTTAGAGCAACAGTAAAACCTTTGCAATATTCTTTGTACCCTGCGTGGTCATAGACTCTCAAAAGAGATTTGTAATGAAATTGCAGCTGAGACAGTGTTTTATCAGAGCTACGCCTTTTCGACTGAAAAAAAGCCAGAAAAAGCCAAATTTTGTCTTGCTTTTTTTATTTCCAAAAAAAGCTAAAAGGTGTTCAAAAGAGGCCAAAATTTGAAATTCTGGCTTCAAAAAAGCCAAATTGACAACCCTGATCGGCAATTCAGCGTCTTCGTTTTTGCTGATACATACACAGGCCTTCTATATTACGTAATGATACGCTTTTGTGTAGAACACAAAGCAAAGCATAATTGCTAAGTTCACACCTACCAGCCAAGTTCGCACATGCTGCTCAGATTCAAGTAGCGAACTTTACAAGGAGATTACTGTATTATCTTACCACCCTGCACCGCTACCCAGCGGAAATTCGAAAACAAAGAAAGAGTTACCGAATTCTTATATCAAGCTGTTCACCTACCGATGTCCGATTGTTCAATTTTTACAAAAAGCGAGAGCTTGGTCCAGATCAAAGTCATTATAACCAGTCACGACGTTGGTCCAGATTACACACTACACTAGCCCAAATTACACGGATCACCCCCAAGTGAATATGCATTGAATACACTGTATTGAAAATATTTTCACCGTTCAGGATTTTTGAGCAACTTGCACTTGCCATGAAAAACAGAGTTGCCTGAAAAATTTCACTGCATTGAATATATTTTTTATCATTCAGGATTTTTGAGCAACTTTGCGCTCGCCCTGAAAAACAGAGTTTGCCCTGAACATTTTGACTGCATTGCAGGGGCGCAACCAGCTCTTCATTTCGGGGGGGAGGCAATTTTCATGAAATTTCACTCGATGACGTTATCATGCTTACTCAACCGTGGTACAACTTTTTCGCAAGCGGTCACATATAAGTTTCTCTTCGCAACATTTCCGAAAATGAGAATTTTTCAGTTTTAATCAAGATGCAGACCGAATCATCAGGACAGAGTAAAAATCAGTAGCATAATACGAACACCTGGTTCTAATGTTTCCAACTCGGGTTTACGCGAACCCTAAACCCGTTTTTTGGCTATTTTCTACTTCCCGTAACCCATTTTTTGTTTCAACCAGCAAACCCGGTTATTTCAAAAGCCTAGAATTGCTGTTGCATTCAAATATTAGTAATTCTGATAACACTGAAGTTGAAGAGTGGTGCGTGCAACGGGCAAATTAGCAGGTTTGAGCCTTCAACTGTTACCTGGAAGCGTGAGTGTGCGGGTTTTGCTCACTGACTACCGTACGTTCGTTGTTGGTCCGTTTATAATTTCGTTCAATTGACCCATTTAGAGGGATCGTGAGATCATTTGCCCGTAATAAGTGTCTACGCGAAGTTTAGTCTTTTCGCTAACCTAATTAAATAACTACCATGTGAAATAGTTCTTCAAAGCTGCACCGTTGTTACTAGTTAGTCCATTTACGAGCTGTTATGTGCTAGTTCATACACAAGCTGTGATTCAGTGCAGAATCGATTCATTCCTTTTCAGTTTGCAATAATTTTCTGCAAAATATTTGGCTTTCTTTTAGAAACGGCTTAAATACTAGATCCTATGTATTCAGTTTAAAGAAGTTAGTAGTCAAGGAAACCCGGAAAATTATAGTCACTTCTAATGCAATAAGGCTCAACAAACACCCAAGTGCAATTTGTGCTCCGTTATACAAAAAGAGGTGCTTCAAGCACTGAAAGTTTAATCAACTATTTGAAATCACAGCACAGAATTCAAGTAACCCTTGAGAGTGAAGACCACAAAACTATTCCGGCACAAGAAGAGATCCGATCACAGATTGTGATAAAGGAAATGAGTCTTTTTGAATCTACAAGGAAGAGGTCAAATAACCTTGCAAAACTGTACCATGCCTTATTTACAAACAAACCCACATCAGTGGAACCAGAGAGGGCTTCTTCAGCCGCTGGACTATTTGTCACAAAACTCAGAAGCTCACTGAATGATGAGAGTATGCTTTGATTGTCATGCGTCAGTATTACAAACATCATTAAAACACTGTGCTTAAGTTAATTAATAATTCGCTAATAAACTGCGCAGTGACCAAGAGTAGTAGCCTACTATCTAAATCAGGGTCTCAAACACGCGGCCCGCGAGGCCATTTTGTGCGGTCCGCGATGCGTTTGGGAAAATTCATACAAACAACACCTAAGTTGTTTAGTTTATTCACCGGTGTTTAAAAGTGCTTGGCCTGCGAGTGAATAAGTTCCTTATAAACGAACGTTGAGACTTTTAAGCGAACGTAGAGACGGATAGAAATTATTTGCCTGTAACTCACGATACCCTTCGCAGGAAGTAAGATGTAAAAGCTGTTTCTTGTGAGGTTGAGGTACCGCCATTGTTGCGTCAGCATCATAATGCGGCCCTCGGGTTACTTTGTAGGTCTGGCCCACGGAGTAATGTAAGTGTGAGACCCTGATCTAAATGATATTGAGCTTTTATCCCTCACAATTGCATTCATTTCAAAACCAGAAAAAAATTTTTCCTCAGCTACCAGAAAACCGGGTTTTAAAATTTTGTCCCGAATTGGAACACTACTTGGTTCCGTACTCAGCTAGTGCAGTTATGGCTTTAGTGTGGCAGATGTATAGGCTACTAGTAAACCTGCCTAACTTTTCGTCTTGTTTTAGCAAAAGTAGGGTTCTGGTATAGCGTCACTTGGAGCCAAAGTAGTGTAGTAGGCAGGTGCGTTCTACACTTGACTGGCATTCATATGACACTATACTAAATCGTTTTTCCCAAGCCGTGGTACTGGTAACAATCCAGGAAGATTCTAAAGCAGCTATGTCCAACCCAGGGGCGTAACGAGTCTAGATGGCACGTGGGACAAGAAGCAAGTTTGGTGCCCCCATATTTGAACCTGAGGTCTTTCGGAAGCAAATGTACTGAATTGAAGAAAGCACTTATGACATTGTTGGGACCTTTCGGCGCCCCCACAGTCATTCAGCGCGCCCTGCAGTGATTCGGCGTCCGGGGATTTGTGCCCCCCTTGTCCACCCCGCGTTACACCCCTGGTCCAACCCAAATGGTTTACTGAGCCAAAAATAATGTCGCTATCTTGATCAGGGCCGCACATTGAAAGACATATTAATGAGGGCCGCACATTGAATGGCTTCCTTTGAGCTTAGAAAACTAAGTTTGGCTTAACCCAATGCACTGAAAGTCTTCGAATGTAACTGCAATGGTAAAGGACATGATAAAGTGGCTATGAGGACCACCTGCATCAAAAATGTCAAATTGAAAAGTATCAAAACAAAGACAGATTGTCAGCATGCAGGATACTTTTACTACACCGTAAACGTAAACTGGGCCGCACAAAACCCTCAACTGGGCCGCGGGTTGGACACAGCTGCTCTAAAACATGAAGCAGTCCTCACGCTAAATTTAGTTAAAAACTACGAAGTTTCGAACCGAAAATGCAACTAAATAACGTTTTTTTTAAGAAATGTACTACGTTAAGATGGTGATCCGTTTTGGCCTTAACAAAAATAATCAAAAGATCGTAGAAGCACAAGCGGTTTGACGTGACCACAAACTCTTTTAATAACAACCAACACGTCAAGATTTCTCTTATCACTTTGAAAGTTTCAGCAGTTTGCACGGTTCAACAGTGCCCTAATGTTATAAAGTTTCATGAAGCCAAATTGAGGCCTGTCTCAGAGAAAAGGTTGTACACCAACAAAAGGATAAAAAATGCTTTAGAAATACCAACATTTTAAACTAACTCCAACATTTTGACAATTCCAGCATATTTTTGGTTAAACTACCAATCATTTACGAAATTTTCGATCAAATGGCCTATCTCAAGATAAATCTTGTAAGGAGATAATCAACCAGTAGTACAAAGAAACATTCAATTAGGACTTTTCTTTAAAATGATTAGAATATAAAATTTCTCCTTTATTCTTTGAAAGTTTTTGCAAAAATATCAAATTGCTATGCAATGTTTTGAATATTTCGGGGAGGGCAAATTCCCCAAATGCTCCCCCCCTGGTTGCGCGCCTGCTCCATTGAATATACTTTTTACATTCAAGATTTTTGATCAACTTGCTCTCGATCTGAAAAACAGAATAAGTCCTGAAATTTTTTACTGCATTGAAATATTTTTTACCATTTAGTATTTTTGAGAAATTTTTCGCTTGTCCTGAAAAACAGAGTGTGCCCTTAAATTTTTCACTGCATTGAATATACTTTTTACATTCAGGATTTTTGAGCAACTGCGCTTTCCCTGAAAAACGGAGTTGCCCTGAAACTTTTCACCGTATTGAAATATTTTCTATCATTCAGGATTTTTGACCAACTTTCGCTTGCCCTGAAAACAGAGTTTGCTCTGAAATTTTTCAAGCCTGGTGGGGCTCCCGCCCTCCCCGCCTCGTACGCCTATGGTTTTATGCATTATATTTTTTCATTAATATACCAGGGATTTTTAAGGCGTTTTAGGGACCCGATTCGAGTCCCTAGAATCAGAGAAAATTATCATCGGGTCCCTAAAATCAGAGAAAATCGGGTCCCAAGAATCAGAGAAATCGGGTCCCTACAGATCCATACCGGGTACCTAACATTTTCCTTAAAAAAAGCTCTGAATATACGATTAATTTTTCTGCCCTTTGGTGTTTTGTTCTTTTCATTTTATTGCGGTTATGTTAGTTCGTGGTTTGAGTCACAATGCATCCTGGGTAAATCTACCCATAGGTGTACGAGAGTGCATATTTTTGGGGATGCAAAAAATTTTTGCCCAAATTGGATCTTGTTTTTCCCAAATAACGTACAAGCAGCAAGTCTTCATCTTAAGACTGAAACGTACCATTGTAAACAAATCAAGGTGTCTGCATGCCTAATTACCAATTACCGGGGTTCAAAGCCGCACGCCCTCAACCAGCAATCAATATTTTGCATAACCGCATGTGAACAATGGTAATACTGTATTTATTGGTTGAAAAAGGTTAGTCAGTTACAATAAAATCCCTCCCAAAATTGCTGTTCATGTCACCACATGTGGTAGGTGTTGTTCAGCATCTTCATTCTCAAGTTTATACGTCCTATGCTTATTCTTTTACCACGATCATCCTAATAGCTAAGATATGTGCTTCTCTAGCATAGATGTGTGCATTTGTGTTAGCCACTATTGCAATCAATCTGGGTAAGGGGTAAAATATATCAGGTTATGATCTGAAGTATTACATTGCTGCAAATAGGTCAAGCCTCAAGTAAGGAGAGGGAAAGGAGACAGTTTAATATATAACATATAGCTTAGCCTTCCACATTAGGCTATCTTCACTGCAATGTGCTGTACTTTAAATATTACAACTTACTTAAACGTTACAGCTTCTAAAGTCACATTATGAAAGCTAAAATCCACTCCAGCTTAGACAGTTAAATGTGCACTGAACACAGCACGCTAAGAAAAAATAGCAATATGGAGCTGATACAGACAAACACTGCTGCCTGTATGATCAACTACCAAGGAATGTGTGCAAATGCACATTTCCGATGAAAAATGACTTATAACCTCAACAAGAATATTTTAGAAAATACCAGTGCTTCACTGGACTGCATTGGCATTAGTGAATCATGCAGTGCAATAAACAGTAGAGTTGCTACTGTTCATGAAAACCTCACTTCACAGCCTTAAATTAAAGCATTAAAATTTGGCAGGATGCAACATATGAAATTCATTGCATGAAACAAAAGAAAAATATGAAAACCGAAACAGTATGAAATCACACCTCATTACTATCACACGATATATTACCGCTGCAGTTACGGAGTTAATTATGTTCATGAATACTTCGTGGCAACAGATTCACACTTGCAAATCTCACATCAAGCAAGTTTGAAACATGAAAACTTCACAGAATCATATAACAGCTACACCACATTACTACCACAAACTATTTTGCAGCTACAGCTACATTTTAGTTGTACACTTTACAACATCAACAATTTACAAAGATTAGTGTTAATTGGAATGGTGGGTTACTACTACATGTTCCTAATTTTAAAATGTTTCTTAATCTACCCAAATTTGGATGAGGTTGTTTCAATTGGCTCAAATTTGATTTGGTCTGTTGTAATTTGCCGAGATATTTATAATATATCTCGTATGCAAATCTGAAAGAAACTCTTCAAAATTGCCCAGATGGTTCCAGTTGTACTCATGTTTGAATGAAGCTGTTTCACTTACCCAAATATGATTGAAGCTGCTAGAATCTGCCCAAATGTTTGTAATTGTATGTAAATTTAAATGAAGGACGTGTATATTACCCAAATTGAAATGAAGCTGTTTGAAGTTTCCAAAATTGCATAAAGCTGTTTGAAGTCACCCAAAATAGAACGACGATGTTCCACTTGGCACAAATTTGAATGGAGCTATTGCCATTTGGCCAGAGATGATTAAGTCTGTTGGAATTTAGGCCCATCCAAATTTTTCCAATTTATGAAAACATTTCCAACTTCACCCAAATTTGAACGAAGTTGTTCCAGTTTACTCAAATTTCATTGAAATTGTTAAAATTTACCCAAATGATTTCGATTTCATCCAAATTTGAATAAAACTCTTATAATTTACCCAGACATTTCTAAATTTTCTAAAATTTCATGGGAGCTATTCTATATAGCCCAGCTGTGAACAAGACTGTTTGAAGGTGCCCACAATTGAATGAAGCTGTTGCAAATTTACAAATTGCCAAAATTTGATTTGACTGATGGTCTTCACCGAAATGTTTCTTATTTATCTAAATAATTTCGATTTTCACCCGATTTCGAATGAAACTTTTCTCGTTACCCCAAATTTAACTGAAGCTATTGGACTGTACCCAAATGCTCCTAATGTACTCAAATGTTCTAAATTTACACAAAACTTGAATGAATTTTTTAGCTTGCCCAAATTTGGTGGAAGCTGTTGGAATTACCACATGATCCCAGTTCACTCAAAGGCAGTGCCTAACTTGCCATCAGGGGCAAAAAAGAATGGCAAAATAATCTCAGATTATTCTCAGATTTATAATCTCAGATTTATCTCAGATTATTTTGTCGTTGATTTGGCCATTATTTTGCATTAGTTGGGAAAATAGACACTACCTCACTTACACGTGAATGTAGCTGTGTACTTTGCCCAAATGTTGAGACATTTTGCCCGAATAATGGACAATTTTTCAGCTCTGGGGATGCGACCGCATTCCCATGCCGTACGCTTATGAACCTACCCTATTGCCTAATTTTTGTGGATGTCAGTATCGTGTTTCAGAAACGTTCTGTGCAATTGGCAGCATGTGTTTTTGTACTAAACAAACGCGCTTTATAAAACATCGTTCAGGTTCTTAAAAAAACTGCAAAAACTGTTTCACGTCCTGCGCACTTCTTCAAACTTAAGGCCCCGACACAGTTTGAAAGCCGCCTAAGAGATATTTCTTGGCGACGGGATTGAACTCGCGACAGACGAATATCGTCCGAGCAGTCTTGAAATTTCTGTTTACGTTTTCAGTTTCTTCTTTTGTTTTCATGGAAAACCACGGTTTTCCCAAATTTTACGCTTCACTGATTTTTTTCAAAAATATAAACCGCATCGGGCAACTGTAAACACAACCGTAGGGTTCCTATACAATTTTGAATATGAATTTCCCGACTTTTTCAGACTCTTTCTAGACTTGGATTCTCCGGATGACCTACCCAAGTTAGATACAATTAAAATTATATATCTATCTGTAATAAAATATTATGGAAGTGTATGTAAAAAGATCAAGTCTGGAATGTTACTTTCTTTTTCCATACTAACAGACCACAAGAAATACTTTTTCCAGACTTTTCCAGGGTGGAAAATGACCAAATTTGTTTCCATACTCTTCCAGACTCCGCAGGAACCCTGTAATCGCTATCCATCCAGGCCAGTAGCCAAGTTTCAAGGTTTGGGGGAGAAACACATTTTGGAGGTCAAGATTTTGTTTTATTAAATACTTTTAAAATTTTCTGGTCACTGTCCCCGAACGCCCGCCCGTGGCTCCGAGTATACATCCACCCACACACCCATTAGAGGCGAAGGCCGTGCTGTTCTGAAAACTGCGCAAGAACCAGACAAATGTGTGATAGAGAAAAGCAATTTCACACGGGTACAACTTCATAAATAATAGATGCATAGAAAAATTAAATGCATGCATCGATACCTGACAATCGCTTAGGTGTTCTGTGGCAGCGCTCGAAACCTGGTGGGTGGAATTCAAGGAATTAAGTACCGAACTTCAGCGCTGACGACCTCCAGTACCCTTTATAATCGCTGTACTGCCTGGTCTGCCGATAACTCTACCACGACACCATATACAAACATCATGTTTATTCCTTTCGAGCACAAAACTGAGTGTGTTCAGAGCACCGACGGGCAGTGCGCACAATGAAAAATCGCGATAGCAACAGGCAGCTGCATGCAGCGCAAACTTTTGATGATTGCTGTATTCACTCGCGGACGGACAGATCGAATGATGGCAAGGTACGGCTGTAACAAAAGTGCAACAGGGATACTCCGAGAGGCGTTGATATCGCCCTGGATTTGGTAAAAATTTTTGGAAACACTGCTTGATCGCAGTGATCTCGCGTGTGAAACAGCAATGCAGATAAGAGACGTAACAACGCAACTACCTGAACAATGAACAAACCTCTGGTTACATACCGAACAGCCAGGGGCGTACCGAGGTCAGATGGCGCCCGCGGCAAGAAACAAGTTTAGCGCCCCCATGTTTGAACCTAAAGTCTTTCGGGAGCAAATGTGCTGTACTGAAGAAAGTACTTGCGACACTGTTGGGACTTTTCGGCGCCAGGGGCATTCTGCCCCCCTTGCACCCCCTCGCTACGCCCCGCGAACAGCTGGTCAGTAACTGGACAGATTGCATGGTAATTCCGCATATGACGCAAATGAACGTCCGCACACTGAATATACGTAGTTCGGTTGCCTTCGCAACGGCTCCTTGGTGCAAGCGGTACAGACAGAACACGTTTTTTGGCATAGGCATTTTAAAGACAAACTGAAGTCAACCTGCGTAACACTGCGACGTGATATGGCGTTGAGACGCGTAGACGACGGCCTAGACTACTTCGCTCGGTGCTTGTACAGCGTAATTTCGCGCAGGCCGGCATGGGAGCCGGAAGGATATTTTCCAGGAGGGGGCTTTTCATGTTGCCCACTCGAAACTAACAAAACAAGGGGTCTTGCCCCCCCTGCCCCCTTCCGACGCCCATGAATGCAGATACAATGCGCCTCGAAGACGAGGCAGCGAGACATCCCTGCAGAGACGAAAGCAAATACTTGAAGCCTGTGATCTGCTTCAACACCGAAGGAAGTAAAGCACCGATTATATTTACGAGCTCTGGTTTCTTATAGAACCTCGGGCCCATCGTCGTGTTCAGAAAAGAAAAAAATAACAGTGCTTCCGTGTTTTCGCAGAGTACGCTTTTTTTCGACTGATTTCGCCGCGTTCGAGAAACTGAACCGCAGATTGCAACTTAGGACAAGGACACGAAAATTCGCCATCGCACTGCTTCTCGCGCTACTCCACTCCGTGGGAGGGATCGGGATATGCAGCAATGATCACAACGCTGAGCGAATGGTTGCGCTGCAGAACGTAACAAAGGTCACGACCTGAACAATTGCACGTAAATCGCATCGCGCTGTACCAAAGAAAAGAAAAAAGAA
>Ga0210059_1017098_pt1 | contig 10384 bp, 4 predicted proteins | sample Ectturendosymbi2_FD_188042 | JGI IMG/M metagenome (GOLD analysis project Ga0210059, IMG submission 188042) | Ecteinascidia turbinata endosymbiont from Florida, USA - Sample 2 (SPAdes) (version 2) | ecosystem: Host-associated > Tunicates > Ascidians > Unclassified | place: Key West, Florida...
ACTTGTGGAGATCGTAGGGTAACAGGCTCATCGCCCTCTGGGCCTCCAATAACGATTCGAACTCCCGACAATGTCACTAGGGTTCAAGAGTCAGTCGGTCGGAGTCCGAGCAAATCTCTGCGACGGCGGACATCTGGAGCATGTACTCTAGGACTCTTCTCGACATATTATTTCTGATTTGAGGACAAACAGTTGCAGATTATAAAATGTTATCTTTCAATAAATGTAATCATCATTGTGGTATCATTTAAAATCCTGGATTTGTGCCCAATCGCTTTGTTTCAACAATTGTGAAACACCCTGTACTGTTAAGATGGTTTATCGCTGCTCTAAAAGCATGCGCAGTTGCATGCATTGTGAATGTTGGATTTTTGTGACGCAACTATAGAATGAGAACGAAGTGAGAAAGTTCACAACCCAGGCTATCGGAATCTGAAAGCATTGTGACGCAATCGTGAGTCAAACCGCATGCGGGCGCTTGTTGCTGGAGACACAAGCGTCGCCTTAAAACGTCACTAAGGTTCGCAATTGCTCTTTGTGAACCTTGGTGATCTTGATGAGATTTTGCAAATGGGTATCAGCGACTGGCATTCGACATTTTGTAAATCGTAATTACTAGCATCCGCTGACATTTCGTAAGTGTTACGTGTCACTCCAACCTCAATTTACGCTCTCAAAATGCTGCGCCCGGGGATATTTCCCCTTCCCCCTTGGCTACGCCACTGTCTTCGAGACAGAATCATGAGTTTGCTTCAAGTTATGCATATAGCCAATTATACGAAAGTCGAACCAAGCTACAACAGCTGTCATGTTGAAATATACTTCAAAACAAAAACCGTAGTTGCACATGCAGCGAAGTGTTGAACCCATTGAACTATGTCCAAGAATTTAAATTACGTCCAACACATTTCTCCAGGGGGGACAAAATTTTTCTAGGGGGGGCTTCGCCCCTCCTGGTTACGAGCCTGGTCTCTACTCGAGTCTGGTAGATTTTGCGTCTGCCTTACTCAGATTTGCACAGGTCGCGTATGAGTAGCATCGCTAAGTAGGGCTACCATACGTCCTCTTTTTGAATTACATGTCCACTTTTTTCATGAGAAATTAAATATTCTCCGAGGACATTTAAACATGTCAATGTCCTTTTTGCATTTATTATATGACTTAGTTATAATCATTGGCGTAACCTGAGGTTTGAGTCAGGGTGGAAACTTGGTTAAAAGGGGCCACTGGCCAGCACTCAGAAAACAACTTGAGAAATGATGGTGAATCTGGACGTAGATGGTTATACTGTTGCAACCTCTCCGTGGTGTTGCGTTGATTGTGTGATTCACCACGAACGGGATGTGCGTGAAGAACAACACCATACATATACGTGGCGCGAACAAGCAATAATAGAGTGATCATGGCATGTGAACTCTACTGTTGCTTGCTGCCACAGTGCGAAGCTTTGCGCATATGCCGCTCGGGATTTCCGATCGCAACAATACTAAAGCCCTAAATCACCGGCAAATAATTCGAAAGATGAAAAACCAACAACCTGCTGAAAACGAAAACAGTACTAAAACCGAAATATAAGTTAAGTGGGGGCTCGGTTTTCACATTTAGCTTGCCAAGTGGTAGGAATTCGACCCTCTGCCCCCTGTCAGTTACGTCACCGACTATGATATGTTGTATTTACATGCAACAGGATAAGCTGTCCCTAACTCAACTGCAACAAGATACGTGCTGGTGGCGTTGCTTAGTTTATGGGAGGGCTTGCAAGGTGTCTAATTAATGTATGTTTTGGTTGAGTTAATTCTAGGCTAAGGCGGGAATGCTTTGACATTAATCGTTACACAACGATGGTAAATCTATTTTCAGTACCTCAATGACTTTGGCATTAGAGTGCGGACTGCTCACCCCATTATACTGTACAAGCTTTGCTGATGAATCGTAATACGGTGATCAGTGTAATGTCCATAGCTTAGTGTAGTAATTTCTGGTAATTATAGCTAATCAATAATGCTAAAAAATGAAAAACATACGTCTGAAACACCCTTTTTCAGAGAACAAACTACAAAATATTCATGGGCTAAATAGGACAAGTACATAATGATTTTGTGTGTTTTGACTGAAACATCGTCCACAGGGTACGCCTTACGTCAATGCTTAAAACTTATCAATAGGCACATTGGCGTACGCAGAAAATTTTCATGGGGGTGGTTCATTCAGTGGCACATGGTGGTCATTTGTATTTGTGTGCACTGTTTGTGACGTCACAATTTAACGTCATATTCATGTTTTCAAACCAACGTTTTGGCCAAGTTTGTTGATATAATAGGCATATTCTTCTATACGCGCTTCTCTTATTTTTGTAAAAAATCAAGCCTATGCACTCCCATATATTAAAGTTTTTGTAAAATATCGAGCTCAAGGGGGTGAGTGGGTTAACCCCAAACCCACCCACCCCCATTGCATACGCCCTTGAATAGGCTTAATTGACATTTGAGTTATTAAGAGTCGATAATAGTATAATACACTCAAGTAAGTGACAGCCGCAAAGTGTTCTCCCTTTTTGCGATGAAAATATGGCAGCCCTATTGAGCTTATCAATGAATTACCATGGTCAGAAAAAAAGGGGATCGTCACCTTTACAAGTGTAGAGCTTATGCAAGTTGTTCTAAAAAACGTAAAAAAACAAATAGGCAAAAATGCGAGAGGAGGAAGTTGCAGGTAAGTCAGGAAACATTCAAGCTACTATTTACACTGCTGTGATGTCCAGCAGAGACATTTCTGCGGGACCTGTAAGAGGACAGAAAAACGAGGAGCATGGAGTTACAGACTTAGATCTACGTAACGATGAGAATAAACCTAGTTTAACCAGCGGTGCAGTAGCAGAAAAACGTCAAGAAGTATCATCGATAAACACGATAGATGAAATGGCTGATGCTATCACTGGAGGCAACGATATCGGTCTCTGGGCATCATATATACGGGAAGAAATGCAGAAATATTGGTTGAAAAATGAAACAGGTTATCTTTGACATTGCGATGAAAAGTTACTTTTACAACATGATGTTCCACAACACAGAAAAGACAGAAACTCGTCAATGGAAATGCACCACACGTCTTATTCGTCGCCAAAATCACAACGGCGAAGTAGTTGATAGAAGCTGGCTTTGTTTTTTTCCTTCACAAACTTGTGTTAAATGTTTCATTTGTAGACTGATGTGCGCCGATACGGCTAAATGTGCGCATTTACTTATTAGAAAAGGAATCTTCGACTGGAAGCACGTTCTTGAGCGCCTGAGGAGCCACGAGTAATCAGTGGAACATATAGATCCCACGATTACGTACAGTCGCAGATGTAACTAATCACAATGAAGAATTGATGCAGAACTAGCCAATCAGGTCAGTCAATGCGAACAATATTGGAAATCGCTTCTGCCTGCAGCGTTTGGTTTCTGTCGTAAAATTTATTGCTGAACGAGAACTGGCGTTCAGAGACATGAAAACGTTATGTCGCCCTCAAACTTTCTCAAAAAAATTATTTTAAATTTTTTTCAAGCAAAATTTCAAAAAAGATGCGATGCTTCTGGTGAACGACTTTGCAACAGCTTCACAAATCGCTAATCATTGTCAAATATCATGTTGCATCATAAAGTTTTGTTACCCTTGAGTTAACGATTGTGACGTCACAAGAATATGTGTCTTTGTGTGAACGTCATAAATATTAACGATCCATGGAAATACTAGTGACTTCATCGATCATCCCCTACCTAAAGATTCTGTATCCGCACATGGGGCCTCCCACCACACCTGGGCCCCAGGCCCCCACCATCTAAATCCGGCGCTGGGAGGGCCGTACCTTCTAATTTGATCGTAAAATAAATAAATAAAACAAAATTACCCACAGAAAAGGTATTATTCATTGTTCTTGTACAAATGCACTTCATCCAGCACAAGCAATTCAGTGAGACGAATGGAACCTCACACGCTTTTCAACAAATTTCAGATTTGAAGACTTTTCCTGAATGCTTCCGCGGGCCACTGAAAACGCTGTGGTGGGCCACACGTGGCCCGCGGGCCTGTAGTTGGCCCACACTGTCGTAGGGAATTTCATGGTTAACAAGATCTAGTTGAAATAAATTTATTGCAAGTATTCATGCACCCACAACATTCAGAATGGTTTTCTATGCTTTCTGTTATTGTTTTTGAGGTCAACATTGTTGCTGAAGAGAAACATATTGGTGAAGAATTATTTTTTTATAAGTTTGCATTTCCCTCAAAATTTTCACTGCCCCCTGCCCTACCGCTGCTTCGCCTGCTACCTGTGTGTTATGTAATTCCACCTACAAACTGAGCATCTCCACAGACATGACTATTGAAATTCAGATCACAAAATTGCTAGCAAAATTTCTTACAGAGAGTCACTGGCGTTAAATATTTTCTAGGTTAAAATATGTGACACATTTAAATTATGTCGGCATTTTGACAAAATGATCGATAAATTTTCAGCAGGAAAAGCAAGAAAACTTTGTCCTTGGAATTAGATAATTGCAAGTAAAGCATCAGGTTGCAGGTTTTTTTTTTATGCTGTCACAAACGGACTGGGTGGGAGCGCATAAACTGAGTTTGCTCCCAGGCGCAGGAAACCCGAGGTACGAACTGCTTGAAGTGTCGTTGGTTTTTGCGAAGTGCTTTCATGTCTGTTGCTGCAACATGATACTGCAGATGAAAATGCTATTTGGAATCTACGTAGTCGTATTTAATTTCGTTCAAACCATCACGAAAAACTTCTTGTAACTTACCTTTGTGATGAAATGTCGCTTTTCTGCTACATCGCACGCTCTTTTTCTTGCAGGCGTCACTGCGTTTCTTTCACATTGCAATTAATATGGGAAAACGCTATATTTATAAGCGTGGTTGCAGGGGTCTTCACGTTGAGCTTCGTGCCTCGTACTGTGCTAACCAAACCCAAAACAACTAGGGGAAGGTGGGGTACAGTCGACACTTTTTTGCATTTTTAACCACTGCTACTTTATTTCAAGTCCAAACAAGCTCAAAATTTGTCACACAATAAAGCAACTCTATGTATACAATATCATGCCAATATATGAAAACAACGCCTTTCAAAAAAAAATTTACAATGAATTTAAAAAGCCCCATGCATGGGGCACACTTGACATGAGCATGGGGTACACCTGACCTGTCAATAAAAAGTTGGGTTGCATGCATTGCATAATGTTCACGTGATATTCCATGTAAAATAGGCAGTTGCTGACTGCCTCTCCACTTTTTTCACATCCAAATTACCCACTATCATTGCATGGCAAAACAAATTTGTATGATTACCAAACACTCAGTGAAACCAATGCAGTAAGCTGAAATTCATGACTTACCATACAAATATAATGTGCCTCTAAGCACATAATAAAACTTCAAATGCTCATAGATCAGAATTATTTTGTATTGCATTCCAATATAACCCCTCAAGCTTTACCCTGTTTAGACTGACCTAGTGGCAATGTGTAGAGTGTGTCCCATTTTTTTGTTAGATGTGCCCATGCATATCTAAAAAACAAAACGAAGAATTAGCAACTCAACTTAAAAAGAATTTAAAATCTGGCATATCAAATAATGTAGCACTGCCCTGACTACAACGTCACAAAAACTCAGAACAGAAGATGTTGATTAACGTGGGCAAAACCCAAATCTAAATGTGATTTTATAAATTACTTTTGGGTAGCAAAAACACAACTTGGTCTGTAACTCGTAATAACGGCTGCCTATCCAGGAAAAATTCACTTTAGTACTACGGCTGGTATGAGACTAAATCAACATGAAAAGTTTAAAGTTCAACTTTTTCAACTTTTTGAACAAATCAAAAAAGACGACTCTGCCCCTAGTCCCACTGTGCCCCACCTTCCCTTACATAATTCCCTTTTTTCTAATCTGACGATTTTAGTCTTATGAAAAAAATATCTTCTTTGAGAACCGTGAATGACATTGTTATTACTCCACCTCAATAATAGCATTGTCTGTTTTCTTTAGCATTTGCATTTTCTTAGATTCTTACAACGTTCACAAGCCCAGCAACAGAAACTTTGCACCTGTGAACAGTGGCGTACGAGGCGGGGGGGCGGCCGCACCCCCAGCTTGAAAAATTCAGGGCAAACTCTGTTTTCAGGGCAAGCTCAAGTTCCTCAAAAATCCTGAAAGATGAAAAATATTTCAATGCAGTGAAAATTTTCAGGGCAAACTCTGTTTTTCAAGGCAAGCAAGTTGTTTAAAAATCTGAATGATAAAAATCAGTGACGGGCCGGCCGTCAGGGGAGGAAAGGAAATGAGTTCCTCCCCTACCAAATCATGAAATGTGCAAAACAAATTAGGGATCCAAAATAACAAATTGAATAAACGTTTGTCCTTTCATGTTGAAAAGGTGCAAATATTGTATGATTCTAATCATTTTCATAGTCAATACATTTGAATTTGCGTATTTCTTCTTCAAATCAGGGGAAAGTGACGAAGGGAGGCAGCGACTGCTTGTGCCTCCTCTCACCGGGTGGCTTTCGCATTAAGCAGTTTTACTTTGTCACAAACTGGCGGTGAGCGCTTGCCGTGCAGTTACCTTTATGTCAGCTCTGTAACCTTCATGTCAGTAACAGTGTAATGTTTGTATACACTTGCGCGAGCAATCAACTCCTCGCGCAGGAATCAACTCCTCGCGCAAATGTTTGTATACACCTGCGCGAGCAATCAACTCCTCGCGCAGGACAACGCGACCGTGGGTGTTTCTTATTGCCACAAAAGAAACTTTCTTCGGTCAAAGTAGCGGCGTAGTCGCTACTAATCAGCGCAGTATGTGCACAAGACGCATGATTTCAAACAGCAATTTTCATTACATTGTGTAGTAGTAATATAGCTGTGATTTCATACTCTTTAGGTTTTCATATTTTCCGTTTGTTTCATGTAATGAATTTCCTATGTTGCATCCTGCCAAATTTTAATGTTTCAATTTAATGCTGTGAAGTGAAGCTTTCATGAACAGTAGCAACTGTACTACGTATTGCACTGCATAATTCACTAATGCTAATGCAGTCCAGTAGAGCACTGCTAGTTTTAAAAATGTTCTTATTGAGGTAAAAGCCATTTGTCAGTGGCAATGTGCATTTGTACACAATCCATGGTAGTTGATCATATAGGCTGCAGTATTTGTCTGTATCAGTCCCATATTGCCATTTTTACTTAGCATGCTGTGTTTAGTGCTCATTTAACCTTCTACACTGGAGTGGATTTTTGGTTTTCATAATGTGACGTTAGAAGCTGAAAACCAGGGGTCACCAACCTTTTTGAAGCTGAGAGCTACTTCTTGTGTGTAGATTAATGCGAAGAGCTACTAGTTTGATACAAACTTCAGAAATGAAAATATTGCTCAATTTATCTCTAAATTATTTCACTAGTAACAATTAAGATATTCTTTCAGTGTAAAGACACTGTTCACGCTGTTAATTTTAGAACAGGCCAGCGGGTGGTAGCATAGCCAGCGCGAAATTTTTTGGAGGCCCAAAAAGTTTGACTTTCAGCGAGCTGCAGTGTTTTGTTTGGGACAACACCTCTCAAAGCAGAAAACGACAAAAAATGCCAGAAATTTGACGCGAGTGGCACCCCCCGGTTACGCCTATGCCCGCCAGGCAACCTACTTGGCCCTTGCGGGCGACCTGGCGCCCGAGGACACCACGTTGGTGACCCCTGCTGTAAACGTTTAAGTAAGTTGTAGCATTTTAAGTACAACACATTGCAGTGAAGATTGCCTAATGTGGAAGGCTAAGCTATACGCAATGTATTAAATTGCCTCCTTTCCCTCTCCTTACTTGAGACTTTACCTATTTGCAGCAATGTAATATTTTAGAGCGCAACTTGATATTTTACTCCTTTTCCAGATTGAATGCGATTGTGGCTAACACAACTGCACACATCTATACTAGATAAGAACAGATCTTAACTATTAGGATGATCGTGTTGGAAGAACAAGTTTAGAACGTATATAAAAACTTGAAAATGATGCTGCTGAACACCTACCACACGTGGTGGCATGAACAGCAATTTTTTGAGCGATTTTATTTTAATTAACTAACATAGTTCAACACAGTAAATATTGCCATTGTTCACATGTGGCAATGCATAATATTGATTGCTAGTTTAGGACGTACGGCTTCGAACCCCGGTAATTAGGCATGCAGACACCTTGATTTGTTTACAATGGTACGTTTTAGTTAGACTAAACATGAAGACTTGCTGTTTGTATGTTACTTGGGAAATACAAGATCAAATTTGGGCAAAAATTTTTTTCATCCCCAAAATATGCACTCCCGTACACTTATGGCTTACATTACCAATTTCTGTAACATGATAAAACTGTTGCACTAGCTCAAAAACAGCAGTTGTTAAAATAGAAGCATTCAGACATTTGATAATGTCTCAGGAGGGAAAAAGGAAAACTACTCTAAAAGTTTGCTGGATTTCTATAAATAACAAAAAATCGAACATTTACTTGCGTACTTTATGCGCATTCTCAAGTCTTGTGTAGTTTAGCAAGATTCGACCTTGCAAACCGGGGTGTGCGTCAGACAGTCCAGCCGCACATTTTCTGTGCTCCACTACTCGCATTCGACAAGGCATTAGCGCAGCTTCATTTTTCAGCTGTAGATTGCTCGGAGGCAGTGATGAATGTGTTTTACCCCACTGTTTTAACGCGCAGCCTGATATTTTTGCAGTTATGAACTGCTGTGTCGTATGGTTGAGTGTATTTTCCTTCGACCTAACCTCGAGCTATGATAGTTTGCATTCAGTGCAATGATACATAAAATACGGGGGGTGCGTGCAGACGAATATGCATATTATGCCAACAAACATTGCCAAAACGTTGGTTTGGAAACATGAATATGACGTCAAATTGTGACGTCACAAACACCACACATCAAACAAAAATGACCACCATATTGCAACTGAATGAAACCCCCCCCCGTGAAAATTTTCTGCGTACGCCACTGCTGCTTGTAAGCAAACCTACTGAATGATTGCGGTCATTTTTTGTACCGAAACATCTCGTCATGTTAATTATAGTGTATCAAACCAACACTGGACATCGAGCATCAAGCCTTTACAATGAATCCAATGCGCAGAACAAATTTACATTCAAATGTTGAACTTGTCAGTGGAACGAATGAATGAAAAGTTTAGCCTTATTTCTCGTATGAAATATATATACATTTAGCCTTATTTCCTGTACATTTAGCCTTATTTCTCGTATGTCACGACAATGGTGACCCACCAATTCAAAAGATATTATTCCCACAATGCAGTAATGTTTTCACCCAAGTGCGAAACATTTGCTTTACAGGTAGCCTACGTAACACCTAATTTTGCTGGACATTCTTTTCGTGTTACTGTATTTCAGGTGAAACTTGGTACTTTTTTGCCAATCGCCGTTGTGCATTTTGATTTCTGTTTTAATCTCAAATATATTTTCATGTCGTTATGCAAGTATAACTCTTAGAGTGAAACTTTTGACATTAGCGTCATCTATCGAATTTTGATGTTAAACCTGAAAATTTTCATTGTGAAAAGACTGAGCTAAGTGGCATCACTGACAGAAGTCACGCGGGAACAGTCACTAGACGAATAGGTATGCAGAAATTGCACTGTAGGTATAGATACGTGGGTATGTATACAGGGGCTGACAAGCGAGATTGAAAGGATACATCCTCCATCCACCAGCAGTAAAAATATGTTGAAAATCATTTTGTGAAGTAGGCTGCACTAATTTTTGGCCAAACTTTTTTTGCTACTGGTAAGAGGATATGAATGGAGATTGGGTAGAGGTGGGGCTGCGTGTATGATGCCTAGTAGCAACAGCATTGCACAGCTTTTTTAAAGAGCGGAAATGTGCAAAAAACTAATTATTGTATTTGTAACGCTGAGCAACCTAAACAAGACATCAAATCGCGCTGCAGCCTAACCCACACTTCTTATAAAATGCATGAAAATTGATGTGTTCTCCTTAAGAGTTATATGCACGTGCGACCAATGCGATTCACTGTTGTTTGCACTCCAACTGACAGCTCTGATAAAACCCTCTTGATGTGTTCTACTATCTTGCTGTGTTTGTTTGTATCCGAAGCTGATATTAGTACAAGCAAGCTGAACTACAACACTATGTCCAACAACAAATTTAAGTATGTTAATTTGCAAATCATCTGTAAGGATAAAGCGTTATTAGTGTTGCTATGAAAACACCTCTAAAAAACAAGACTGCGAATCTGTATTTGCAAAACTTCACTTATGCATCTGCCCGATGGCTATATTGGTTTCACACCAAGCTGTCCCCCCACATTTCACAACA
>Ga0210059_1017099_pt1 | contig 10383 bp, 3 predicted proteins | sample Ectturendosymbi2_FD_188042 | JGI IMG/M metagenome (GOLD analysis project Ga0210059, IMG submission 188042) | Ecteinascidia turbinata endosymbiont from Florida, USA - Sample 2 (SPAdes) (version 2) | ecosystem: Host-associated > Tunicates > Ascidians > Unclassified | place: Key West, Florida...
CTCAATACCGTAAGAAAATAATAAAGTCCCTAAGACTAGTTTTTCCTTACTAAACCAAAAGCTACTAAGCAATTTTACCATTTCTGATTCTTGGAAATGTAATCACGTGTCAAATTGATAACAAGAATCTTTTCGTGAGAAATACGCAAAAGGAAAAAGGCGCTGGTTAAAATATTTCCTGAAAAGGCAGTCACGACTCAGAGACAGTTTAGCCTAGGGAGTTAGCGTAACGATCTTATGTATGAACTTTCATAATGTAATAACAGTTAGTCAGTATCTGAAAGCGTACGGAGTGTGCTGTTGTGGTCAACTTTGGTACGAGAGTCATCTGTACTGGAGATCTATCTTCTTTGGTGAGTTATGTTCATTGTATTATATGTATTTTATAATAAAAGAAATACCAATTAAATAGAAGTGTCCTTTATGTGTGTAAATAGCCGAGAATAGAAGTCTTTTGATAGGGAGGTCAAGCAAACTTGGCTTTTGTGAATACCGTCCTTGCTATGTCTATGATCGAACTCACGTAGGAAATTCGGATGTAGCTAAATGCGGCACTGTTTAGCATAACCCCTAAACATTTCCGTTATAGCCCATAACTAGGGGGGAGAGGCACCCCTGGAAAATTTTTCGCTCCCCATGGAAAAATGTGTAGGGCATAGTTTGAAACTATTGGACATAGTTTAAAAATTTGTGCCCCTCTCAGAAAACTTGTTGCCGCCCCTGGTGTTCCAAGCTGGTTACGGATCTGAGCACAGGCTGCATCAGCGCTCACCCAGGGTTGTTGCATCAAAAAACGAAACTGGAAACCAGAGATGCATCAAAAAGTCAGATAAATCAAGCAAGTTGAAATAGGAAAGATTTGAAATTTAGCTCAGAAAATCAATTGACCATCCATAATCAATTAAACATCTTTCAAGTCTTTTTTGTGATTTTCCTTTCATCGCAAGATCTGGAAAAAGTGACGTCGTGATCACTTTAATTGGGTGTGCGACGCACACCTAGAGCATAGGTCCCTGGTATTGAAGAATGTGAGAATTACTGGCATTTGAATTCGTACAAAACTAGTGTTGACAAAATAACAAGTTTCGAAAAATTAAACCTATGCAGCATGTCAGGGCCGGATTAATGGGGGTGCAACGGAGGCAATTGCCCCCGGCCCTCCGCTCCTATGGGGCCCCTCGTGTTGACACTTATTTGTTTCAAATAAAATAATTATTTGAAAAATTGTTGTGATTCAAAAGAGATACAAGAATACAAACTCTATATTCCTATGTTGCGTTGAGTATCATTAATGGTTTCTCTGCAAGTTTGACTTTCTGCCAATTTTAGTAATCATTACTGAATATAAATATTTTCGGTTTTGTTCAGTGCACATATATTTGCATTTTGCTTGTAACTTTTCCTACTAATTGTTCTTTTGGCATGGGTTTATCTACTCGTGCATCACGCCTACTGATCAAATGTCGCGAAAACGATACTAGTTGCGTGCTTAAACAGCAAAGCTGCTTCTGCTGTAGTTGCTGCTTAGAATCAATGATGCCGAAACATCTTGTGTGGTCTGGAGGTAGCCGCAGCCGAACTGTGTCCTTTTGTTTCTTCATAAAGCGTGACGTATGGTGGAAACGCACTTTTCCTCCTATGGCTACTATTCTTGCGTTACATCATAAACATATGAAGCTATAGTCAAGCCATTTACACCAATGTTGTTGCGTGGTCCGTCAGAAAAAGCAAAAGGTTTTTGATCAGTCGATTTGTAGAACGAAAGAGCAGAAAACGAGATTGCAGTATTTAGCTAGCGCGATGCCGAAATCTGCAATGCCATCGGCAGCTAAAAATGGCAAAGTTTTTAAAGAGAAAAAGCGCAAGGATCTGGCAGTGTTAGCTAAAACGCCGCGACTGAAACGTTTTTTTTTTTTCAGCAAAGCTTTTAAACAGCAACCTTAAAACAGTGGCGTTAACCATAGTACCTGAAAATGTAGGTAAAACTCAAGTTTCGAAACATCTTTCACACTCAAACTGGCTGGCCATATTGACACGTCATTTTTTCGGTGTTTATGTTTGTAATCTTTGGTTTCTGCTTATTGTTCGGCTGAATGTTGTTTCTTGCCGAGTCACTCTCTAGCCTGTGGAAATATTTTTTCTTAGTGAGAATACACTGTACTGTTTATATCATAAACTCTCATCTCGCAGCTAACTGCATGTGCAATAGAGTATGGTATTTATTCGATTGTAAGCCGAGGCTTATAAAGCTTTTTTCATCATTTCATGCGGCTTACAATCAAGGTCAGCTTACATTTTTTATTTTTTTAGTTTATCGAAAGGTATAGATGACGCTCAGTCTTTCCTTGGCTACATTTTGTCGACCAAACTCTTTCGCATTAGATTTTCTTCAGCATCACGTGCACATCCGTCACAGCAGGGATTATGATGAACAGAAGGCAGTTGTGGTGTAAGCAAGGGTGTAGTGGGGTGGGAACGCATAGGAACGGCGTTTCCACGCCTCTTTTTGGTGTGGGAACGCGTTCCCACACCTTTTTACACTAGTAACGTTACTTGAAGTTTTAGATTTTTCATTTCAAATTCTACGTGTAGCGCCTGGAGCAACATAAATGAATAAATGACAAGTTATCTCGTGTATAGCACCGTAGCAGTAGCATGATTATGCAATTGCTGTTTGTGACATCAACAATGGTATTTGGTACTCGACGATTTGTCTCATTGTTTGCATTTATCGTTACTCTGCTGCAGGGCCGGATTTAGCTGATGCGAGGCCCTACTAGGCTAATCCCCTTGCGAGGCCCCTCTCCCACTGTTACGAGGAAATAATGGAACAGCGTTAATCACTTTGCGCAAAGCCGAAGGTAACGATACTGACGCTCTAAAAGTACGGTCAACAAAAAATTCTAAATCATTACCAGAGTGCCTCACGATCACTGCGCTTGTTGCTGCCTTCGACGCAAAAGCGTTCAGTGACGCGGAATTGTTGAAATCGTACTTGGATGGCGGGAACAGGATTATTAATTTTTGCAGGCAAATCAACCGAAAACGTCTTGGCTAAATATTTGACAAAACACATGGCCTACGTTTTTAATAAGTTTCACATATCTTTTGTCTTATCTGTGCTAAAAAACCAAACACATTCCACATATGTTTGGCGGCGTAAAGTCGTTGAAGCACAACGTGAGGACCACGTTGCGATTCAGTGGCGATTCTAGAATTTCAAAAGTGGGGGGCCACTTTGAGGCCAAAGAAAAAGTAGGGGGCCAACGTAAATGTCTATCTTGCATGAGCACTTTTTTTGTTAACCTAAAGAACTTAAACGTGATTTCGAGACACAACTGGGGGGCCAGACAATGGTCCACCCAGGCCTCCCTTAGAATCGCCACTGTTGCGACACGTTTACCGCGGCTGTAAAAATCTCACACACACGAGGAAAACACGTCAAGTACAACGCACCCAAATGGTTGCAACTGCTAGGTTCACGATTCGCGTGTTAGTTACTTTTTCAGACTACTAATATAATCGAACGCAACGAAACTGTCGCGCGAAAGGATGTGAGATTTAAACCAGAACGGTCGCCAGAAGGTTTTCAATAGATGGCTTTACATTTGCGCAGGGTCTTGACATTCTGAAAATTTGTTAAAATCTCCACTGATTTGTAGTGATTCATATTTAAATTTGGAGGGGCTGAGCCCACCAATGCTCCCTCGTGGCGACTGGACTGGTTTTAAACCTACCTTATGTTGTCATTATTAAAACCCTTTAAGTCCCGCGATCGCCAAAATTTTGGCGCTGGTTTAAAACGCTTGAAACGCTATAACTCGCCAGTTACCATAGCAACATAGCTGTTCAAACCATCCACGGATTCGGTAAGTATTTTAGTTTCGATTAAAAAAAGTATTTCATTCGGGTAGGGGTTCTCTCTTGGTAACGTCACGAAGAAAGCATTTTTTTAAATTTTTGACCAACTCTGACCCCTCCTGGGCGCCGATCCAATGGGCCATTTTTATGGCTCAAACTTTTTTTGGAAACTAGACGATCTTCCGCGTCTATAGAGCTCTTGATTGACTTTCTGGCATCTCTGGAACCAAATTTATGGCCCAAAAATCCCGTTGTGCACAAAGACCAAAAAACTGTATGAGTCTTCCACTGGCGGCCAGTGCAGCTCGGGATAACTCGCCGCGAGAACATGCTAGAGAGCTATTCGAGCCTTCGAAAGACTGGCGAAGTCTTCTAGTTTGCAATGAAAAAAAAACTTTTGAGATTTGGGTGCGAGGTTTTCGGTGGGTGGCGCTAGAAAAAGGGTAGGTTAGGCTATTTTTTGGTTGTTCTATTACGACGTCATCACTTGGACAAAGGGCCAGAATTGTGGCTCAAAGTTTGGTTGTATTCTAGGCTGGAATATGAAGCTGTAGAGGCCCAGATCGACTTCCTAGCGTTTCTGGTCCCCAAGTTATGGCCGAAAGACCCCTAATCCTCTAAGGATTCCCTAGAGAATTAGTGGGGATTCCCCTAATTAATTTATGCTGATTTTGCCATAACTTTTGAACCAGAAATGCTAGAAAGTCCATCAAACCCTCCAAAGACTAGTAATCTAGCCTAGAATCAAAAAAAACTTTGAGTCACAAAATCTGATGGATTGTTCGACTCCCAGGATATGACGTCATCATCCAGATGTAAACAAATATGCATAAACATCCTCTCAATATGAAAACATCAACAAAAAACCCGAGATCTCAAGCTGAAATTTTTTTTCCAGTCTAAACTACTAGTCTTCACGAGTCTTTAGAGGGCTTGAACAGCTCTCTAGCCTATTCTGATGGAGAGTTATGGCCATATACACACTGGGTGTTATTCAACCCCTGGTTTCCTTTTGTAGGGGTAGCACTTTTGGCCACTTTTTGGTTTTTGTGGCATACTTTTTGATCCAGATATGCTAGAAAGCCAATCAAGGGCTTTAAACACTCGGATAATAGCCTAGTTTCGAAAAAAACTTGAGCTAAACTACTAGGTCATTGGAATGGCGTCCAGTGCCGCGTAAAGTAGGCCTAAATTAGACCAAAAAACAAAAATAACACCCCCACTTGTGATGTTCCCCCTCAGAGAACCTCAAACCCAAAACGAAAAATTTTTATTTCAATCTCAACTAGAAGACTTGCTGAATCCATAGATGGTTTGAACAGCTTTCTAGCTCAATCGGCTGGCGAGTCATAGCGTTGCAAACCCTGCGCCAAACTTTTGGCGATGCGGGGACTTAAAGGGTTAAACTACGTACAAAAAGCTTCAATAATTGAATCTATTAAGACTGAACAGAGCACAGTAAACGATTTAAAAAGGTTTTGTCCTGGCCTTCATAACATGATCATCCAGGAATTCATTAAAATTAAGTTTGTCACTTTTAATATACCGAATGCTTAGTTCGAGCAACCTCTGCTGGACATTGCGACCTTTAATTCATTTTTAATTCTTTCGAATACACCTTTTTCCTGAGCAGCTAGTGAACATCACGCCAAGAAAAAAAAGGTCCGCGTGGTTGGATAAACTAAAAACCACTAATGTAAGGCGTCAGACCCAAACGCGCTTTTGTTGTTTTCTTACTGTTACCCTTTTCTTTGTCTCTTTGGGGTAGAGTTCTGTGGTTGCCAGTTGGCAAAGTGACTTTTGCTTGCTTTTGAAGCTCCTTAAAATCTTCTCTGATTGGCTTAGCATGGGAGCAGTACAAACTTGCGGAAGTACTCAGCAGCAATGTGATTTCTGAATGACTTTTTTAAAGAAAATTACAATGGAAAAAATCATAGCTAAAAACACTTTACGTAATAGACACGCTAACAAAACTACAGTATTGCACTGTGTTTTTATTGTAGGATAGTGCTGCTAGCCCTACACATGGCTCTTATCTGTAATAGTACAACCTCAAGCTTTGAGCAGATGCATTTCGAACACGAACAGCCACTAGTTCTTTCGCCTGATTCACACGTAACAATCGGTACGATTCAGCAAACACAGGACGCAACCAAAGTGCTTTGAGTAAATCGACATAATAGTCAATATGCCGCTTGACCAACGGTCATATTGAGATTCATCGCAACTCGTTGGAAGACCCCGGCGTTATCAACACGGAATCTGATCAGGTCACCACTGTCCAACCCAAGTGGCTTACTTAGCCAAAAATTATTTCACTATTTAACCAGTACCGCAAATTGAATGACATATTTATGAGAGCCGCACATTGAATGGCTTACTTTGATCTTAGCAAACTGAATTTAGCAAAAGCTGATGTACTGAAAGCGTCCGAATCCTAACTGCCATGGTACAAGACGTAATAAAGTGGCACTGAGGACCACCTGCATCAAAAATGTCAAATTCAAGATTATCAAAATAAGGACAGGTTGTATGTAAGATACTTTTACCACAGCGAAAACCTAAACGGGGCCGAAAAAAAGCTTCGACTGGGCCACATGCTGGCTGCGGGTTGGACGTAGCTGGATTAGGTGAATGAAACTAAATTTCATGAATAAACTAATTAATACACAATTTTGACGAATATTTATCGAACAGATTATATACCGGCAATTGACTCTATGGGGACCACAGGTTGTTGGCGGCCCCCTTGGATCTTGAGGTCCTAGGCTTAAGCCTACATAGCCATTAGTAAACCCGGCCCTGCTCTGCTGTCTTGGTTTCAGCGGAGTAATTAGTCTTGAAGTTTTGAGGCCGTTGCGGAGTAGGTTACAGGCAAACTAGTTTGGCTGAGTGAACTGCGAGAACCAAAGGAGCTTTTGCGTGTGAGGGTCTCTGAACGATGTTTAGTGTCACAATTCGGCTTTAACCTAAATCAATGATGCAGTGGGGTGGGAACGCGTGGGAAGGGCGTTCCCACACCTCTTTTTTTAGCACTACACCTCTGGGTGTAAGTATCATTAATGCCGGGGTTGCCAATTAACGGGAAACGCGCGAGTACGCGTCGCGGCTTACAATCAAAGGCGGCTAACAATTGAGTTAATACGGCAGGCCATAATCGGCTACCGGAAAAAGCAAACGAGAACGTTGCGAATCAGCGAAAGCAGATTTTACAAAAGATGATGTCATGAAATACGTCATAGGGGCCCTCAAGTGAAAATTGCCCCGGGCCCGCCTACCCTTTAATCCGGCTAGGCAGCATGTGGTAGCAGAGTTTAAATCAGGCGGGGATTTTCGGGTCGGGTCTGGTTCGGGCTTAAGTTTGTCAAAATGTTTCTGGCCGATTTCGGGCCTGCATACACAAGTTTGTTATACCATTCAAAGTAACGATTTTTTTTCTTGACGTGCATTTGTTCTACTCACCGCAGTGACTTTTGTGGGTGAAGTGATTGTGATTTTTCTTCAGCAAATTCTATTTGCAAACACAGATGCGTTCTTTTGTTCTCTGCTCGGATTAGTCTCACACTCTTTTTTAGAAGGCGACAGATGTGAGGAAATTAGCAGGCGATGCCACTGCGTCTAAAAGATAGTGTTTCCGTTTCGGGGCGAAACTTTAAAACCCTGATTTCGGGTAGCTGAGAAGAGAAACTCGGGAAAAAACGTTTTTCTTCGGGTTTTGAAATGAATGCGATTTTGAGCGATGAAGCACAGTATCATTGTGAAATTACTACTGTTGGTCCATACGCAATTTATTAGCGAATTATTAATTAAGTTAAGAACAGTTTTTCAATGATGTTGCCGTGTTTATAATACTGACGCATGACAATCAAAGCACACTTTCATCATTCAGTCTGTTTCCGAGTTTTGTGACAAATAGTCCAGTGGCTGAAGAAGACCTCTCTGGTTCCATTGATTTGGGCTTGATTCTAATTAAGGCATGGAACAGTTTTTCAAGGTTATTTTACTTCTTTTACCTCTTCTTTGTAGCCTCAAAAAGACGCATTTCCTTTTTCACAATTTGTGATCGGATCTCTTCCTGTGCCGGAATAGTTTTGTGGTCTTCACTCTCATGGATTACATTTATTCTGTGCTTTGACTTCAAATGGCTGATTAAACTTTCGGTGCTTGAACCGCCTGCGCACGTCTCACGGAGCACAAATTGCACTTTGGTGTTGGTTTAGCCTTGTTTTATAAGAAATGGCTCTAAGCTTCTGATTTTCTTTGATTACTAACGTCTGTAAACTTCATGTGTATTATTAAAAATCTACTTAAAGTCACTTCTAAAGGAAGGCTAAATATTTTGTAGAAAGTCATTGCAAACCGAAAAGGAACGAATCGCTTTTGCAAAGAATCACAGCTTGTAGATCAGTGGTTCACAAACTGTGGTACGCGTACCACTAGTTGTACGCGAGGGCGTTTCAGGTGGTACGCGAGCAGCTTTCCTGTCATATTCGAAAAGCTTTGTTAATTCGTTGCTGTGTTATTATTCGTTCGTGTCTTATGCTAATGTTGCTAATTCGTTTATGTGCTATATTAATCTTAAGTACATTTGAGCAAATTACGTTCTTCTGAAACCAGGCGTGTACACTCCAACATTAAAAAAACATCAGGTGGTACGCGATCTCAAAACGTTTGAGAACCACTGTTGTAGATGAACTTACACATAACAGCTTATAAATGAACTAACTAGCAACTACGAAACTACGGCATACCTTTGAAGAACTACCTCACGTGGTAGTTATTTAATTACGTTAGCGAAAAGACTAAGGTTTGCGTAGACACTTATTATGTGCAGAATAACGTCACGATCCGTCTAAATAGGACAACTGAACAAAAATATAAACGGACCAACACGAACGTGCGATGGTCACCGAGCAAAACCCGCACCTCGTGCCTCGTGATAATACAGTAAACCTCGGTTAATCCGGATTCGATTTGACCGACGATTTTATCCGGTTTAGGCGAAGATCCGGATTAACCGAAGGTGGCTGTTTCTAGCCTGATGTCATCTAAGTACTGAGATATCGGTGAAAATTACTTAAATTGAACACATTTGCGACTCAACAACTGACTTTCACAGCAGAAGAACGTAATTATTGATGCTTTTACAATAGTACATCAGAGTAGTTGCCGCCAGATCCAGGCAGTTATGAAAAATCTCCAGCTCACAATTTTATATTACTTGGCTGCAAAAAAATTTGGGTTTTGGACTAACGCAGATGTTTCTTCGACTGGTCCATAAGCAGTCACTCTGTTTAGAGTGTAATACCCTCCAGAAATCTTACCGTGTGCAATACACTCAGGGATAATGTTCGACACAAGCACACTCAACAGTCAACACTGATCAATAGACTGAAACCGTTGTGCGGCGGTGTGTCTTGAGCGTTATGTTCAACATAAGCCATGCCCGTGTGTGACGCAATAATCGTCTCTACGATTAGTCGAATGTCGCACGCAGTTTCGGCCGTTGTTATCACAATTCTACACGTTCGTTGGTGATCGTGAGCATGCTTGTGTTGGGTCTGAAAGCCGCCGAATCGCTCCTAGAGACAAACATCCGGATTACGAGATGTGAAAAGAGCAGATTTTATCCGGTATTGGCGAAGATCCGGATAAACCGAAGATTTTTATAAAGAAAAACGTTAGAAATCATTCGTACCAGCAGTTTTGTCCGGTATTAGCGAAGATCCGGATTAACCGAGGTTTACTGTAGTTGAAGTTCAAACGTGCAATTTGGCCTTTACACGCGCCAATCTGCAACTTCAGTGTTATCAGAATTATTTAATATTTGAATGCAAGAGCAATTCCAGGTTTTTTAAAATCCCCGGATTTGGTAGTTGAAAAAAACCGGGTTTCGGGTTGTAGAAAATAGCCAAAAAAAACGGGTTTCGGGTTCGGCAAAAACCGGGTTGGAAACACTGCTAAAAGATCAATCACTTACGCGATTTTTCACTTGTGTTAAGAAACGGTGGCCTGCAATCCGACTTTTCATGCCTATAGCGCTATCCTAAATAGTTCCTTTTATGCCTATAGCGCCATTGTGGATAGTTTCGTGATAGTTTGTTCTTATGTCGAAAAACATTACATTCCGCAGTATTAGCATTGACTAACAAGCTGAGTTTGTGCTTGTTTAAGTTCATGTTTTGGTCAAGGAGATTGATATTTTGGGTGTGATAAAATCGTGTACCTGCAGCTACGCCCGCGCACTGCGTTTTTTGATACCCCGCAGTTGCGCATATCTTGACTCACTCGGTAAATTTGCCTTTCGGGATAAATTGGGCTTCAAAAATAAATGTCAGGCTCCGGCCGGATTCGGGCTCGAGCCGGGTTCGGGCTTCAAAGTGAGGCCCATTTGCAACTCTGTGTGGTAGTAGCCCTACAATACGAAAAATCACCTAGTTGCAGCATTTTAATTTTTGTAATTTCACTCTTTAGATGCCCCCCGGCCTTAGATGCCCGGGCCGGCGCCCCGTTCTCCCCCCC
>Ga0210059_1017100_pt1 | contig 10383 bp, 10 predicted proteins | sample Ectturendosymbi2_FD_188042 | JGI IMG/M metagenome (GOLD analysis project Ga0210059, IMG submission 188042) | Ecteinascidia turbinata endosymbiont from Florida, USA - Sample 2 (SPAdes) (version 2) | ecosystem: Host-associated > Tunicates > Ascidians > Unclassified | place: Key West, Florida...
TTAAACTGTGTAAGAATTCCTTATCCCCCTTCTTGGTGCAGATATTTAATCTTTGCATAAGGGAAGGAACTTATCCCCAAAGCTTAAAATGCGCTCAAGTGGTGCCCATTTATAAAGGGGGTTCAAAGGATCTATACACCAATTACATACCCATCTCCCTCCTCTCATCCATAAATAAAATTTTTGAAAATCTTATCTGCAGCCACTTGTAACTCCGCAGGAAAGGTTGCTTTCCATCATTTAATTTTTTGCCAAGGTGTTTCGTCGTTTACATCATTTGCCAATGAAATAACAAACTTTCAAAGTTTTTCACTATCTACCACTTACCTGTTTCACTACATTCTTTTTATTTTAACACTGGGCATCTGCACTGATACTCAAATTTATTCGCCACATATTTCGTGTATTTTGACTAACAAAGCTTTGCCATTTTTTGTATCATTAACTACACCTTTCCTAATTACTAGGGCAAGTTTTTGTTGCAGTAACAAAGCGAGAAAGTTGCATTTATTTTCAGCGAAAGTTGCATTTATTTTCAGCGAAAGTTGCATTTATGCGCTGTAAGTTGCATTTATGCGCACATTTGACTGTGAAAGACTTGAAACAACCTATTTTGCATGCAAAAATCGAAAAAGTTGCGAAAAGTAACATGCAAAAATCGAAAAAGTTGCAAAAAGTTGCATGCAAAAATCGAAAAAGTTGCAAAAAGTTGCAATATAAAATTCCTGGAAACAGTTCAAAACATTGAATTATATATATCTTGAGTATTTAGGAAGCTGTTGGAAGCTGTAAAAAAAAGTTGCAAAAGTTGCAAAAACTTGCCCTACTAATTACTTTTCTCTTCACACGACAAACAATTGAGTAAGAATTCTCCAAAGATTTAGAATTAAGAGGTGATAAATTTAGAGATTTAAAAAACGAAAACACTACTTTTAATTACAAAACGCAAAATTGTAACTAATGTTTCATCCATCCAAACTTGGTCACTCTATCGAAAACAAGTTTTTTAAATGTTGCTCGTTATTCTGCTGTTGACGCAAAGAAAAAAATATTTAGGCCTATTAGAGCAATAGACTTTTTGGCACAAATTAGGTTTACGCTTTGAACCAGCAACATAATATCCCACCGCATGCTCTACTGCAGTGGCGTAGCGATGTTAATGTCGTCCAGGGCCGACCATGACAATGCTTCATCTTTCCACACCTCACGTTTGCTTACAACAATAGAAAATGAGAGAAAATCATGTATCGTGCTTATTAGTAACAATAAGGAATAATAAAGCATCTTGAACATCACAATCAAATACTCAGATACTGAAAATGATCTTGTTTTCAAATCTCGATTATGGATCTTGCTTTCTCTACTTGTTAGCCACCCTTCTCGTCATTACTTTTCCTAGTTTTTTGCCTTTTTACATTTGCATGAATGTATGGCTAAATAAATAATTAGTATAGCTGGCACGTGCTAGGCAGTGGTTCAGCGGGAAAGTTTTATTTTTGTCATTACTTGTGAATCATTTGGCACCGTGGATTCGATGTGTTTGCCATGTCAACAACAAAGTGCACAGAGATAATGAAGCTCTGAAGCAAATTGGGTTTGCTTTTTTGTCTTACTTAGGGCAAGGTGCTCGTAGTTTGTCAGTTTTTTTGCAACTGTGCAGATCTTTTGCAGGTAACCATTGCCTTCGTATTGAAGATTTTTTCTTTCTCTGATAAAAAGAAAGTATTAGATGCTTTCGACAGGCATTGTTGGGACGTAGCATGCTGCAGCAGAATGAGCGAAGTTCGGGATCACCGGTGTAGTTGACTAGCAGTGAAATGGTGTAGCGCCTTCCCGCTGATTTTATGGCTCTATGTATAATTCCTAGATTTGCTATTTTTTATTGTCAAGTTTTTATATTTTCAAGTTTTTCATAATTTCCATATTTGCACGTTAAACTGATATTCACAGCTGTTCCAAATTTCCGTTTTTGCTGACACACTCAGAATTTTTGCAACACCGTAGGTCGGTTAGAAAACGCAGAAAGGCCGTAAAGCCTATAGCAGTAGGCTACGTCAAAGTGACTGATCAGTCTTGATGCATTATTTGCTCTCTGTACACAACTCTTATGAGCAAAACTTTTCCTCAAGAGAGTTCCAAAGCATTTTTGAACTAAAAAAAGTCTGCATTACCCAGAACAAAAAAACTTCACCAACGTGTTTTAACAGAGTGCTTTGAAAAGCACTTCGCAAAAAAGACGTGGTTCCATTTGGCTTCTCAAAAAATAAACTTTTTGGCACTCTCCCACCTCTTTTGAATAAGCCTATGGGTTTCACAATAAAACTCTTGGAAAAACAGTTCAAAGATAGTCCTTAGCAAAGTACTCCCAGCCTCTCGTTGCAGAGATTACGCGCTGCGGTGTCATTGGTGCGTGAGCATTTTTTACTGAATTCAGTATAAATTGTAAACGGGGTAGAGGGCAAATTGTTTTCTCCATCTCACAGACAACATAACAACAAAGAAAGCTTAGCCACTGACCTCTTTGAACGGCTAAATTTTGAACAATCATTTTTTTAAATCGTTTTTTTAAGGAACTCCTTGCAAAACTTCATAAAAAATAACCTATGCAAAGTCTCGAGACGAAGAGCTGGAGACCGAGACCGAAATCTTTCGAGACCGAGACCGAGACTTCAAAAAACGGGTCTCGAGACGCGTCTCGAGACCGAGACCAAGTCTCGAGACTCCATCACTGGTGTAACCAACCAAATGACGTTTGAAGTAGAAACAAGTATAAGACATACTTGTCAAGAAAACAGATTAAAAACAATATACTGTATTCTTGTAAAAAAATTCACAAAGACTTGTCAGCATGACTGCAATTGCTTGAAACTGGTGGGGCTCTGAATGTTTGCCTGGGCAATAACCATGAGCTATATATTGCAACATTTTTTGCCATAATAACTCCTAACACGCTTAAGACAAAAATTTTTTATGCTTGTTGCCTTGTGCCATAATCATGAATGCTGAGCAGTTTCTAAAAAAAATGACAGACAAAAGATGAAATAAACTTTCACAACTGAAATTAGCATAAAGCAGATTTTAAACAATTTTAAACATTTTTAATACTGTATGTTTCAACTTGACATTCTATAGGTAAACGTCATGCATTTCAGAACGTTGTTTGTAGCACTTCTTGTAGCTCACTGCTGGTTGGACAGCAGTTTTATAGGCTCGTCCCCAATCAATTATACAGTACTGTAAATGCGAACTAGTCCATATTGTGTTCTCAATGATTCATTTTTCAGGGAGCATTGCTTCCTTGCGCCTGTGACTTGTCTCGCGCAGCATCCCGACTACAGCCACCTGTGCACACTACAAATGAACAATACCACTCTGCATTAACCACAGAGCATGCAGTCCACAGCACAATGACCACACAACATACACACACGACATACATTATGCGTTGCTTGCTGACAGGCTCAGAAACACTGTATTTGAAAGTCAGACAGAAATTCCACCAGACGACGAAGCTGACGGCAACTGACGTCATTAAAAAAATTTCCTCAACATCCAAGTAGGTGCTTCAAAAAAGTGAGTGGACTGTAGCGGTACCCAAGAAACAATAAGTGTTTGGGCAGTTGACTGGCCCATCAAAACATTTAAGACAACAGGAATGCTCTCCAGTTATTATCACAAAATCAAAAACCATCTTGCAATGCATGGCATAGTTTGCTTTGAAACCTGTAGGCAATCTGCTTTGAAGTATACTAAATAATGAGTCTCCTTACTAGAATGAACTGTCATAGTAGACGCTACCTTTGTGATACAGTTTTTTAATAACTGTGAGGAATATTTTTGTGTGTAACATCTGTAAACACATTCAGTTTTAAAGCCCTTGTTTGACTGAAAGTGAATTATATTTTACAACTGTATAAATTTAAATTTTTACAACTGTATAAATTTTACAACAAAACGTTTTTCATTGAACTTCAACAAACTTTAGATTGAAATTGTATTTGACACTGAAGAACCACCTGATAGAGATTTAGAAATGCTAACACAACATTTTTTGTAGAACATAACAAATTAACAATGTGCTAAGCGACTTTTGAACTGCAGGGTCATTGGTCCCTTTCTCGCATGGTTCAAAGGCTCCTTCCGCCGCTATTTTTGCATCACGTGTCAGAACAAAAAAGTGTACAGTATCGATTTTCAACCTCTTGCAGTTTCAACACTCTTTCCTCGAGCATATCCCATTTGCAAAAAATCTTTCAAAACAAGCGGCCTGTCATTTGCAAAAACGAAAAAACGAAGGCACCAACATTTTACTTTCTTTCTTCAAAATGAAAAGCAGGCCATAAAAATTGATTTAACAGCTATAAATCCCCTAAAACACATACGGGTGACAATAAGCAATCTCAATTTCATTACCAAAACCACAAGAACACACGTTCTAGGTGGCGAGAAATAGCCTTTGGTCATTGAGCCCACCCTGATCAAAGATCCCACATCTTTCCTACTCTTGAATATACTGCATATAAATAATATACGAATGCATTTCATAGAAGAATTAAATATGCAAAAAAACTGTTATGAACAACAAATCTCATTACACAAGATAGACCCCAAAAAACTTGGAAAACTATACACAGTGTTAAGGAATATTTTGTGGGTGCCGGTGATCCCAATTCATATAACAAGACTGTTTAAGGCTGTGTTAACCGCACGCACCTACACTTGTAAGCTGTCAACCTCTTTCCTTGTCCTATAGGAGGGAATCGACACAAATGAACAGATATTTTACTAAGCGCACTTAAACGCGCACCGTTCTACACGATGCCTTTACCGGCTTCAAGACACTGACAAAAAGGAATCAGCTCACGAACGAAGCACATTTAAACAACTCAAACTGTGCGTTGCTTATCGAAAGCATCGCCCAGTGACAAACAGCGGCGAAGCTCGCATCGCTCAATGATAACAACGGCGAAACTCAACAACGCTAGAAAACATGCATTTAGGCACAAGAAATTCTTTTCTTAACACACTCCCCCCCGAAATTGCTGTCAAGTAATTTCAAAAACAGACAAGAATTTCGAACCAAAAACGAGGAAAATAAACGATAGATACAATTGCGCTTGGTTTAGGTGGGAGCAAAGTTACTATAAATTGCAACAGTTATCACGTCGCGCTAACCGAAACATTAGCCCGTTGAATTAAGCAGTTTATGTATGGGTCATTTATATTCACGGCCCTTCATCTTCACAACAGCGGTCCGTACAACGCCATGTTCATCAGGGAGAACCTTAACAACCCTTCCCACGGGCCACTGGGAGCGAACCAAACCGCTCTCGGTAACAATCACAATGTCGCCCACTCCAAGGTTGCGCTCCCTTTAGAACTACTTCGGACGAGCAATGACAGTTCACAAAGAGTCTCTCGCAAACCCCTTCCAAAATCGATCGACCAGGTATTGCACATGGCACCAACCTCGTCGGACGTAGCTGTCGTCTTCGTCCGTACGTGTTAGCGGGAGGCCGACGCTTGCGTTGACTCGAAGAAGATGGTTTGGTGCGGTGTTGTACACCATCGGTGTCCATCGTAACTGGAGTCAGTTGACGTGAATTAACTACTAACTCTGCCTCCAGCAAAAATGTTTCCAGTTGATCATCAGTGAGAACACGGTTGTTGGTGAGGGATGACAGGACACGTCGAACGCTTCAAATCATTCGCTCCCACGCTCCGTCCATGTGGCTTGCGGTCGGGGGGTTGAAGCTCCATTGGATGTCGTTCTGCCGAAAATGTTCGTAAATCTGGTCTTGATTCCAGGAATTAATAGCTTGAAGAAGCATACATTTAGCTCCAACCAGATTTGTCTGAGTAGATGTGCTGCACCCGGCCTCTATGAGCAACAAAACGGCGAATTGCGTTAATTAAGGCATCAGTAGATAAATCCCTGGCTTCCTGCAGATGCACCGTCCTCGTTGTCATGCAAGTGAACAGGCATCCATAGCATTCTACTTCACTGCGGCGTTGACGAACCATTAAGGGTCCGAAATAGTCCACTCCTACATGCGCAAGTGTGGGAAACCAAGCTGCAAACGCGAATCTGGCAACTCTGCCATCAGCTGCTTTCCAGGCTTTGCTGTTTTAAGGCGACACTGATTGCACTGGCTGATAATTCGATGCACGGTAGCCGTTGCCCCAATACCTTTGACACAACACAGCTAAAGTTTGGTTCAAACCAGAATGACCACACTTGACGTGGGAGTCACGCACAATTAAATGCGTGAAGTGAGAAAGCTTTGGCAGGATTATCGTATGCTTCGTTTCAAACACCAAAGGAGCCTTTTCTAGGCGACCACCTACTCGTAAGATGCCATCCACCAAGAACGAGTTCAGCTTATCAACAGAAGTCTTACCGACGATCCTCCGCTTGTCACCTGATAAACCTAAGATCCACTGGGCGAATTGTTGACGTTGAATGCAGCCTACTTCACCCAGCTGACTTCCGCTTCACGTAGCTCGGCCACTGTCAGAGGGTTGTGTGGAGTCTTCAGGAGGCTTTGCACATTTTGTTCTTCAAGAACACTTGAAACCTTCTGAACCATGCGGTAGCAATCTTTAATCTGTAAAGACTTGAAATATTGGTTCAGCAAACATTCGGTAGGTGTACAATCGGTCACAGCTGAGAGAGTATTAACCATTTTGCATCTGTCGGAAACTTCAAGAGGAACCTCCCCGTCACAGTCAATAAATTTCTTCGGCCAAGCTGCCGGTTCTTTTGACAAAAAATCCGGACCATTTAACCACATTTTAGTCTTATCAAGAACTTCTGCTGTAGCACCTCGCGAAAGCAGATCGGCCGGATTTTGATCCGATGGTACGTGCTCCCAATTTGCCACACGAGTATGCTTGCAAATCAAGGCCAACCTTCTGGATACGAACATAGGAAATCGCTTTCGATCATTTCGTACACTCAAAAGAACGATCGAAGAATCGGTCCAGAATATTGAAGGCCGCAGATCCAGTCTCAGCTCCTTTTTCACCATCATCTCTAGTTTGATGGCCAAAACTGCAGCCATGAGCTCCAAACTCGAGACTGAGACTTTATCCAGCGGAGCTAGATGAGACTTCGACATTATGAACGAGCAGACAATGTTATTCTTGTTATCTACAGAATGCAAGAAACACACAACGCCGTAAGCGGTAATGGATACATCTGCAAAATAATGAAATTGGCACCGTTGCATGTCACCGCATGAGCTGAGACCGAGGCAACGCGGAATTGCCACATGTTGCAGTTGCGATAGACTTGCAAACCACATTTCCCATTTTCGCAGTTCTCTCTCCGGCATTGGCTCGTTCCATTCAATCTCCTGTTGACATAAGCTATGATGAATACAACGTGCCTTTAACACAACTGGCGCTACAAATCCGAGAGGATCGAACAGGAAGTTTGCCGTTGACAACAACCCGCGACACACACACGGTTTCATTGGCGGCTTGACCAAAAAGCAAAACTGGTCCTTGCAGACGTTCCACTGGACTCCGAGAACGCTGTCTTGAACATCACTGAAACCGTACGACCGACGTGGATCGGACAGTTCATCCTGTGGCAAATGCTGCAAAACTTCAGGACAATTAGATAACCATTTCGTTTAGTGGAACCCAGCTTTAGAGAAATTGGAGCCAAGTCCGTTAATCAGAATCTTCGCATTCTCTGCATCAGACACACTGGCCAACAAATCATCGACGTAGAACGAACGTTCCACAGTGGATGCTATAACAGGCTCAAACTCAGTACCAAAATCTTTCGCAACTGTACATAAGCAAAACGCTGCACAACTAGGTGAAGACGTTGCACCGAACAGATGTACTTTCATTCGGTAGATTACAGGGTCCTTTGATATATCGCCCCCAGGCCACTACAAAAATCGAAGACAATCGCGATCACGTGGGGCAAAATAAACTTGATGAAACATTGACTCGATTGTGCAAATATAATTTATCCAGCGCAAGCATTTCAACGAGACAAACGTAACAAAACACATTTTTCAACAAGTTTTTTAGGTTGATTATTGAGATCCTCATCAAATTTCTCCAAGTTTATGTCAATCAGAGAAAATATATTTATATTTCTTATCATTTTCATGCAAGAAAAACTTTGTTACAGGTGTATGTGCATCAAAAAGCCGAAAATATTTTCCTTCCTAAAAGGGAAAGTGGCAAACTTAACCTCACTTGCTTACCTTGTAAACAGGCCTACTTTTGTTTGAAAAAATCTCACATGACTCAACATTTCATTTGCAAGCAATTCTTTTTCCCTGCAATCTCATATTAAATATATTTAATTTTTTAAATATATCAGATGCGAACACCATCTCATATCTCCACTCCTCACATCCAATTTTGTTCACAAAATCACATGAAATCCCTTTAATGTTCAGAAAAAAAGGGATTTTGTTCTGTAATTCCCAAATTCATTTTACTGTAGGACATTTCCAAGACTCAACCCCCAAACTTTGCGATGGTATATTACATTTATAGGCTGCACCTTGTGTTCATGTCGTCAAGATTGGATTTGAACTGTCAATGATTGAGTGCTCTTGCTCCAAGTATGTTTACAGTACCACGCTCACTACAAAATCTATAACATGCTGTGCAGCTTTACAAAGGCTTTTCTGATGCAAAGTACAATGAAAGGACATAGTATCACTGTCAGGGTGTTCTGCTTTTACCGTGTTCTTAAGAAGTTTAATTATGCCACATTTTACAGTGAATACTTTGACTCCATCTGTTGTGATGCTTGACATTTCATTTCATGACAAGGCATTTTTCCACACAATGCCCGACGCTTTCAATTAAGTCCTGGCCAATGTTTGTACTTTTCACCGATTCGAAACTAAGAAGTTCTGTGATGATGAAATTGTCATCAATTACATGAAGAAAGACGTGTATCTGCGATGTGTCTTGACTAACAGTGTTCTCAACCATTGTCAAAGAAAACCAAACAAAATCTTTACTGGCTGTGTTCAGCTGTTTTGTTACTTCGTCACTGTTTAAGTGTATGCACTGCACCATAACCTTTTTTGATAGTGAAATGGTGAATCTTCTTTTGTTTCAGGGCACAATACGCTTGCACAATCCACCAATTCCATGCACTGTTCAACAAACTCGCCATCAGAAATGGCTTGCATTTTCTAACATGGTTGTATGCTACGATAAAACTTGCCTCTGCAGCAATGTTCTGAAGTGATGGCTGTTTCGTAAATTTGGCCTGTTGTTTCTGTAGCTTTTTCAGATACACTGCCACATTTTTCCATTGCTCTTCCTGGGACATTTCGTAAACAAACTCGCCATATTTTGTTTGATGGTGTTGTTACACAAATATAATAAAATCTAGATTCAAGTTAGCCTCACAGTCGTAACACTTACTGTGATAAGTTGAAGCATATTTCAGATTTGAAGATTTTTCCTGAATGCTTCCACAGGCCTTTGAAAATGCTGTGGTGGGCCACATGTGGCCCGTGTGCCGCTAATTGCCCACTCCTGATATAGTAGAGTAATGTGGTGGACCGCAAAAGAAATGAGATTGCAGGTGTTGCAAGGTTGAATATTCCAGTGGTTAATAAATCTGTCACTGCTGAAGTTAAGAAAGTAGAAATTGAGATTGCAGCTTCTTTATGATGTCACTGCACAACAGCAACTGTTGGTCATGTAAGTGAAGTAGTAAAAGCATGGAAAATCATAATTCAATTTTAAGTCGTTTCTAACAGAGAGATATTGCATATTTTTAGATTAGATTTAGTATTTTTGTTGTAAGAAAAGTTGGCAACACTGGTCTGAGCTTGACAGTTGTTGATAGTCGGCTGCAGATGTATGCATGGACTGGATTTTGGATTTTTTGGATCATACTCCGACTCCGGTTGCTTGCAACAGGATCAGGACTGAGGTTTTCTTTCCTGAAGCCGGATCCGGATTGGATTTGGATTTTGTTTTTACTGAAAAAACGTTACTGGTTGTTTGCTTGACTTATATTTTCCGGACTCAAACAGGAGTCGGTTTGTTTGAATCTGGTTGGTACCGGATTGGATCCGGACTCAAAAAAATCAGAGTCCGAACACCTCTAGTCGGCTGTGATGAGTGAGAAGCAGATGTGTAGACTAGTCCACCAATTCAAGTCTCTCCTTGTTGTGATGACCTATGCTTGGGGAAATGTTTTTGAGGGAGGGATTTGTGACATAAGACGCATAATTTGTGGCTTAGAGAAAGTGAATGGGATCTTCTTGCAGATGGATTGTGCACATGTGGAGTGGTGGTTGTGATGCAGTCACTTGTCAGTCAGTACTGGAATAATAATTATTATGCTGGCCTGTGTTGCCGTGGTTAAAAAGTTAAAAG
>Ga0210059_1017101_pt1 | contig 10383 bp, 5 predicted proteins | sample Ectturendosymbi2_FD_188042 | JGI IMG/M metagenome (GOLD analysis project Ga0210059, IMG submission 188042) | Ecteinascidia turbinata endosymbiont from Florida, USA - Sample 2 (SPAdes) (version 2) | ecosystem: Host-associated > Tunicates > Ascidians > Unclassified | place: Key West, Florida...
AACAAGTGTTACGTGTTAGCTAACAATAGTGTTAAGAATGTGTCTGTAACCCTATGGTTCTGTCTTCAATGCAGTTGCAAAAAGTGTCTGTAACCCTGTGATTTCGCCAGCTTCAATGTCTTGTACTCCGTTCTGTATTGTCTGTTTTTTCAACCTGCGTTCTGCAGAGTGTGTGTGTTCATACTATGGACTTCGTGTCTGCTATAAACAAACAAATAAATAAATAAATAAATTAGGCTAGTTGGTTACAGGACAAAACACAAAAGTGCATCTGACAGTGTTTTGTTTGTTGATTAGGAGCATTGTTACGATGTAGGTTTAGAGATATATCAGACAAACTTGAGATGTTGCACCTTGGATTATGATTCAGAGTTATGCTTAGTGATAAGTTTTCTCTTTTTAGTTTATCTTCAAACATGTAGGTTTCACTTGAGCACCTCACCAGATTCACTTGAGCACCTCACCAGATTCACTTGAGCACCTCACCAGATTCACTTGAGCACCTCACCAGATTCACTTGAGCACCTCACCAGATTCACTTGAGCACCTCATGCGTGCGACACTGTTTCTGTTCATGACCTCATTTGGAGTTTCTACGTGAAAGGAGATTATAGCTCTTTCAGAATGAAAGAATCCTCTTGTGCAAGAAATTCCACTTTTTTCATAATGGTCAGATTCTAGCACAGCGGTTCCCAACAGAGGGTTTCCAGCCTCTGGGGATCCGAAACAAGATTTTCAGGGGTCTGAAAGGTGACTTTTGAAGGTGGGAAATTTGTGTGTTCGTGAAAGTACCTTTTTTCAAAAGAACAGAGATTTATGAAAGCTTGCATGTGCTATCGCTCAAAAAAACATTATCCAGCCTAGTTGTTCCAGTTAACGTTATTAATGTAACAATTCACATTGTTAAATGCATGCATTGCTATCTCTGCTTCACGCTGTGGTTACCATGCAGAAGATGACTGGTGATGCAATTGTAAGCACATTGTGAAATTTTAAATGTTTATGGGGCAACTATGGCAAGATTGTTTTTTGATGCTACAGAACTCAAACGTTTCTGGTGTTCAACCACGCAAAGTTAGCAGAAATTATTTACAAAAACCCTGTCAATTCGAATGCCGTTTATCAACAGGGCCTCTGAAATAAACTTTACCAGGTGGTCCAAAGACCAATACTGGGCCTCCTAGCTCCAGGTGCCCTCATCAAAATTTGTAAAGCGTGTTTTAAGCTAATTAGAATATACATAAACATCTACCCTGCTATGATGTATAAATAAATTGCTATACTAGAAACTGGCTTATGCTAGTAATTTTAGGTTTGATTATAGAAAAATTTACCATGTGTACTTTCATCCTCCTGAGCCTCATTACTTTCCGGGCCCGGATACAAAGTATCTCTTGTATCCCCCTGACATATTTGTGTGCATATGGATTTTCTTCTCTACTTTATTCAACTAACATGTGTTGGAACTATTTGAATCTTCGAACAATTTGCGCATGGCTCTGACTAATTGTGTGCCAAGGTAGGAGGAGATAATTTCAGAGAAAGCAACAAAAAAGACAGTAGTGTTGTTTCTACTGAGCAGTAATTTATCAACGTACGACCAAGGGTTTTCAATTGTGCTATCAGTAGTCCATGTATTGCGAGAAGTGATTGAAAAATGAGGATACTGAAAAATCGGAGTGTATTTGTGATTTCTATGCTTTTTTTAAAATAGGTGGTGCGAACATAACTTTATTTTTATGAAAGGGGTCCCAACTTTGAAAATGGTCTCACTGAGTGACTGAATGGTTGCAATTGTTTGTCTTTTTTCAATAACAGAAAGTTAAATATGGCTATATATTCCTTTTTCAAAACGTTTTTCCCCTGACTTAGTGATATGTAAGTTTGTATGAAAATGTTCTTAGAATTTCAACAACCTCGGTGAACCATTTCTTAAAAGTATTCATGCTTACTTATATGAGCATTGTTTCAAAGTTTCATCTCAGAGATTAACAAGTTTTATACAAGCATTACCTAAAAATTAGTTCCAATAAGCACAAAATTCATGTATCTGAGCGTAAGTTTTCCCGGAGAACCAGCCCTGGACCCTTTATAGAAAAGTCATGCCTTGACACACTAAACATTTTTAGGGGTAAAATCAACTTTTTTGATTTTGTTAAAGGGTACATGAGACAAAAAAGGTTAAGAACCACTCGTTTACACTATCAGGCTGTGGCACAAAGAGGTGTTCTCTTAGCACTGCGGTTAGGAACCACTGTGCCATGGCATTATTGCTTCAACACAATGCAGCAAAAGTGAATTGCAGCATTTCTGCCATGCAACTTACAATCAAAACATTAGGTAAATTAATGCACAGAAATAAACTGGTTTTATGAGCACATGGAAAGAATATGATACAATAATGTTCATGGGAGAATTGTGCTGTGAAAAAATAAAAAACCTCATAGACCATCATGGTTTGCAGTGACTCAAGAATGGTAATGAAGATGTAATGACACTGATATAACAATCTCCATACAAAATTATTGTAGTTCAAGGTTCTTTGATGTGGTCATAGAACAAAGAAGCTTTTGTTATATACATCTATGATTTCAAAATTTTTGACATATAAGCAGCACCAACTGAAGTTCAAATGGTTTATGGCAATAAATGTAGAAGATTTAATATGCCCTAGGTGGCAGTTGTTCTAGGTGGCGGATATCTGGTGGCTGTAGTCCTAGAACCATTTTTGCTGTGCAACAAACCTGGTATATATGACTTTTGACATCATTAAGAAGCATGAAAAACAAGCACAGAAAATTTGTGAATATTAAGAAACCTGGAACAAGAACATTGTGAAATATGGGAAATACCAAAGAGCACTGTAAATATGCAGGCAAATACAATGATTGAAACTAAAGGAAGAAACAAATCTACCAAATAAAAAATATGCATTTCCTAAGATAACCATTTACATGCAACATATAGAAACAAAAACACCACAAATGAAATAGAAACACGTAGAACATGAAAAATAAAAGCAATAAGAACAGAAACAAACAAATTCTACCTCTTTGAAATCTGCCATGATGCTTCTTTTTTTGAAATCAGAAAAAATCCATTAAAAAACTTTAAGTACACTGACCTGTTGCATCAGCTTACTAACATAAATATTACCTTTTCAATACATTTTTGTCTGTATGAAATAATAAAATAAAAACTTATGTCACACTCCCATGTTAATCTATAACAGAATTTGACTGACTACAATAGTACTACTCTGGCTTCCATCGTAGTTGTTGATGATAAATTGCGCATAACTTTAGCAATTTCAAGCATGACAAAGAAACTGTTGTTGACCAATCCATGAGTGATTGCTTTTCAACTTAGAATAAGGTGATTGCATGTGGTGGTAGTCTACCAAACACCCTTTTAATTCTAGATTTACAATTATCAAGATATGCCAAAACTGAAGTCAGACAACACTGTCTCAACAGTCTAGCATAATGTGTGGAAAAGTGGTGATTTTTTGTAGTTGTGACTTGAATGACAAATTCCTGAAGCATTGCATTTTTTAAGTATGACAATAAACTGCATATGCATAACTCTTGTAATTGTGTGATGAAAAAAATGTCGAAAAACATTTGCGTATGCTTACCACTGAATCTAGTCCAGCTATACTACATTAATTTAAACATGAACACTTTTTATCGCATTGACATTGAGCTACAACTTGACTCAAAACACACTGCAAAACAATAAACTGAATTTTGCACAGCCAATCAATACTTTGAGCCAGGGATGCATCTAGGGTGTTTGTTTGGCTATTATGACAGGCCCCTATGTACTGCAGGTACTTAGGATTAAAGCCGATAAAATAGCAAACAGTCACTCCAAGTCTCTACTGGGGGTGGTTTGTAACAAGCAACGGCATTTTCCATACTAAAATTGTATAGTATCATTACGGAACAACAATGTCCCTGTCTTGTCTAAATAGCGCGAGCACAATGGCATGAAACAATCCACATTTTGAACACTTTAGTTAGTCTAAAGTGACATTGCGTTGAACACACATATTTTAGAATTTCTTTCTCTGGCAGTGCCAGGTTCAATGCAAGCAAAGCTGTTAGAAGCTCATGCACTGCTAGGCACACACAGAGTTTTGTAATATTTTGCTTCATGACGAGAGGACACAGTCTCCAATCACGAGCATTTTGTTTTGCAGTTTTGGCCTAAATTTTATCTGCTGCTTACACCTACTAGGTTATGACAAAATTAAATAAGATTTATTTTGAGTTTGGGCCTTCTTCAGGGCCACGTCAAGTAATGCAGGTTTGTTTCCACTGATAGAGTTTATTGGTGCAAACATTAAACAATTTCACTCAAATTAAAGATAGCTGCTGGGACACCGAAAAAAAAACTGTTAAACAGGTTGTCTTGTAGGGTATCCCTCGACAGTTTCATAAATTTCTATCGTGGTTTAAAGTTGATGGCCAATTTATTGCGAATTTAATAAGGTTATATTTTTTGAAGAGGTTGGAGTCTACTGGATGATCAACACAGTTGCACAGGAGTGCTGGGTCGCAACCGGTCTCTATCGTGGTTTACCCAATTCTGCAAGGAGCTGAGCATGGCAGAGAAAGTGTAAACCCAGCTGAAATGAAACTTCCTCAATTAAAGATATATTTTTACAAGGAAATTTCTCATATTGAAAGGCGCGACAGCTAGCCTTGGAAATTTTGGCCGCATTATCTGAACAAAATATCAATCAAGCGTTGTATTTCGAAAATAACCTTTTAGAATTGAGCAGTTAACAATCTTGTTTGCTCCTATATTGATTTCGAATGATACACTAGTCCTATATTGATTTAGAATGATAAGTCCTATATTGATTTCCAATGATACACTTTAACATGACGATGGAAAATCATCAGAACAATTGCAGCTTAATCGTTCTTCTTAGTAGTGATTTCACAGTTGTAATACTGTCATCTTCATATACAGCGCTCCACAGACGCATTTGTGCAGCTGATTGTCAGCATCGATTTTATAAGTGTATGCATGTATGGATAAATAGCTCTCATTGCTGTTTGGCTGACATTTACTGAATGTTCAATAAGCTAAGTATCTTTTCAGAATAATGTTCATTTTGGAACAAACAGCAATTGTGATGTATTAAATGCGCTGTAACCGAAAGCAATGATAACTTGGAAACCTTTCCTAATGTGTTTTGACAATGAGATCAATACCAGTATATAATCTAAATAGTTAGTGGTGCTAGGCTACTAGCTAAGTTTGATTGGGTTTTATAGGTAGAGCTTGATCAATAAGGCTTTTTGTGGCCAATGGCGATGTTTTTGTTTTTCATATTGCCGATACTTTGCAACACTCAAACCACACTTGAAAGACAATACTATAGTGCGATGAACAAGTGTATAACATCGAATTCTGCGCAAACCTGGGTCCCTAGTATAGTCAATCACCACGGTGCACAGGCTACCCTGGTTTGTTCACAGGCAGCCATTTGCTTACGCGCAAAAACCTCAAAGCGAATGTTACATCATAGACAGGTTTATTGAGGTGGTTGCACAACAGTCTGTGTTACACACTACTTGATGCAGTCGGAGGGTTGTGCTTCATAAAAAAGAGTACAGAGAATTTGCGTTAATTAATCAGAGACGAAGTAGCAACATGGGTTTCTGAACCCTCCATGCAGAAAACTAGCACAGTGGCTTTTTTGAGTATATATGGCCAATATATTGTATATCGGCGAAATTTTGCCAATATGATACTTTGGCTACATCGTAAAATTCATCCGTCAATTTTTAGTCTTAAGAGAAAATGTCGTTTTAGGCTTTAAAGTGATAGCAAAAGCTGCCCTTCTGTGACAGACCCCTTTCTTCAGGCTAGATGCACCACTACTTTGAGCAATGTTACTATAATAAAATGCTATTTCTATGTTGAAAATTGAAACATATCAGATGTGACCACCTAGGATATAAAACCCTGGATACATTATCAAGGCATGTTTATGCTAATAAATGGCTTAACAAGCTTGTCAAAAAGGATCAGGCACATTGGTTTAGGTTTATAACCAGTCAAAGTGGTTGAACTCATGGCATAATATGATAGTGGCATCTATATTACTGTAATATAACATTTTAATTTCATAGACATTCTGTACAAAGCCAAATGAAACAAGATAAAACAAAAAATAACATAGAAAAATATGTGTTGTATTATATTTTTCTCCTTGAGCTACTTAGTACAGGTCAGAAATTTTTTAAAAGAAGCAGTTTTTAAGAAAAGCATTTGGGTTTAAAAATCAACTAATTTTCTGATATTATTTCCAGATACAAACAATGCATTTATGGTAATTTATTGTCATGAGGTGCAGGTACAGAAATCACACAAAGTTTGTAAAAAAAGGAATCATCACTCATCTTACATCTGAGCACATTTATCCCATGTTTTTGTTGTTAACTTTGAGAATAGAAATTCAGGATTAGTTATGCTACTTCTTTTCTATGCAAACAGCTGATCATCATCAGGCCACACTCTTCACCAAAATAAATGAAGCAACTGTATCAGATCTTGCTGTTGGCACTGGATACCAACTAAAATCAATATTGCTGAGCTTTGTTAAACTATCATTGCAGCACATCAAAATTACTCAAGCAGCATGATTACCTTCTGCTATTTGTTACTTTTCCAGTATGTTATAGCCAAAGTCACAGAACAATACATTACACCTAATCAAATAAAGTAAAGATAATGCACAGATCAAATAATTTTTAGTGCAAGGTTTTATAGTCTTAGAAAATTTGTCATGATTAGTCTTAAACTTTAAACGTTTAGTTTATTTTTGTAGTACAAACAACAATCCAGGTCGAAAAATGGTGATGATGAGTAAAAAAAGGTTGTCACTTTTCCAAACAGTGTGCCTGACCATTGTCACCAGTTTTCATGCACCACTATGGCTGTTTGATGGAAATTCTGAACACTTTAATTCTAGGTGCTATCATTAGCAAACCACCACACACTAGTAACTCTGAATGCTATGCGCCACATTTTTCTTGCCGATGAACATTCACACTTGGTTTGTCATAGCTAGTGTAGCAAGCTGAAGGTCTAAGCACCAAGTGAAACGCTGACAAGTGTGGCAAGACTAGGGTGGAAACAGATTACAAAAAGCTTAACATTTAACTGTAATACAAGTGTTGGGTACATGAAACACAAAATATGGTTATTTGTGTGGTGAAGTATATGGGTCTAGAAAAAACAAATAAAAGTTCTAGGTTTTCTGTAGGTTTTTGAGGAATTTTTCTGTAGGCTTTTTAGGAACTGGACTCTGTGCAATGATTCAAACTTACACATGTATTCAAGTAACGTCACTCCACAGGTGAAACAAGCAAGAAATCAATCACAATTTTCTAATAGGAAATCAACTTCACGTAACACTACGCCAAGGGTCACCAACTTATTTGAAACTGAGAGCTACTTCTTATGTACCGATTAATGCGAAAGGCTACTAGTGTCATACATACTTCTGAAACAAAAAGTTTGCTCAATTTACCAATTATTTTAGTATTGATATACGTTAATGTGAAGACATTGATCATGCTAATGTCATTTTTAGAACAGGCCCACGGGTGACCTACGTGGTCCTTGCGGGTGACCTGGTGCCCGCGGGTACCACGTTGGTGACCCCTGCACTAAGCATTGACAGTCATCACATTTAGACATAGACCGATATATCGGCTGATATCTGGGTTTTAGGTTTAGGGTTTAAGTTAGGTTTAGTATGTTACTAGCAAGTGTAGTGTAGTTTTTAACGCACTTGTCGTGGACATAGACTTTACATTAGTGCCATGTGAAGGGTGGCGAACTATTTTTTTAAATGAAGGTCCTCAAGCAGATCTACAGTCACTGCCATGACATACACGATACAGGATATCTGTCACAGATGCTACGTTGGAGTTTTCACACTGACATAATTCTCCGTAATTTTGCTTGAGAGAATTAGGCCTAGGAATTAAACTGATGTCAATGTCTGTGAAGTCCTAAAGGTGAAAATCATGTTGTTTGCCTTGCACATCCCAACAAGGGTATTCCTTAATAGTACAAATCTAAGCTTTGTTCTAGGACAAATGTAGGTCATGATGGATGCATATGATTTCCTGCAATTTTCAGCATTTTTTTGGCTATTTTTTTGTTCACTTTGGTCCTTTGGCAAGTTGAAGTTCTGGTGCCATCTCACTATTTGGTGTGAAAACAAGAGGGTTAAAACAGACTTCTCAATGTCAATTACTCCTTGGTTCTATACTGATCCTTCTTGTCCTTTTCACCATGCGGATGTTCTTGGCAGATTAATGAAAGGGACATAGGAATAAATAAGAGTATATGGGTTAGGACGTGTGATCCTATGTCAAAGACTGCTTTCTCATACTCACAGCTACTCCAGAGTCCTTAGCATAAATATCCAACTTGCAATTTTGCGTTATGTCATATTGTCAGTATTGTCTCTTAGCCTATCTTGGTTGAAAAACAGCATGACAAAGCATTTGTTGCTATGCAGGAGTACGGGTATATGGACATTGGACAACGCAACTTCACACAACGAAACGAAATAAAACTCTCTTGGGTGGGGAATACCCCCATACAGGAGAAAAATAACGATAATAATAGTGCAGAAGTTCACTTAAAAGATTGTTAGCACCGTCCCACAGTTAAGATGTAGTGATCTTCAAACAAGTTCACCAACATTTCTGCAGGGGCCTTCTAGTGCGTGCGCAGGGCCCCTTGATTGCATGCGTGGGGCTCCCATGAGTGCATGCGTGGTGCCCCACGAATGCATAGAAGGGCCCCGGTTAAGACACTTCGACATGGATGTTTTATGCAGAATTTTTCACCAATGTCTGGTTGCGATGTTCCAAATTGAAAAAATGATGGCTTGTTTTCCTGTGCTTTTCCAAAAAAAGAGTGTTTTTATAGTTTAAAGTGCCAAATATCATCAAAACAACACATTGTCTTGCGGCAATGTCGATTAAAGATCACTTAATAAAATTAACAATGTGGTGACAGGGGGCCTAAAAACTTCGAAATGACCGTCCAGGGGGGGCGACCGCCCCCCTGCCCCCCCGTCAGTTGCGCCACTGCCCCATACCCTAGATACGCCACTGAGATTTTGAAAAACTTCACTCTCATGAAACGCTGATGATGGGAAGAGTTACAGCTTCCAGTAACAACCAAACGCAGCTTTTTAAGTAGCTATAAAAGATAAAAATTGTTCGAGCGTAATAGGCAGCTTCGACTCCTTCCAAAACAAATTATTTGCCAAAGTTATTTCATATTTTAAATCATTTTCACTGAATGAATATGATTTGCGAATTTTTTTCAACTGTTTTCGGATAGAAATATTTGACCTCCTAGGAAAAGAGCTGAAATACGTGAAAAATTGCTTCTGAATCATTACAAAAAATCCGTACAAAATACTGAGGTTGCAGGACATGTATGGGTAGAGTTAAAACTGTAGTTACGAACCACTTACGTAAGATGTTTCGAAGTCATACACAAGGCAGCAGAACGCAATATTGCAGCCAGGATAAATTCTGATAAATTTGCTGAAACCAATTCTCAATGTTTTCACAAACATTTGTTACTGTGACAAGCAACAATCTGCTGACAATTATATAATCCAGTTCCATCTCACACTGAAATGCACGAAAGATCAATCTTCCCATTTCTGCACCTGTTTCTTAGTTTGGAAATGAATTTTTCCACCCCACGATTGCGGTCTGACTAAATTTCACGCAGGATGCGAGCATCAACTACAGTACTGGTGTGTGTCGTCATAATAACTCTAGCTACCCGACCGTCAAAAACAACAACACAGTTTGTCATGCATTTGGGAAATATTGAATGCAGACTAGAGAGTTTCTAATTTTTGGTTTAAAATATTGATGGCCGAAAGTTATCTACTGCATATGTCTAGGGTTGTCAGATGGCCGGTATTTCACCCGCCTCGCCGGTTTGTTACTGCTAATTTAGCAAAGGCCGGTATTTTGAAAATCAGTGTCTGAAGCCGGTGTTGTGAAAATAAAATAATTTGCCGTAAATTCAAACGGAACTAACGCAGAATTTCTCAAATCATAATGACTCTTGTAGTGAATCTTGTCAGGACAGTTTCTTCAGCGAAGTTTATTTGCAGCTGTTGACGCCATCCTTGGTGCGATTTTCACGTCACACACACACACACCGAAATGTAACAAATCAGTCAAAATAGGTCAAATTATTAATTGGGGCTTAACAATACTGATTGTCTCTGTTTTCCCTGTGCTGCTTACGAATTACGACACAGCTCAGATCTGGCGCTGTTGACAAAATGGCCGGTATTTTTACAAA
>Ga0210059_1017102_pt1 | contig 10383 bp, 8 predicted proteins | sample Ectturendosymbi2_FD_188042 | JGI IMG/M metagenome (GOLD analysis project Ga0210059, IMG submission 188042) | Ecteinascidia turbinata endosymbiont from Florida, USA - Sample 2 (SPAdes) (version 2) | ecosystem: Host-associated > Tunicates > Ascidians > Unclassified | place: Key West, Florida...
GCTATATTAGCTGGCGAGTTATAGCTTTCAATGAGTTTAAAATCCGCGACAAAATTTTAGTAGACGCAGGACTTAGAGCAGCAAAGCTAGTTCTGTTGTCGTTGATGTTTAGTAACAATGATTCCGTAACTTCTTGTGCCGTCTGGAGGTAGCTGCAGCCTAACTGCGACCTTTGTTTCGTCATGGGTAACGTAAGGTGGAAACACAGTTTCGTCCGATGGCTGCTATTTTTGCATTACCGTACGAGGCGGGGGATCGACCGCTCCTCTCGGGCTTGAAAATTTTCAGTGCAAACGTTGTTTTCAGGGTAAGCGCAAGTTGCTCAAAAATCCTGAATGATAAAAAATACTTATTCAATACAGTGAAAAATTCCAGGACAACTCTGTTATTCAAGGCAAGCGAATGTTGCTCAAAAATCCTGCATAATAAAAAATATATAATCAGAATTGTGAATTCAGGGCAAACTCTGCTTTTCAGGGCAAGCGCAAGGTCCTCAAATCTGCAGAATGTAAAAATTATATTGAATGCATGTTGCAGAACCAGCCAACAGGAGAAATAATAATAAAAGTCTTCGCTCAACTGCTGCAAAAGTAAAAACGACACCAACGTTTCGGCCAACTGACAGCAGGCTTTCATCACGGTAAATGGCGACTCGAGGAGGGAAGCATTGAAATCCACTACACGCGTGTGATTGGATGACGTGGTGATAACACCCACGAGTTAGCGAGAATGATAACACTCACGAGTTATCGATCACGAGTTAGCGAGAAATTTTTCAGTCAATCCCATTCGAAGACAAGTTGGCCACCCCTGATGTAGGTGAACCAAGTTATCTGGGTGAAATGTAACGCACCGCCTAAAAATGCATGGTCTTACTCCAGCAAAGAAATAAGCCAATGTCCATGCATGCTTTCAAGTTGCTTCAAACGAAAATAATGAAAATGTTTTGCTCATCTTTTGAACCGTTTAATTTGGAGGGCTTCATCGAACCATGGGGATACCATATCTTAAGCCCATTTTCGCTTGTAATTAATGCTTCCTCGTACGGTGATAGTATGCTTTAGCTCAGTCATATTTGATTTGCCATGTAAAGTCGCATTTTCTTAACCATAAAGTCATATTATCAAGTTTTTAGATGGTAAAAACTAGCCCTAGTCATCAGGAGCTAAACATGGCAAAGTGTCTGAGGAGAAATAGCGCAGGAAGCTGGCGGTGTTACCTAAAACGTTTTGACTGAAATGTTTTCTTTTTCAGCAAAGCTTTTAAGCATCGTTAAAACAGTGGCGTTAACCAGAGCACCGGAAAAATGCAGGTGAAAATCTCGACATAAGTTTCGAAGAACCTTTCACACTCAGACTCACTGGTGTAGGAGGCGGGGTGCACGCGCACCCCCAAAACTTTTGATTTGTGCAAATCCGGGCAAAATCACTTAAAATCCGGGGCAAAATCTGTGGAAGTTTGGCCTAAATGTGTGAATAACTTCACAATATCGATGTATATGCTTTGATTTTACAAAACAGTGCAGACCTTTTTTTATTGGAGGTCATGTTTTTATTTGGTTCTTGTCGGGCAAGTTGAGGGAAATTTGGGCAAGTGTGGGAATATTTGGGCAAAAATGTTGCTTGAAGTGTTTTGATTTGAAAAAATACGCCCAACGTCAAACGAAAAGTGGTTGTTTTTGTTCTTTCATTTTTATTTTCCTTGGATTATTTTTCGGGCAATTTTGTGGAATTTTGGGCAAAAATCCTTCGCACCCCCAAAAATTTGCCAGCACCTACACTTGTCCTCAGACTTGCTGGTCATATTCAAATGTTATTTTTCTGGTGCTTTCTTTTGTAATATCTGATTTGTGCTTATTGTTCGGGTGAATGTTGTTTCTTGCCGAGTCACTCTCTAGCCTGTGTAAATATTTTTTCTTTATGAGATACACTGTCGTGTTTATATAATAAGCCCTCTTCTCGCAGCCAACCCTATGTGCAGCTGAGCACCGTATTTGATCGATTGTAAGCCGCTGCTTATAAAGTTTTTTAACCATTTCATTCTGGTTGCAACCAAGGGCCGCTTACATTTTTTATTCTTTTACTTTAACGAAAGGTATAGATGACGCTCAGTCTTTCTTGGCTACGTTTTGTCGACCAAATTCTTCTTTCGTATTCGATTTTCTTCAGCATCACGTGCATTTCTGTTACAAGAGAGATTATGATAAACAAAAAGCATTTATAGTGGTGTAAACATCATTTAATACGGGAAACGCATGAGTACGCGAACGTCGTGAATACACCTCAGAGGATTCGATAACCTATGTTCGAGGGCGGTTTACAATCAAAGCCAGCATACATTCAACACATTCTCGTGCGATTTAAAATCAAAGGCGGCTTACAATCAAGTTAATAAGGTAGGCATATAATCGACTACTGGAAAAAGGAAACGAGAACAAGCAGATAAATTATATCTTCTGGCGATTTTTTATTATTAGGAGACGTTTCGCCCACCTATTCAAGTGGGCTATCTCCGGGCGAATTTTTTCCTACATTTTTTCCTCATTTTTTCCCTCAAATTATCCTCACCAGGTTTCAAATCAAAGCAGAAGATAAAAGTCATTTGAACGATGAACAGGTGGGAGGCATGTCGGCTAATAAAAAAAATCGCCAGAAAAACTAATTTATCTGCTTGATTTGAAACCTGGTGGCAAACGCTACGAAATAACAACATGAGGAGCAATAAGAACAGCATTTTTCGAGGAAACGAGAACGTTGCGAATCAGCAAAAACAAAAATCACGCAAACTATGACGTCATGCAATACGTCATAGTGGCCCTCAAGTGAAAATTGCCCCGGGGCCCCCTATCCTTTAATCCAGGTCTGGTTGTTGTGTAGTGTGAGCTTGCAGTTCACTTGTGTTCGCTCGGTTGTCTGTCTGCAGAGGCAGGTTTCGACACTTACGTGCATATTGTTCCACTTTTGGACTTCATTGCGCAACAGTAATATGGAAACGAATCTGCAAGTGTTCACTTCATGTCACTGCAGTAGGTGGGGTTGCCATAGTGGCGAATTTTTCAGCAGATTACGGAAATCTGTCGAATTTTGAAGGCGTTTGGTTGCAAATATTTTGGTTTGGCTATTTGGAGATTTTTGGTGATGTCCTGAAAGCATTTGGCTCCAATATTTTTGGTTTGGCGAAATGTAGCCTATGACCAGTATATTTATCCGTATTTGATTGCATATTTATATGTAGATTGGCTATTTTTAAGCTTGCGGATCATTTCAAAATTCATGAAATCAAATGAAAGTGTGAAAATTTTAAAAGTAGAAGCATGATATTGAGCGATTCTTATCAAATACAGTATGTTTGCAAAATGTGGAAACTGACTATGTAGGAATATTTGCAAAATGTTGAAAAACTTGGTTTTCTGATAAAATACAAAGCAGAATACGAAAGACCTTTGAACGACTGATTTACAATGCACAAATATAGTGTTTTGGTAAAGATGCAACCATTTCCAGACGTTTGGGAATTTTTGCTAGTTTGGCTATTTTTTGAAGTGAATTTGGAAGCAGCTTTTTCTTTCTATCTGGCAATCCTGGTAGCAGGCGTTTGGCCACATGCGAGTGTTGAACGCAGGTAATGCAAGGAGACAATGTTTTCTGGTAGCGGATAGCCAAGTATTTCATAGCCTCCTGTGTGAAAAGGAGCGTGATAAGTTTGAAACATCCCTTGTTAGTGCAAGATTGATCGCTTGTCCCGATGAGAGTTCAGGGTGAAAATGTCAGTGAAGACAAGCAAGGATTTGAAGCGTGTTTGATTGCTTTCGACGAGTTCTTCGACACTTGCAGGATTTTTTCAAAGTGATGTTGGCAAGTCTTGCTACGTAAAATGAACACATAACTGTGGCTTTGTTAAAGACCAGGGCAATTTCCTTGTTTGTGAAAACGTACCCTGCTTGAAACATCCGCAGATAGATTGTTTTGTTACTTATCGCAATACACCTGGCTAATGGTGTCAACGAAGTGCATTTCTTGTGACATTTGCCGTAAAATCGAGTGGAATGGATAAATTTCGTTTTGAGTAGAAAGGGTAACGCGCTTTGTGAACGTCCACTTGCATTGCAGCAAAATATTGACGTTGCACCTCTTGATCAATTTCTGTAGACATACATGTAAATAGGAGTTGGGTCCATTTCAACGAACGTTTGCCGATCTCTGGTGTGCGCAATACTGCTGAACGGAGCTTCAACAAGTCGATGCTACTCAAAACGTTCCACAGATTACCTATGACTGCTGAAAAACTAGCAAATCTGTCAATAGCATATTGTGATAGTGAAGCTGCTAAAACATTAGATATCACTGAGTTGACAGAAACATTTGCATTTTGAAAACATGTAAAAATTCATTTTCCTAGCTTGAAACAGCAAATCCTTACCTCTGTTTGCTTTGCACGTTGTGTTGATTGTTTAGTGCAGAAAATGCTTTGATAAGCATTTGTTAACCACACAGATGGTTTCTATAATGGAAATCACGGCCAATGAAAACGACAGCTAAGACATATTGCAAGCATTTCGAAAACTCCTGTTATCATCCTCAGTACATTGCAAATTCGATAACTCGTGCTGTCATCATCAGTGCATTGCAAATTCCTTGCAATGTACTGATGATGATAAGAGGAGTTATTGGAAAGGTTTCCAATATTTCATTGATATTATTTTGATTGGGGGCAATTTCCAAGGGTGTTTAGTACTTCCGCTTTTCTTATACCAAACAATGGGTTTAATTATTGACAGCCCAGTCGCTGTGTTTAGAGGTTTACAGCTGAACATGTCATTGTAAAGAGACGCCGAAATACAGTATTGCATTCTTATTAGTCGAAACTTGTAATTTTGACTCATCGTCGCATTGCTTGCAGCTAGAGGTTTAGTAATTGTTGTCGGTTTTCTGACAAGCTTCCGTGAACCTTTTTTCATGGCGACAAATTGTGTCAGAGGTTGCAATTTGCATGTTTTCTGTAAACGTTGGTTTTGTTATTCATCATTTCACTCGTAAGATTTGCTTAAAATTTTCCGGAATGAAGATGCCTACATTAAATGAAATACATTTCCTATTAAAAAAAATTCCCGGAGTCAGCTGAAACGATGCAGAAATTAGTCTGTGAGCTCTGACAATGTCAATTGCATCTCTGCACAAGATGCTTTTTTGCAAATGTCATTGCTGGACATAATTTTTGACCCATTTTATATGCGCCGTGAAGCAGCACAAATGCACAGCAGCATCTGTCTTTGCAGTAGATGATGGGAGGGCTCCTGCGCATTCATTGAGTAGGCCTTTCTAGCCAAAAGCACACTATTGGACAACATGTGCCACTATTGATGCGCAAGGTTATCGATCAAACTTGAACATTTCATGCAACTAACAATCAAATTATGGCGTTGCATAAAATTGGTCGCATCGTTTCCTCAGCAGCCGTCGAAGAAACTCTGATGCAACAGGGTGTCATTGCTGCAAGTTGTCAGAAATAGCAAAGTGTGATTTGGTTTTACAAAGTCAAGCAAAACTAATGTCCATGTTTTTGTCGAACAGATTAATAAACACTGCAGGGACACTCATGTTGGCCTTAAACGTGGTGGATGGAGCTGGAAATCCTGCCTGCGATATACTTGAAATTGCTGTGGACGGTATCTATCTTAACCGTGGTAGAAGACAAAGGCTAGGAAGAAGCTTTATATCACCATCATCTCGTGTGGATTGGTTGATTGTTTGCAATAAACGTGGGGAATACTATGTGAGTTTGCATATTGGATTTGGTTTTAATAAACATTTGTATTCGCACCAAAATAGTATTGATTCCTTTTCACGACCAACTATCGTTAAATTTTTCTGGAAAATGCGATTGCACGTAAACAAGTGCCTTTCCATCAATATCATCATGGCTTTGTGCGAATAAAATCTTTAATAATTCGTGTTAACACGATGCACTGGCCTTGGCTAGCGGTGAAAATGGCAGTTGTTTTTCATTTTATTTCTTTTTGGAAACACGTTGCTCAATATGAAAACAAACAACCTTTTGGTAGTGATAAGGATTTTCCTGGAGGAAAATCCTGTTCTGCTAGTTAGATGTTGTTTACCTTGTACACAAAAATTACAATGTTACGTAGTGCAGTGAATGCTGTGAAATGTTTGTCTTTTCACAATTCTATCCTTCTTCACCTTTAGTAATGATGCCTCATTTAAATTTAACGAAACTCTCGATCAACACAATTGCGACACAGCTTCACGATTGAATATTAAAGCACAGAATATCATACAAGTGCCTTTTTCTCCAAATTCCGCTGTTCTGCATTTTCTTACGTTATGTTCTTCCTCTTGCTTGATCTATTTGAATAATCGTTGGTTCACTTTTGAATATGGTGATACTTTAGTAATCTGCCATGAACCAGATGAAATAAGGTCATAACAGTAGAGGGTTTGTTTGTTTTATGTCGATTCTGCAGCACCTCAGTGCTTCCTTTGCGATCAGCAAATCAGTTGGTGATTGTAAACCTAGCAGCAATAATGTTTTAACAACTTGTTTTCACTGCATCAATGTTCAATTACAGTTAGAGTAAATTTTCTTTCCGGTAACTTCACCATCATCTATTTACAGTATTGATCATTCATCATGACACTGGTTTGTCACATAATTGTTTGTCCAAAAACCAACACACCTCATTTTAACTGAAACATTCCTGAGGTTTCCATTTCCTGCAGACAGTTTTGCAAAATGCATTGCTCTCCTGACCCGGAGAAGACGATATATTGTCGCAGACTATTTCAGCCATAACTCGACAGACGACAGCTAGAGAGTTGTTCAAATCATCTACCGATTCGAGAATTCTTCTGGTATAGGTTGAAATAAAATTTGAGTTTGGGGTTTTCTGTTGGTGACGTCATGATCAGGATATATTTTCCCCATTTCAGCCACATTTACCTGGTACTAGGCGCCAATCCAACTAGACTTTTTTGGTTTAAACTTTTTTGGAAACTAGGCATTCATCCGAGTCATTGCAGATCTTGATTAAGTCCTTGAGAAAAGTCATGCAAAAAAATCTCCAGATGTTTGAGGAATTTGTTAGGAGATTTGCTGGAAATTTCCTCATCAGATTGCCTTTTTGGCCATAATTTTGGAACCAGAAACGCTAGAAAGTCCATCAATCCCTCCAAAGTCTCGTGTTATAGTCTAAATTCCACTAAAATATTTGCTACGCACTCGGTTCTTTTACTTGGCTCCCAGAGGATGATACATCATACAAATGAAATCGAAATTTGCATAAGAAATACTTTCGTCCAGTAAACCTGAAGAGAAATCGCGACATCCATTCGGTAAATGCTTTTTATATTTTAAACTCCAAGACTTCCTGGGTCTTTGGAGATTGGTAACAACCCTCTACCTGAATCTGCTAGCGAGTTATGGTCATGAGTATAATCTACCCAATGTTAACGTTTGTATGAGTAAACGTTTGACCATTTTTTGCTTTTAAAACGATAGTTTTCGCTCCGGATATGCAAAAAAGCTTATCAAGGGTTCATAAAACTCGGATGATAGTCTAAAGCCTAGAAAAGGCTCGTTGGGTTGGCGTCCAGGGCCAGGAAACATGAGCAAAAAACACGCAAAAACATCCCCACTTACGACGTCACCCACAGAGCTTCCCAAACACAAACTGAAAAATTGTTTTTTCAATCGGAACTCGAAGACTTGCCGAATCCATAAATTGTTTTGAGACCTTTCTATCTCTATCGCATTACGAGTTGTGCCTAAAATATTCTGTTATACATCGGTCTCTGACGCCTTTGATGGATACTGCTGGAGGTTGACGAAGTTTGGTGGTTTATTCGACTTTTCACGCGTGAATATTTTGTTGTGTAAGTAAGGAAGTGGGGCCACTAGCCAACAGTCAGAAAAAAGTTGGGGGCGACTACCCAATAGTTGGAAAATATGTTGAGAAATGATAGTGAATCTCGTTGTGGTGGATGGCTATACTAACTAAAAAAACGAGAGCACCTCGACAAAAGCAAAAATTCATGATCCTGCTGAAACCCAAAAGACTACTAAATATGAAAGTGTCCCCTGATGATTGAGCCCAGTTTTTGCATTTAGCTTCCTAGAGCGGGCGGCCGCCATCTGTCCCCCCGTCAGTTTCGCCACTGTGTGTCACCTACATATGTTCAGGCTTGGGATGTTAGCTGCGTTGTGTTTGCAGATTTAGAAAAAGCGTTCTTTCACGTATAAAGTATCCATGTGACGCACAAGTGGTGATGCAGGACGCGGGTGTGCAAGCGCACTCATAAAAGTTTGTATTTGTCCAAAATCTGGAAAAAAACATTGAAAATATATTCAAAACTCCAGAAAATCAAGTAAAAAATTTCTGCCAGGGTTGTTTGACTTCAAAAAATGGCAAGCAGCGTTTGCAGAATATCACAAGAAAATCTTTTTGCGAGGTCACACCAATTAAAGTTATTCATAGTCTTTGTTGGAGAAAATTTTTAGGCATAAATCGGCCAAAAATCTCATGGGGCAAATTTGGGAAAATTTCAAAAAATATATATAACGCCCTCAAAAATTTGAATACTCCTGCACATGTACACTTGGGCGATTCTCCATTGATATGTTTAGACACTTCATGTATTTTGCCTACATATGACATTGAATTCTTCCGCAGCTTCAATCTTCGAGCACAGAAATGGACGCATGGTCAACAGGAATCGAAATGCCGCACAATCAAACCTTACTCACCTTGAAGGTGATCGGTCGACGACGCTATACAAAGCTCCGAACTCGGCTCCCGGCCAGGCCACCATTTGTCGGGAACTTCCTGCATAAAAAATATGAGGATATACAAAGAAGATTTGTATTTGAAGCAGATCCAAATTTGAGTACAAACAGGGATAAGTTCACTAATGGAACGTATTACAGGTACAATCAGCTCGACAACACTTGTATCGTTAATAGTATAACAGTGCCTAACAGTGTTTTCTAACGATGCGTGCATCAGTAATTTTAATACACTTTGCAGAGACGAAGGCTGTATTGACAAAATGAGAAAATTCATTTTTGCAGGATTAAGGTTTCTTATATTGCAAGGGACTACTTCAGTGTGATCAGCCATCTGATGCTAGTTCCACAAATCAAAAAAAAAGTTTGCGTATGGACAATTGCAATCTTTCCCAAAGCGAAGTTAGAAAATTTGTGATTTTTCAAATGCAAGGCCGTTGTAAAACCACTTATTTTTGTTTGTAAATGCACATTAAAGACAGGCAAATATTCTTTTGGAAAGTATTTTCCCGTGATCTTAAGATAGAGTTGTGGGATTATTTCTCAGTCCATTTGCTATTGAACAACCAAATCAAAAATTTTGTGTTTCAAAATTTGACAGGTGTTCGTGTAATTGCATCATTCATAATCATTATAGCGCATCTTTTTTCTTTAGCATTATTTCGTAACTCACCGTCGTGTACGGCATTATGTCATTCTTTTTCGATTGCTATATTTGCATCAGGCACCCTTTCCAATAAACCACACTATTCGGTAAATCTACATCTCAATTTTTTGTCACAGACGCATTCTTGCTGTGGAAAGGTTTAGGAGCTGTCCCATCCTAAGTGACGTCCACATTCCCCTATGATTTGTAACAAGTGTTAGAGTAGATGGCTGTTGAAACATTTCATGCTTTGAGAAGCTTACGCTTGATTTTCAAGCTCCCAAAACCGATCTCCAAACCCAATTTAATCAATGATAGATTTGACCTCCATGTGCTGACAAACAAACTCGTTTGCCTCTAACGAGCAATTCGCTAAATGTTGTATCTTCATTTTGTTCAAGGCCATATATATCTGGTTCCTGTCTGTAGGAGATATGTGTTCAAAGTTTTCAAATATTTCTGATACTTTTCACATTGATCTACCAGCTCAAATCATTTTCAAGTACTGGTAATTAACTACACTTGAACTTAAAAACAAATTTGAATTTGACAGGTTTAATTTACGAGAGAAACTGAGGAAGACATGGTCTATGTATGTATCTTGTTAAAAAATAACATTTCACTACTTTACGCAAGTGAGGCTTGATTTGAATGCGGAATTTATCCTTGTGATTTGCGGCAATGCTTTTTCCCCTTTATTCGAACTATGTGAGCTTTACGTTTGCTACCAAGAAATGGCAAACATTTCAATGTAAAGTAGCAAGTATGAGGTAATTATCTTCTCGTTTTCACACACTGAAATTCAACGCAAGGTTGTCTGGTACTTTGATGGACGCCATGAAGAATACAAAAATATATCTAAAGTCTACCTTGAAATATTAGATTCAACGTTGAAGTGAATACTCTTCAGGAATGGTATCTGATCAACACCAGCCCTG
>Ga0210059_1017103_pt1 | contig 10383 bp, 4 predicted proteins | sample Ectturendosymbi2_FD_188042 | JGI IMG/M metagenome (GOLD analysis project Ga0210059, IMG submission 188042) | Ecteinascidia turbinata endosymbiont from Florida, USA - Sample 2 (SPAdes) (version 2) | ecosystem: Host-associated > Tunicates > Ascidians > Unclassified | place: Key West, Florida...
CGCATTGTCACCATATGGATTAATTTATTGGAGTTTGTTTAATTTTTATTCCTAAAAATGATATAATTATGCAAACCAATCCGTGCAGCGCGGACCTTGAGATGTTGTTTTGAACGCTATGAACTTGTGCGAACCACAGCCAAAGCTTTGTGACATGACGACATTGCGCTTGACGAATGATCTGTGACGTAAAACCTTCCCTCAAGCCTACCTGCATCGCAGCTTTGCAGAACCTTAAAAACACTTGCCATGGAAACTATACCCTCTTCCAATAACGCACGTTCGGATAAGGGACTCTCTGCAGATAGTCTTTCTTCGAATCGCCGTGCTTTTTATTCTGGTATCAACTTGATTTTCAACTGTTAAGTGATCAAAACAGGAAGTTCTTACCTGTGGTAATATTTTGTGGGGCCTCTTGGCCTTGTGCTATTGACTTCATGAAGTTCAATGGCTCATTTGTTGCAACGAAAATACAGTTGTATGACTAATAATAAGAACAATAAACCATGATGCAAGAAATCTTTCTTAGTCATCAAGATGACAATTTCAATATGTGTGAATAGAAAACTCATGAAAATGAAGTCGACGACAAAACAGGAAAACAATCCAAATTTTAAAAGGACAGTTTTGTTCTCATCTACATGTTCAGGCCCTAGCCCCGGTGGTCTGCAACATAACTTTAGAGCCGGACAATGTGCTTTGTGCGGCTACTGAAACATTGGTACAAGCAGTGCCGGATTAAGGTAGCGCGGGCCCGTAGCATTTCTAGAGCGTGGGGCCCTAGTTAAAAAAGCACCTCAGCACCTGCTAAATCAAAACGTGTGTGAGCAAGGTGTCCGTGTTACTAGCTTTACTCTCTGCATGCTCTCTCCAGTTCACATCGTGACATGACAGTCTGAGTACTATCGTGCTGACCGTCAGTGTTGCCAGATGGTTGCAACCTAAATCTGTTACACTGTGTTGTGTCACAAAAAAGTGCTAGATTCCACTCAAAGTGTTGTCACAAATTTTCAGCTAAAATATGCTAAAGGCAGTGAAATACTGTTAAAAAATCTGTTATTTCAAAGATGATTAAAACATACCTATAAAGTCATACAGTATATTAATTTTTCGTCTTGCGCTCACTCCCAATGGGCATGTGCTGAAAATGACGGTCTTGGGCACCACATTTTCGGCCCACAATTTTCTTTCATTCAACATTTTGAGCAACGTAGTTTCAGCTTACCTTGCATTTTGTATGACACACAGTTCTTGACGATCTCTTTCAAATGGTTGCGTGTTTTTATACAGTAGAACAATGCTCAGCGATAAACAATCTGAGCATAGCTTCAGCTCTACAACTTTCTAAGTCTGGTCTTTGTTACTCAAAACTTTGTGTTACATTAGGGAGCATGCAAAAAGTTATTTAATCTTATCTGAGTGCTTTTGCTACCAATTATGCCTTTCAAGCTCACAATGCTTCGCTATGATTGCATTATTGCAAACTTCGCAAAAGACTTTTCTTGAATCAGCAGGATGGGCACCGACAGGGTTGCAACGAGGTTAAATTGCGCCCGGGACAAGAAGCAAGTTTGGCGCCCCAATGTTCGAACCTGAGGTCTTTCGGAAGCAAATGCACTTTATTGAAGAAATTACTTGTGAGTTGTGACATTGTTGGGACTTTTCGGCTCTCCCCGCAGTCATTTGGCGCTCCAATAGTAATTCGGCGCCCGGGGAATTGTCCCACCCATGCCCCCCTCGTTACGCCCCTGGGCACTGAGCCACGTTCTGAATCTTGCAACCATGTATGTGAAAACTTTTGGCAGCTTTAGTTTGCCAGGAAGTTTTTTTACCAGACATAACTACTTACTGGCGTAACTGAGCCACTTGGAAATATCACATGTGTCGTGGGATAAAAACATATTCTACAAATGTTGTCTTTTAACCTAACGCGCTCACTAAGCACACAAGCAAATCATCTAGGCTTCATCAAGCCATCTAATTACTTGTCACTGTGATATAATTATACGCTCGAAGCAGCTTCGTTACATCATAATAAAAATTCCTAATAATTGCACTTGCAGGCAGCTGATTGTGCATTGTCCTGGCGTTACCTGATTAAGAACGTCATAAAAAAAGTATATTTTTTGATGAAGAAGGTGTAAAAGTTTTCATCTTGAAAAAGTGTCGAAACAAATTTCTGATCAGGAATTTTCCCTGGTAAACCTGCCAAATGGTTGGCAAAATCCTGCTAGAAAATCAACTGAATGCTAGATTGAAAATTTTACAGCTAACAGTGAGAAAATCCTGATAGACTTAGCACCATTTCAAATGAAATGGCAACACCGCTGACCGCAATCTCATGCCTTTTGTTACGTGACTGTGCACATAAAATGAAACAAGAAATTCTGGATACAGAGAGGGCTCAATTGAAAATCTTCGTTTACTACTTACGGCAAATTTAGCAAAATACTGACTTCCTAGACTGAAAAAAAATTATTTAATGTAATAAATAAGTTTTATTGCAGAAGACCGCGGGACCCCCAAACGGGCGGGGTCGTGGCAATTGCTACTATTGTTAAACCGGCTCTGCCTCATGCAATGCGCCACCAACTAAACGTTAAGCTTCCACTCTATTCAAAAAAGGGTTGGCCTAACCTTTTTCCAGAAAAACCTACAACATGTGCATGCAACTCTTTCGCGCTTGAAATAAAATCATTAACAGCTACTCCATTTCCACGAATCGTTTAAATTCTTACCACCTAACAAAAAACAATACCTATAATCTGCTTGAAATTAACCCACGAGTGACGTCTATACGTTCAATGCTGCGCTTTGCTCACAGTCACCTGAATATCACTAAAAACACTGTATCATCCAATTGCATGTGGCGACGTAAAAACTGAACTGCACCTCTTCTTTCACTATAGAGTTCACAGTAATGCTCCAGCAACACTACTTTATAATGTTCGTAATATTTTGCTAAATGCGTCCTTGGTGAAAGAATTGAATTTTGGGCCAAATTGATTTGCTGCATTCGTTTCTATATAGTTTGCCATAATTATCGGTTCAAGCTTCCATTGGTATTTTAGTGCCTTCAAACACGTTTTTAAAATCCTGCAACAGATTTTGATCATGCTCGTTATGATTTTTTGTATGGTTTCTTTGATAAACTCGCCACGACACGAAAAAATGCCTCAGTCAGGTATAGCACCTGTTGCAAATTGTCATCAAATAAATAAATGGATAAAAAAATTTATTCAAACCTGTTGTTATGTTCTCTTGGGAAAATTCGTTTACTACTTTTCCACTTGCAGTGTTACATGCCATGGGCACCGCAAAAATAAATTGAAGTTGTTTATTAAAGTGACTGGGAAACTTTTGCTCACAACACTTTCTTTTCTTTGTAGGCCTATACCAATAACTTTTGAAAAGTTCCGGTTTGTCCGTTAACAGTTGCGTTTGCTTTTTGTCCAGAATTTATTCCTTTTCGAGATTCTCACGCTTCGCACAAAAGTCGTCCGTTCCTTTATAATCAAAACTGATGCCACCGGCAAAGTTTTACGTCAATTCATGGTGGCGTGTTTCATGATCTGTACAATATAATGTCACTTTCGTTCTTGCAACCATTGGTGTCGGAAGGGGTCAAGAGACTTGGCAACCCCCTTCATTTTGAAATTTAACATTTTCCTATTAGATTTTCAGCAAAAAAAGGTTATTTTCTTACTTTAGAGTCGGTAAAATGTAATTTCTCCACGTTTGGCCACTCCCTGTACAAATCCTTTTGGCCACCCCTGTAAGAATCCGCTGATGCCCCCGCCATGGAAAAAACTTCCGATGCCCATACTTGCAACTGCTGCAACCTACAACCAGAGAACAATCGGGTTTGGCGCATAACGTTGTTAGCACAGTCAGTACAAAGCATACCACCTGTTTGCAAGATGACGTAGTACAAAACATCATTTTAATGTTGCACCTGCGTCACCGGAATATGCAGAAATACTGAGTCGATATTGCGATGATGATGCGCCTATTTGGAATAACCTGATAAACAGCTTGTTGGTTTTACCCTGGTCAAGAAACTCTGAAAAATGTGTGCCTTGAAGCTTGATATTGTACCTTACCTACAGGAAACTTTTCTAAATGGTTTATAAAAGTGAAACATACTGTACTTGCTTCGAAATATATGAACAAGTTAGGAATACAGAATTCAAGACAGAAATGTGAACTTTTTCTGGAAAAAAATTATGTCCTCTTTCTTCATCTGTTTTCTGAACCTCGGTGTATTCATACAAAGCTTCATATCAATCTCGAAATTGAATTAACAATACGCACGGTCAATATTGACGAAAGGAAAACAAGAAACACATGCAAGTGAAACACAGAGTTGCTTCTAATGCCTAAAACAATTGCCCTGATACAAAAGTTGGACATCGACAAATTTAAACTGTTTTACAGACAAATAAATCCCGATTTTGCGGAACGTTTACCATATTTAAACTAATAGAAATGTAGTTTCGAACTACAGTGACGTCTATTTTTGTTGAAGTTGACATGCGATTTGTAAAATTTGATAAAATTCTAAATATCTAATCATCAAATCAAATGAAATAAAAACACAAATATTGCACTTGTCAATATTTCGGCAGTGGGTTATACTTCTTCCATGATTCCTTAAAAAACGAACAATAGACAAAGTTTTCGAAATTGCAAAGACTTTGAAATTTGGGGAAACCTAGTTGCCAAGCCTACATGTCTTGTTTGACACTTCGCGTTTCAGTTGTTGCGATTTGTTGAAAGGCATTGCGTGCAAATAATCATGCAACAAAGACGAGTTATTGTTGCGGTTGCTGTGCGGAATATCTATATCTAAGCGCATTTTCGAGACCAGACCTAAACTGCAAGCAGAAGGCTTCGTTATTATTGCTAGCCAGGGACACTGGAGCAAAGGTAGGGAAGGGGGCAGTAACAGAGTTGAGGTCAATGGAGACTTATAAAAAATTAAAAATCGTTAAAATTATGCTTGTTTCTGTTCAACAACAATGTTGACTTCCAAAATAGCAACAGAAATTATGGAAAACCCATCTGAATTTTCTGGATGCGCGAATAGCTGCAATAAATTTGTTTCAATTCGGTTTTGATAAACTATTGAAGTACCTATGATATTATTAAACGCACTTCCGCCCCCGTTGTCCCCATTTTGCAAGAGCAAGGGCAATGCTCCAGTTATTTCACCGCTCTCCGGCGCCCCTGTTCTCACCTGCACTTTGCACAACGTTCAACCTCACGGAAATCTTTGAGATCTATCCGAATTTCATAGCTTCGGCCCGAAGTGATCTTGTGGAGATCGCCCAGCCCTATATTTAATGAGATTATAGTGATCAACAGGAAAAAGCGTGACACTCTTTCAAATCGCTGAGTTGTAACCGGTGCGGTATGAACGAACTGAACCAGTAATTTCTTCCCAACTCCCCAAAACCGTTCACGTAATCATCCCATGTCCGTACAAAGCTCAGTGTAGCATCCACTCTTCTTTGAATCACCTTTTAAACAATATCTGATCAATACGAAGATGGACACAAGTAGCTTTTGGTGATTGACAGCACTTTTCAAAGTTTCATCAAATTGTATTTGACCACTCATAAATATTTGATTTGCAAAATTAGCACTTCATATGTTTAGGCAATTTTCCTGCTTGCAAGAATCGTGTTTAGAAACACAACGATACGCAAGGCTTGAATCTCGACGCCCCTACACTCAACTCACTATCCGCACCTATGTACCATGAGCACGCTGGGACTGGGTGGGGGTTCCAAAGCTGAATTTGTCCCCAGGCGCGATTAACCGTAGTTACGCCTCTGTTTTTCTAAAATCTGAAACTTTACGTTTTGTTGCAAAAAGTGAACCGCATGTCATCAACTAACCACCCATCCTCCTCCGTCTGTTTCCAAATAACAAAAAACGGATAAATTCTGTAAACGCCACTCACGCTTGTACGTTGCCTCAACTCGGAACAGCTTGTTGGACGCCGAGAAACTGCGAATATATGCTACGAATCAAACTTAGAATTTCTGTTCTATAATAACAATCAAATGTGTGCATAACTAATAGGAGTAGTGGCATTGCAAGCAATGGAAAATACCTTTGAAGTATGTTGTTAAAGCTCACATTTAACAATGATTAGTGCTCTAAATCTAATTCCATTGCTTTCAGAGAAGGCAATTTTAATTAAAACCACACACTAAGCAATAACTGGCATCAAATTTCGACGTCGAAACTGTGGTTTATAGAGTTTTTAAAGTTTGTTTGTTCCGGCCAAATTACTTAGCGTGTGTTGATAAGGGAAAATTTTCGAAGTCTCTGAAGTATTATGAAATTGCAAAAAGTTATCTTTGACAGTCTAACATCCTTACTTAATTTGACTAAGATTTGTGTCACGCACTTGTACATTTCTACATTTCTGTGGAGGAGTCAATCTGCTAGCTGTGGCATGGAGTGCTGAAGATAGCACTGTTCACTTCTCTATCAAATACAAGACGTAATTTGCTGTATCAGCACAGGAATGATGTTTAAAATGTTGGGACGCTTCAATCCTTAAGCTGATCATTATGTTCGACTCAAAACCGAAATATCATGAGTCGGACGAATCCAATTCAAGCCAGTAAGATGGATTGCCTGATATTGATAAAGTTGACTGATTAAGTGACTAATATTTTGTCTAGGTTATGTGACAGTAAAGGCAGTGCAGTGATGTAATTATACAGCTGATCATTGTTGACTGTGGAATTGTTGGTTTTATGATGTTCAGTTTGCTTTTCAGTGAGTATCAAATCATTAGTTAGTATCAAATCATCAAGTGTATTACTATGAAATGACATAATCCATTAGCAGGCCTACCTTAACACGTCGTCATTTGCATTTTTCGGAAGCAGATTTACAGCAACATACTAAACAGAACGCTCAAGAAACCCATACATCGCTTACGTAGCATCGCATTACAGCCTTTATAACCGCATACAGGCAATGCGTAAAGAACTCTAAAGTTGTTTTTGCAATCTTATTGTTGAGAAGTAAGGAAGACTCAGGGCCGCAACCAGAAGGGGGGCACTCGGGTAATTGCACCCTCGGAATTTTCACAAACGTATGTATTTGTTAGGTACAGCAAGAAGTTACATCATTTCCCCCCCCGGAAATATCATTTGGCTGCGGTCCTGGGAAGAATCATATCGTGGAAGAAAACAACAAATCATTGATACTTTCGAATGGGAACTGGGAGACGAATAACGAACGGGACTTAAAAGTTTAATAGGAACTACCTTTTGCTGCGATGTGTTGGCGCGAAACAAGGGCGACTCGATGTCGAGGAAGTTAACACACTTTTTAACAAAAAGTTGAGCTGGACATAGGAAACTTGAAATAGGAATAGAAATCAACGCAAAATTGGGACTAAATGCTGCCAAATTTTACTTAGAAGTTCAGATATTTTTCGACCCAATTTGGACTTCATAAAATCTCGGAAAAAAAACAATAATAGAATTTATTTCTGCCCGATTTTTCCAAGAAATAGAAAAACTGGTGCATTCTGTCAAACATTTGAGGAATTCAACTGTGATACATGTATCTTGAGGTAATATCATCACAAACAAAAGTGCAATAGATTTGTGCTTACCTACTTTAGCTTCCAATTCTTCCACCCTCTACCGAAGTTCTTGCATAGTGGCCTGAACATTAACATCAGAACCAGCTTTTCCCTTTTCCCCCTTACGTCCAGGGGGCCCTTGATGTCCTGTTGGACCAACAGGTCCGCGTTTACCTGGAACTCCTTGTTTTAAAGAATTACCACTGGATGTGGTTATTTGACAAGTAGCTCAAGAGAGCTGGTAAAATGGTTAAAGCGTAACTGCGCAAGTGAGCTACAATGCTAAAAGCCAACTATTCTATGTAAACTAAGGGTGGTTTGTAGCGCCATCGCTGCTAGCTCACCTTTACCTGTGACAAAATTATACGTTTCATAAACTACATGCAATACTCACAATCACTGAAAAAGTAAAATGCGTTGGGTTCTGCGTCGCATTGCAAGCTGATTAGTGATTTGTTTAACATGCAGAAAAACGCAGCAGCGTTTTTTATCGCTTTTTGTAATAGTATAGGTATCTCTGGTACTAACGTCAACAGGAGATTCAAAATGCAGAGCTTTGTGCATTCCTATCCTCGCAATGAACGCGTTCTGTCACAGAATGGCTGATAACGCGTAATTTTCTGATCCATGATAGTGTTGCAGACCACGGGGCTAAGGCCTGAACATTCAAATGAGAAAAAACTGTTTTTTTCAAAGTTCGATTGTTTTCCTGTTTTTTCGTCGACTTCATTCTAAGGAGCTTTCTATTCACACATATTGAAATTGTCATCTTGACGACTAAGAAATATTTCTTGCATCGTACTTTATTGATCTTATTAAAAGTTATCAAACTGTACTTTTGTTGCACGAAATGAGCCAATGAACTTCATGAAGTCAATAGCACAAGGCCAAGCGGCCTCGCGAAATACTACCACAGGTCAGAACTTTTTGTTTTGATCACTTTATAGTTGAATATCAAATTGATATCAGACTGAAAGTCACGGCGATTCGAAAACAGACTATCTGCAGAGAGTCCTTTATTCAAAACTTACCTTATTCAGTTCAAGTACAGCCTGTGAACAAGTGACAAACATCAGCACGCATAGATGTTATTTATTTGAAATCGATTTCGCCATGGCCGTATTCCGAATTCGATTTCCATTGAATAATATCTATGCGTGCTGATTTTTGTCACTTGTGCACAGGCTGTACTTGAGTTGAAGATATGGGTAGACAAGAATCGCCGCAGTTAATAGAAAGGAAGACACAGGTTAATGCTAATGCTCAAGCAACAAGCAGAGCTTCCAAGTATAGTAAACTTGAGTTATTGGAGAAGTGCATAATTTACATAGCAAGTGGGTTCTGCAAAGCTGTGATGCACGTCAGTTCGCCGGAAAGTTTTACGTCGTAGATCATTCGTCAGGCGCAATGCCTTCATGTCACAAAGCTTTGGCTGTGGTTCGCACAAGTTCATAGCATTCAAAACAACATCTCAAAGTTCTCGCTGCACGGATTGGTTTACATAATTGCATCACGTTTAAGAACAAAAGCATAATAAACTCCAATAAATTAATCCATATTGTGACACTGCGTCACAATAATAGAAAATAATACTTAAAAATAGATCATGTTTATACTGAAAATATATTGTAAATGGTAAAATTAGACGTGTTAACAACAGAATCAACTTGCTTGCTGTTGTTTTTGCTTAAAACCAAGCAATTAGAATTATCATTCAAAGCATTCTACATAATATTCGCCTGCAGCAGTTTTTTAATCTTGTTGGATGTTTCTATTCTATCAAATTTAAATTTGTTTTCTACAACTTCAATCGCTTTTAATGTCTATGATCCTGCTCATCACAACAATCACCATGAAGTTCTGCGTACCAGTGGATTAAGCCAGAGGTGCACAACCTTTTTGCTCTTGCCGGCTGCATTGCGTTTATTTTTGTGAGTTACGATCGACAGTGGGTTCAAGATACTTTTTTGCATTGCTTCTGTTCTTCTTCCACACACTGAGTCTAGCTTGGTTTCATACGTCTGTTTGGCTGTCTTCTACTAAATATCGTCATACAGTAGATAAAGAGATTTTAGCAATGCACGGCCGCCATAATTTTTATCTTAAATTACTTGTGCTAGGTCGCGTGAATATTTATCGAAGGCCTCAGGTTGTGCACACCTGGATTAAGCCATCCATGAGGCGTTTTGTTATAGGATTATATGTTTGGTGGAATGTATTCCTATTCTTGAACAACAGGGGCGGTGAAAATGCAACGGTATCAGGCATAGGCAAAACCAGGCATAGGCCTATTAGCCTAATCAAACCTTGATAGTACTACAGTATATTCAGTGTTGTTTTAAGGTTTTTAAAAGGGTGTCGTGGTGGAGCTTTAGGGTGTCAACATCATTTTCCCTTCTATGTCTGATACTTTTAACTCATTTTCACAAAAACGCAAGTTTCCGTCAAAATATGCTTAATTATTTGAATACGACATTCACTTTTTTGTCAATCAAACTACAGACAATTTCATAAATAAAAAGGTTCAATGTAGGCCTACACACTCATTCATTTTATCATTTTCGTGTCCGCTTTTCCTTTGATGAGAGTCGCTGGGGCAGCAGCCCTAGGAGGGCCCGGAATACCTCGCGATGAATAGCTATCTCAGATAGTTCTGCTGGCTCCACACCAAGACGGGACCAAACAAGGTCGGAGATGTAGTTACGTCACCTGATCCTTGGACAAACTTTGGGCCGCTATCCCGTGGGTGTAGACTGTACCCTGAA
>Ga0210059_1017104_pt1 | contig 10383 bp, 6 predicted proteins | sample Ectturendosymbi2_FD_188042 | JGI IMG/M metagenome (GOLD analysis project Ga0210059, IMG submission 188042) | Ecteinascidia turbinata endosymbiont from Florida, USA - Sample 2 (SPAdes) (version 2) | ecosystem: Host-associated > Tunicates > Ascidians > Unclassified | place: Key West, Florida...
TTTCAGTCATTTATTTATTTGAGTAAACGTGTTTTTAATTTTTGAGTAAACACACATTTCATGAGTCATTTTTTTTTGTCGCCACTAGTATTCTTGACGTCAGTCAGTTTGTTAAGATGCTATGATTTATGAGCTTGTATTACGAAATTTTAACTGTAGTCTTGAGTTTGTTTTTTCTCTGCTGTTACTTCAGTCTTTCAACTTTTCACCTGTAAGCTTTGCTTGCAATTTTCAGGACTGAGGATGCGTAATTTTACGTGAAATCGATTTCCTATTAAAAATTTGCCGATCGATTCCTTGCTTACACCCATCGTGGAAAGTACATACTTGCAGTCTGCAGTCTCACAAATCTGAGACGCACAAGTCCTTTGTGTTCATATCGGCCACAAAGCAACCACAAATTTTCCGCAGGCGGTTGAGCTGAACCCAGGCATTTCTGGGATAGTCGCAGTCTAGTTTTTGCAGACTAAATGCGGGAATGAAGTATTGTAGAGCTGGAGGTAGTGATGTGCTGGGTGATGTGTGCTGGGTGAACCGGTACTTAACAAAATTTCACTGAGGAGCGAAGAGGTTTTCGGGAGCGGAGACGTTTTGGAGAGGGTTTGAGGTACAGAGTTTCGTGTAGGACAGGCCTGCACAACTCAGAAAGCTCGAAGGGCCAAATTGATCAACATGAACTCGCCGCGGGCCGCAAAAGTCTATTTCGTCATAGTGTGGAAGAAATTCTGAAAGGACAAGTAATTATCCGAAGTCGGGCTTTTGCAACATTTTCTGCAACTGAGTTCTCGCGGGCCGCAAGAAAAGATCTCGCGGGCCGCATGTGGCCCGCGGGCCGTATGTTGTGCAGGCCTGGTGTAGGAGATCTTTCGGATAGAGAGCTTTGGTGTAGAGTTTTAAAGCATGAATCATTGCTCTTTGTCTCAGGTAGGGTGATGCCAGAGAGAATTAGCAAGAAGAAGGCGTGCCTGCTTCGTACACAGCCAGTGATAACACGCATTGACTCGTTTAAAGGTACCGCTATGTGCTTGGTTTGGGCGCTGCGGCACCACGTTGGGGCCGTTCGATTTTGCACTTTTTGCACTTGCAGACCACTTTTTGCACTTGTACACTTGTAGACTTGTAGACCACTTGTAGATTTTGCACTTGTAGACCGTTGGATTTTGCACTTTCTGAAAGTGCCGGCTAGCTGTCCTCTAGGTTGCGTCAGTCGACACTTTCGGTGGCTTACTTTCCTCTTCATTAAGTCAATCGACACTGTGCAGATAGTTTTTTTTTTGTACTTTCGCAAACTGTGTAGATCGTTTTTGCTATTTCTCCAACTGCCAGCTACCGGTATCTGGAATATTTATCTGGAAATGTCAGCCAATATTTTTGCAGGATACGTTTTATTTACTGCCGGCAATGCCTGATTTTATTTTTTTGATGAATTAGGATCGATTTTTATACTCTTTGCTTAACCGGAGTGGATTTGATTTGATAAATTTGCTTGAACTTCCTCGCACATTTCGGTTCAGTTTTGGGAATGCAGATTACTGTTTGCCAAATTAACCTGTGATGTTTTGTTTAGTGGAGTTTCTCAAGTGTTTGTTTCAAAGCAGAATAATGTCAGATAAAACGTTGTTCTGTTTCCTGTGTTTGATTTTGAGGTTAGGTGAGGCGCGAGTGTCATTGACTAACAAAAAACTTGAAAAGACGTTTGGTGGTACAGAACTTGAAGATGGCGTGAAGTAAGAGATTCATCCCAAAGCTTTTCGTCTGACACTCATCAAGGGACATCGTCAGAATGAAGTAGAGATACAACCGAACTGGATTATATACCGTAAAGAAGAGAACTCATTGGTTAAAGCAGTGGCCGATAAGAAAGGGTTTAGGAGATAACAAAAAGGCGAGTTGTCATTGGTTGAAACTTCGTCGAAACGCAATTCGAACTGCGTCGAAACGATGAAACAGTTAGCCAATGAAAAGTTTAAGAGATCTTCAAGGAGTAAACGAAGTAAACGAATTCTTTTCGTTTGCAGAGAAGAGAATTCAGAGATTCGATTAAAGTCGCTTTCAGGGCAGAAAGATGAAATGGAGTGCGAGCTCGAGCGAGGGCAGAGAATTTGTCCTTATTGTAATGTAAGGCACATTGAGCGTTGTCAAGAAGATGTTGACCGATGGCGGATTCGTGAAATTGTCGGGGACTGATGTCCTTACCAGGGCGGGAAGGCTTTGACGGATGTGCGGAGTGGGAGGATTGGCAATCGACTTTGGAATATGTTGTTTGATTCTCTCTTCTAAGCGCTGAGGCGTGCGACCAACGTACCGACTATCACAGTGTCACAGAAACTGGTAAATTACGTTGTTTTGATGATGGGAAGGTAGCACGTCTTTCTTTGTTGCTGGTAAGAGCTGTCGGGTCGTAAAACAACACGTGGTTCGACGGGAAGAGGCAGCGCTTCACGGCAGACGTGATCTGCTTTTCGAACTTCATCGAAACGTTTCCGATCCATGGAACGTGCAAGTAGACTGGGCATTTTCTCACTGTGTGGACCGGGTTCGAGTTAAGTTGTTGAAGTTTTTGTTTGATAGTGGAGTTGATTAAATGTTTCGGATAGCCGTTTTCCAATAGAATTGAGCGGATTTTGTCAAGCTCTGGGTCAAGTTTGCCTTTTGAACAGATCATAAAAGCTCTGTGTATCAAAGTACCGATTAAATTGATTTTCCATTTGTGGGGCTAAAGGAATTCCAGCGTAAATACTGGCCAGTGAAAGTAGGTTTCCTGTAGACTGATGTTGAAAATTCTGAGTCACGTCTTGCAACCAACACGTCTAAGAAGGGGAGGGAGTGATTCGTTTACTTCGTTTACTTCTTGAATATCTCTTAAACTTTTCATTGGCTGACTGTTTCAACGTTTCGACGCAGTTCGAATTACGTTTCGACGAAGTTTCAACCAATAACAACTCGCCTTTTCTTATCTCCTAAACCCTTTCTTATTGGCCACTGCTTTAACCAATGAGATCTCTTCTTTTCGGTATATAATCTTGTTCGGATGTTTCTCTGCTAACAAAAAAGGAGACGCGACTGAAAAAGATCAAAAACGTCTGCACTAAAGTCATTTCGATTGCCTCTGAACATCAAGTCCTGCAACAATCCAAATCCGCAACTTTTAAGATGAGGATTGCACCGTCACACTGAAGGCAGGTCGATTTTAGTCTTTTCAGTGAGTTATTCCATTAATCTGTGAGATTGTCAGCTGGCAAATTACCAGAGTAACTTACAGACTAGAGTTGATTTGCGAATAAAAACTCTATAATCCATTGTTTTAATGATTACCTACAAATGACCTACAAAAATTGGGCAAAAACTAACAAACTACACCTACCTTGCTTTGAGTAAGATAAAACAGCAAATCGAAGATATTTCAAGACCATGGAAGCACTCCGTACTTTGTCAATGCCGTGGAAGACACAACAAAGCCTTAGTACCACGCGTTTCGCACATAATGACAAAACATAAAGCATTCCTGCTGAATCAAAAATTCACATGCGCAAACTATGGTATTCATGTACCGACTTTCGTGATTGGCCATGAATAGTATGTTGGGCAAACTAAAAACAAATTTGCCACGGGATGGTCATCATCATCGTTCGTCTGCTTAAAATTGCTTGCTCAAGGTTGTCCGCTTTGAATTTATGGCGAACTTGAATTTGTGGAGTTGCGTTTGCAGATTTGAGTTGTTGGAATACCGAACGTCATTGTCAATCCGCAATAGTGCATGTAGCAATGCGCGAAAAATATTTACTGTACTTCACTCAGAAAATTTAATGCCAGAACATTTGGAAGAACATCGAGCTAGTTCAAACTTTTAAGGGAGAAAAAGCACTAACTGTTTTTTTGCAATTTAGGGCCATTTAGTGCTCCAACAACGTAGTCACAGAAATTTTCCAGAAGCCGTTCAAAATCGATTATGCTGGAGATCAACTCATATTTATGCTGTATATCAGCAAGCTGTTTGCCGGTCAACAAACACATTTATTGTAGCACATCCTGTTCTAATTGAGTGCACCTGCACTGAGGGTCCATGGAGGCAAACATGAAATACATTTGCAATCAACCCCCCTTGACAAATGAGCAGGGACGGATTAAGCTTGTGTGGGGACCCTGGCCACCTCTGCTGCAAATGAAGTTCTTTTGTCGAGAATCATACCATCAGCCAACCTCAGCCTAATGGATGTGAGAGGCGCCTATATTTCCCCACGCAGGTAAGTCTACTGCAAGTTGTGTAGGTCCGCATCTTCCGAGCAAAGTACTAATTTTCTGGTAGACCGGACGACAATGTGTTAAAAAGCAAATCAACAATACAGAGAAAAATACAGTAAAATTACCCTTAAATAAATGTCTTTAACATAAATAAATGCCCTTAACTTAAATAAATGCCTTTTAAGTGCCGATTGCGCCACATTTTTTGGAGAGTTTGCAACATCATAACTCGCCATCCGATTAAGCTAGAGAGCTGTTCAAACCCTCTACGGATTTGGCCAGACTTCTAGTTCATATTGAAAAAAGGATTGGGGTTTTCTGTAGGTTTCGTCATAATGAGGTCACGTTTTCGCTTTTTTAGCCAATTTTACCTAGCCCTGGGCGCCAATCCACTCAGTCAGTTTATGGCTCAAGTTTTTATGGAAACTATGCTATGATCCGCGTCTTTAGTGCTCTTGATTAGTTTTCTAGCTTGTCTAGAGCCAAAATTATGGCTCAAAACCCCCATTTTTGACAAAAATCAAAACCTCCTTTAAAGGTATGATTTGCCCTCTCAGGCCCAACTTTGGTCAGCCATAATTCGGCAGAAGATTGAGCTAGAGAGCTGTTCAAACCCTCTAAAAACTCGGCAAGTCTACTGGTTTAGAATTAAAAAAATTTGAGCTTTGGATTTGGGGTATTTGGTCAATGACGTCATGATTGGGGGTTGTTCTGGGGTTTTTTGATGACGTTATCGGCTTTGTGGCGCAAAGTTTTATTGAATGCTAGGTTTTAATACGTGTCTTTTCAGCCACTGATCGACTTTCTAGTGTTTCGGGTGCAAAAAATATGTCTAAAAAACTCCAAACGTTTAGAAATTCCTAGGCGGTTTCCCTAATTAATATGCATTTTTGGCAGCAATTTTCGAATGAGAAATGCCAGAAAGTCCATCAAACCCTCCAAAGACTTGTATTACAGCATATAATCCAATAAAATTTTGAGCCAAGAAATCGCCTCGTTTGGTATGCTCCCAGGGAATGATGATGTCATCTAAATGTAAATAAATATGCACAAATATCCTCCAAATTTGTAAACATCAACAAAAATACCGGCATTCAAACTAAAAATTCTTTTATTCCAAACTAGAAGACTTCCCCATCCAAAGAGGGCGTGAACAGACCTCTAGCTCCATCGGCTGGCGAGTTATGGCGTTTGGCCAAAAATGGCCAAGGTTACCGTTTGTGTGACTTGAATATTTACCCAATTTTTGTTTTTGAGCCATAAGTTTGGCTCCAGATATGATAGCAAGCCAATCAAGGGCTCGTAAAACTCTGGTGATATCGTAGACTCCAAAAAAACCTTGAACCAAAAAAATTGCTTTTTGGGTTGGCGCCCAGGTCCAGGTAACCTCAGCCACAAAGCCGCGAAATCATGCTCCCATTATGACGCAACCCACAGAGAACACAAAACAAAAAGTGTTTGTTTTTGAAGTAAACCAGAGGACTTTCTGAATCTGCAGAGGGTTTGAGAAGCTCTCTAGCTTGATCGGTTAGCGAGTTATGGAATCGCAAAATCGAAGCGCATCTTGCAAAAAAATGGCGCAAACGGGACTTAAAGGGTATACAGCATAAACCTGGAATGACCACAGATCGCACATGCTCTGTATGGTGCTGTACAATAATATCAAATAACCTGAAAATTGTCCAAGCATGCCTCATAATAATGACTAGAGGCAAAATTGGACAAGACCCATTGTGCCCCAAAAATGTTGCTCCATTGTGAACCGAACGTACCTGAAGAACACAATTAGAAAATGCCAACTAAGCTTCAAGAAAAACTGAAGTGTGACGTTATGAAATAATCCTCTAAGGCTCTGACTTTAACGTGAAAAATTCCAAAGCAATCCTTGCTACTTAACCTATTCAAAACTCAAATCTAAATGCGGGTGTCAAAACAATCTTCATGTGCAAGAAGCATACCTTGCCGGATAACTCACAAACTTGTCTTCCAAACAAAATAAAGTTAACGTTAGTACCACTGCTGACAAGAGTCTAAATAACCATCGAAACATGGAGTTTCACGATTTCCACTTTTTTAAATAAATCGGCTTTGATTATCTTGATTATTGTGACCCTGGTCCCATTGTGCCCACCTTCCCCTACACATCAGAGATGCTTGTAGGGGCCCTTTTGAAAACAAAGCACCTACATATTTTTGTGGCTGTTGAGGGCTCTTTGAAAGCAGAGTACTTACATATTGCAATTGTTTTATATTGCAATTGCTGTTGGGCCCTTTGAATGCGTAGTAATCACAAAAGCCATGTAGCTAGACATCGTTACGTAAAACCACACATATTCATAATATGAGAAAACACAATCTCTATAATGTTTGCAGAAGGTGACATGGGGCAAGGCACTTACACTCTGTTCTATTTCTGTCCAGAGCGCAGCACCACTTGAAAAAATGCTTTTATTTCTAGAATTTGTAGAAACCCTTTTTGTAAATCAACTTTGGTTGTCGGCAAATCTGGGTTTGTACGAATAAACACTAGAAATATTTTGAAAGAAATTGTCATAGATTTGGGCAAGGCACCGTGATATACCTTATGCATATTTTGACAGTTCAAGTCATCAGATATCATTTAGCCTCAACTTATTAGAATTTTATATAAGAGAGTAACGTGACAATTATACTTACCAAATCTCACTATTCCTCAAATATCATTATGCAAAAACGTTGGAGGTTGCAGGGCGTAATTGTTAGCTGAACCCCATGACATAATAGAGTATAGTAAATGACAATGAAAATTTTATTGTTTATTTGATTTCAATGTAACAAGATATTTGGTATAATGTTTCGACAAAAGTTTGAAAAAACTGCAACTTTAAGTTTGCCAACAAAGTCAAATATCTTGGCGTATCACGTCATGCGTCATTGAAAGATGAGAATGACACGCAGACGAAAAAGAAACTACTTCGTTTTGCACTAAACAAGCTATGTCGTTTTTGCAGGTGTATGCGGTCAAGTATAATACACGCCTACGCATTCCTACACAGTAATTCCCAGCTCATGGGCCGCGACCCACGGAGGGGCGCTATGATAAAAAATGGGTTGCGCCGGGGCAATCCAAACACAGCTTGAATGTTTTCAATGTTACCACTACATGTCTATGTCTGTCCGAAGCGTAGGTACTTGAGAATGGAATAGATTGCTGATATTGAAAATGAACTTAGCAACTTACTGCCAAAAATCATCCACAAATTCATTATCCTTTTTATGCTAAAATGCGCTGTTTCAGGATTAGATCGTGACGTGTTCACCAAAGGCAGAATTTGGGTCGATCTCAAAACGTTCGGCAACCGTTGGTTCACAACAATGCTCATGGAATTTTGCATTCTATCCCCGGGAATTTAAGTGTTCGCCAGCATCAAGTATAACTATACCGCCAGGACCATTTGATGCCCTGATGAGAAAAAAATTTGTATGCTTTTTTTAAATAATGCCATCTTCATCCAACTCTTTTTATATGCTCACTTCAGCTGTGTAATGCTCTTTACAAATTTACATTTTTCTCCCATTTTGTAAAACTTATGCATTGCAAGAACCGAATGCACTAGATCTGAGCAATGAACGTTATTACATTACTTCTATAAACATGCGGTCTCTTTGCAAAGTTCCACATGTTGTGATTTTAAATAAATACAAATTTCGCGCATATGATTTGATTAGATTTGCGTGATTGTCTCAGGCACAATGCTCACATCACACTAGTTGAAAGAAAACAGAGGTGCTTACACACAATGCTTGACAGGCAGAATTCCCCACTCCTAGTCGATATTGAAGAGCAACGAAACACTGAAGCAAAGCACCAATTCTAAATATTTGAAATTTTCCAAAATATTGATTTTTGGCCCTAATTTTCCAACCACCAACACCATACGGTCGATGAAGTGCTCAAATGACGCGGATTTTTCCTTGTGTTTTATTTTGAATGAAAAAAAGTATGAGAAAAGCTACTTGAATGTTTTTTCCCTGGTCCTGATATCATCAACATGACTGTCCCATGACCTCTCGCCGCCACTACAAAATTTTTAGAAACAAAATTACCCAGTGTTTTTTTTTAAGCGAAACTAAAAGACTGTTTGGACTTTTGGAAGGTTCGATTAGCTTTCTAGCTCTATCGGTAGGCGAGTTATGGCCGAACATGTCCGAGTCACTGGTGCAGGTCGCGCGGGTGTTAAATTCTTATTTTGCAGCAACCAAAATTACCACATCGTTTCAAACTCGCTGATCACGACGAATTAATACTTGAAATATTCTTAGTTTCAGATATTCCAACGATTGTTCAACGGTTTTGAAACTGTTGAAACAGCAATCACAGCGTTTGTGACTGTAGCTTCATAACGGGAGTTCTGGAGGGCGGATGTTCAATACGCATCTGACAACTTTCGTCAATTCTGATACTCTGTTTACATGATCTGTGCATCGACAGTCCAGTAGCAACGAATTTCCTACAGAAATTCCTCCCTGAAATAAGAAGATAAACAGCGCAAACGCTTGTTTGTCATAAATCGGACAAGCTTCTAATTGCGATCGGCCGTAGAATACGTTTTCTGAAACATTTCATAACAGAAACGTGACTGTGATTTCTCCCGGCTCTGCTGGTAAGCGCAATCGTGACTTCACTAGTAACTGCAGCTATTTGGAGTAAACCAAACAACGCAACCATCAATTGCATACGCAAGGGGGTTGGGGTTAACCTCCCCCCTTGAGTTTGACATGTTACAAAAACTTTATTACCTGCTGAAGCAGTGGGAGGCACTGCTTCAAGAACTCGAACTCGGAAGGTTTTGATTGCGGAAGTGATCGATATTATCGCGCGAGCTGCTTCGCCCAAAGAGACGTCTCCGCTTCGTCCACATAGACGACTAGTGATCGATGTTATGCTTCGAGCGAACGATGGTATTTCTTTTCTCCTTACTCTGTGCGGCTGCTTCATGCAGCTGTCGCGCTTGCGTGACTGCTGCACTGCGCAAAGGAGTTTAATTGTTTTCGCATTATTTTTGCTTGGTAATTTGACGCCTCAATGCAAATTGCATGGAATGAATTTGCATGCAAATTTCAAGGAGTGCTGTAACTTGTCCAAAAAGTACAAATTAGGTTTTGGTGGGAATCTGGTTTATCGTCTGCATCCAGGAACCACCTTACCATTTTTGCAGACCTTTTGTTCACTGCGCATGTTTAAGGTTGTTAGTTCACTCTATCCGAAGAAATTCGTTTATTTTGTCTGCTACGTCAAATTGTGATGTCACAAACAGCGCACACCAAATACAAATCATCACCGTGTGACACTAAATGAACCCCCCCAACCCATGAAAAATTTCGGCGTAAGCCACTGGCAACTATAATTATGATTACAATGTCAAAAATACTTAGAGAGTAGCAACTGCGCAATAATCCTATCACTGCAAAAATACTCAAAATGACGAATCAATCACGCACCGAGCGATGCTATTCCACAGCTCAGATTTTCGGTGTCTATCTGGAAAATCTTAGCAATGGCCATGTGCGGCAGCTGCACAATCTAATCGCATGCTCCTGACCACGTTTTCCGTAAAAGACGAGTGAAAAAGAATTCAATATGTAACGGTCTTCTTGCTTGGAGACGAGCGTTCTGAACGCGAGGGATTCCCCCCTCAACCAGGTTCACCATTTATTGCCTGTGCCGCACTGGACTTTATATAACTATTGGCACTGTGTGGCGTGACGTAACATAAATGCCAAAATAACGGTTATGAATTAGTAAAGACGGGGTGAAAATTACGGACAAGTTTCCAAGATTACATGAAACAATTACACTTCCACATGACCATTGCTTTTGCCGAAACGTTCGCGATGGCGCACATTTGAACATGAGGTACAAAGAGCAACAATTCTTAACCTTATTGGGCACAGCTCACAATGGGGTAATGACATACTCGTATAAGCGTATTCTTTGGGTGGTTATTCAAAGCAGTAACTCCTTATAGCAGTGTTTTTCAACCTTTTTTGCATCACGGACCACTTTATGCAATAAAAAAATTTTGGGGAACACCAAACAAAATTTTATAATCACAATTATGATGTTTAGTTCTGTTTTGGCTCTTTTAATTTATTAAAATT
>Ga0210059_1017105_pt1 | contig 10383 bp, 10 predicted proteins | sample Ectturendosymbi2_FD_188042 | JGI IMG/M metagenome (GOLD analysis project Ga0210059, IMG submission 188042) | Ecteinascidia turbinata endosymbiont from Florida, USA - Sample 2 (SPAdes) (version 2) | ecosystem: Host-associated > Tunicates > Ascidians > Unclassified | place: Key West, Florida...
TGCCTTTTACGTTAACTACTGTGACATAACAAGCGATGCTTGTTCGAATGCTGCGTGCTGTGGTGGATGAAGCCGGCGTAAGTGTTTTTGACCAACCTGCAAGTGTTAGTTTGGTGGAAAGTCAGACAGCAACGAATTAGATTAGAATTTTTAACTAGTTGGTTTGAGTATTGAGCAACGCAAAGTCTTATCGTAAAGATCTTATCTTGGAGCGTAAAATCTTATCATGACCGTTCCGTCGCAAATGTGAGCTGTTAGCGCTGCAAAACGACAATGTGCCACCACAGGAAGTTGCCACGTTCCAAATTTTCTTCGTCATTTTTTTCAACAGTGCTTTCACCTTGATAACTGTATGTAAGACGGTTTCTTGCGCATGGTCTGGAATATTCCCTCTTAGGTGCGTAACTGCGCAGTACCACCAGACCATTTCCAAAGTGAAATCTCCTTTTCGCGCACTTGCAACATTCCAAAACATTGGAAAAACAGGAAAACAAGAAGCTATTTCAATTAAGCGTGCATTTTGTTCGTAGTTTGACAAAACTGTATACTGATTCTAATAATTCACGAAGTTCGTAATTTGTTTAGAACTCTGCTAACTCAGCCTTAAAGTAATCGTACTGGCTAAACCAAACATTTGCTCAATGTAATGCTTTCCCGGGGGGGAACAGTGGACGTGCGGTTATCCTCTAATATTCTGAAATAAGGTGATTCCGCGAAACACTTCACCACACATGACGTCCTGTCGCAGGCGACGTGCTCGGCGAACGGGATCGTCCGCATTTACGAAGCCCCCGACGTCATGAACCTGTCGCAGTGGTCGGTCCAGCACCAAATCAACTGCAAGATATCATGCTGCTGCGTGTCGTGGAATGCGTCGACGTAAGCTTTCGAATCGCTTGTTCTGTTCTTCCGCGCTTGCCTGTGGTGTTTGGAAACAGTTCGTTAGGGACGGCAAAAGGAATTGTTAAAACAATTCCAATACCTTCGACAAACTGGTTTCATGTCCGACCCGTGATGTAACAAGTCAGCATTGTGATGTTACAAGTCCGTATTGTGACGTTTCAGCATTGTGACTGCTTGTCGGCAGGGCGACATCACAGCCGCCGCGATAGCTATTGGCAAATTGTTACCATGCACCGAAATGTCATGATACAAAATCGAATGTGGCTGAATTGTCTCTGAATACCCGGGATCTTGAATTATTAAAGAGATTTTTTTAGCTTGTTTATAAAGATGGCGGGTTGTGACACCCAAGAATTTTTAAATATGACCGTAGGCCAGGGGTGCTCACACTTCTTCAGCGTGCAAGATACTTATAAAATCAACAAGTCAAAATGATCTACCGAATACAAAAATGTGTTTATCAATACATTGAAAATTATTTTTGCAATGTATGGTGCGATGCACCTTACATAACCACATGAGCCCATATTTCAATTTACCTGAATTTTTTTAGGAATGTGTGTTGGTGTGAAGAACATTATGCACAATCTTGTTGCAAAGCACCAAGTTCGAATAAAGTTATGGACGTTTGAATGCAAAGGACGGACATGTCCCTCCACCGGCGCCCGAGGTACTAATGTCATGCGATCTACCCACAATACCTTTGCGGTCGACCTGTTGAGCACCCTTTACGTAGGCGGACTCGGTGTTAATCTACAGCATATAACTGTTTGGCTGCGGCCTCAAAACCATTCTCCCAAGTTATCACTGCAATGCACCCGGTTGACCTCGCAAGCTTCGTACCTCGTCCCAACTGAGTCAAGTCATCGCTGTTGTTCCGTGAGCGACCGCGTGCGTTTACGTCACCAGGCACCGTTACCATCAACCAATGATCGCGGTCGGCAGCGATGATCCTTCCCCGACCACCGGCGGCAAAGTCTTCATTTTCGAATACAACGACACCACGAGGTGGGAAACATTCCTTTCGCATGTCGCCAGGTGGCGTGGTTTGCTTCATAGCGCTTCGTCATCGCATGCAGTAGTGCCTTTGGCGCTTTCGTGCAAAAACATTACTGGTGAAGCGCTGCAATGCAGCCGGCGTTCTCTCTATATAAAGTTGTTTTCGCTTTGTCGCCCTTGATACGGCAGTGATGTTGGCGCTGGTTACAAATGACTTCAGGTAGTGGTTCCCAAACTGCGGTACGCATACTACTAGTGCAGCTATGCCAACCCACGGGCCGCATGCGACCAAGTCGAAGGTTTTGTGCGGCCCAGCTTAGGTTTTCGCTGTGGTATAAACAGCCTATACATGCTGACAACCTGTCCTTGTTTTGATGATCTTAAATTTGACATTTTTGATGCAGGTGGTCGTCAGCGCCACCTGATCACGTCTGTCCTGCGTGCTGGGAGATTTCAATATGTCCACTGACACGTCGGTGCGCAAGTCTTTACTAGTTTTCTGATTTCTTCCTTTGCTCCATTGCCACTAGAGTCCTGCACGGGCTGAAACTTTTTGTCCCCTCCCGCCCCGAACCCGCAAAATTTAAACCCGCGCCCGCATGAGTTTGTGAAATCTTGCCCGCACCCGCACGCGCCCCGCATACTATCCCAACCCGCGCCCACCCCGCACTTTTTCGATCTCAAACCCGCACCTGTCCGAAAATTACGAAAATCTCATAACACAGGGCGAGTTTTTGTTGCAGTAAAGTCGTTAGAAATATGCATTTATTTTGAACAAAAGCTGCATTTATGCGCAAGCATTTTAAATGCTTTAAATTCCCAAGCAACGTTATGCACTGTGGAGCGAAGCTTTAGCATGCTGAGCAAATAGTTGGCAAATGATCGGCATTTCTCGGCAGATAATGTTTGGAAATATTTAACATTATATGTAAATAAATCGCTTGAGTAAATCACTGTCACCTAAAACTGTATATACACAACTATACTTAAAAATTGCCAATATAATCTCACAGCCATTTTGTTCATTTCGCATTTGTGTCAGCTTCTGGTTTTCCAAACTTTTGATAGAATGATCTTTCGCACATTGAATTTTCCCGGAACAAGGTGGTACGTGGTGACAGTACGAGACCCACAAATGGTATGCGATCAGAAGTTTGGGAACCACTGCGTCAAAGGAAAGCTTCATCCCGAAATTTTCTTCAACGCTGCCATTTTCCCGCGCTTTCGACACGTGACCGGGAAAAGAACGCAGCGTATGCATCTGTTTTCGTTCAATAAGTCTCAATAATAATCCTCTGTCGCGCTTCGGTTTCGAACCGCCGATATGTCTGTCGCCACTCCTGTCCAAAACAATTGCGTCGCTGCAGTCTTTGCCACTGTCCCAAGATCTTCACAACGTTTCAGGGACTGGGTAAAGATCATGACCCTGATGTCGGTCACCGACGCAGTGAACGACCTCTGTTTCGCCCCGAACCTCGGCCGAAAGCACCACCTCCTGGCCGTTGCCGCCGACGACCTGCATATCTTCAAACTGAAGCCGATGAAGTAAGCGCTTCCGTGTATGAAGCCGGAAACTTGCTTTTTAAGTTCTGAATTGTGGATTGTTATTTTGCTGCAAAATAAAGAGAAGAAACCCGCGTTTCTTGAAAGTGAGCAAATAAAAGTTTTAGCAGGTACGCGTTGGGCGTCTTTGCGCTCCGTTTTGATGGCCCCTGCCCAATGCATGCTGGTGAGATCGCCAAAGAAGCACGTTATACCAGCACGACAGGTTCTTGAAGCCGTCAGCGTTATAGAGAAAAAGCGCTTGTGAGTGTTGACATGTGCTGACGGAGCAGCGAGAAACCTCTTGATGTGCGTGACTTGCATCCTTGCTGTAGTATGTGTAGCAATCGCCACAACAATGAGTTCAGGCACTAAGTTATACACTTTGCAGTGTAATCCCTCCTATCGTCGTAACTGCTGCTTTGGCTTTTCTGACCATTCAACAGCTTCAACTGACAGATGCCTGATATCAAGTGTGTACTGTGTGGTGCATGCCGAACTGTTGATGGCGTGTCGTGTTACGCGGTTGCGCTCGCTGCTGCCGGAGAAATACTTCGAGATGGTGTTCAAGTTCAATTGAAGTTTTGTTGAAAATTGAAGTTTCATTTCATTGAAATCGTGTCGAATCGTCGCCAACAACAAAGCGTTGTTTTCAGCGACGCCGAAGCTTCGTCGTCCGGATCGACAGAGCTCAGCACAGACGAGATCGCTCGCTTCACCGAACACAACTGCGCGGTTAGTTTGTAAAATGGCTTCGATTTACTTTCAGCGTATATGTTACATCATAGTATGTATGTTACGTCACAATACGAGGCGCATTGCCGAAAAAGTTGCCAAAGGGTGTGTGCACGTGAAGCTTTTCAAAGACTACGTCCACGCTGAGACTAAAGCCAACCTTGCTTTCCTGCCACTGATTACATTCAATTTGCCTGATTGAAAACAGGAAAGGATTTCTCCTTGCGCGGAAGTGCAAGCGCTTTCGAGTTGACACAGCTTGCCTTTCAACAATGTCAATTTCAAACACATCCAACAACGCGACAACTGTAGCTGCTAGTGACTTGGAACAAATATATCTGTTAAGCGAGGAATGCTTAGGGTCGTTTTTTTCGGAGCCTGTTTCTCACGTTTGCCTCGGTGGATGGAGTTATCTTCCTGTTCAGTTACGCCCCTTCATTTTAGGTTGGTCGACCCCTTCTTCAAACGTCAACATCTTCGCGATTGTTGTGGGCGAAATCTTCACGACATTAACAGCAACCGAGGCTGACGCTTCGATTGTGTTTTTCGCTGTTTTCATTTCTTTGCCTAAACCAGTGTTTCTTAACCTTTTTTACATATTTCACCCTTTCATCAAACAAGACTGACAGACGTACCCCCAATACACTCAATGGTGCTCATTTATTGAAAATACGAAATTAACAAACTCTTACAGTTGAGAATGCTTTATAAAAATTTACATTGGCTGCAATTTGTTCAGTAAATTTAACCCCTTGGAAGATGAAATTTACCCCCAGGGGTATATTTACCCCAGGTTAGGAATCACTGTCCTAAACCCTCTGGCGCGACTTTATTTCGCAGGTGATCAACGTGTGTTGGAACGCGCTCGGCACTGTGCTGCTCTCTAGCGGTGACGACGGCACAGTTTTTCTTTGGATGGGTGAGTTGTGTCTTGTTTCGCCTACCTGCGTCTCGCGCTTTGCGCTACTTGATTGATACCTTGTCACTTACCTGAGCGATCGCTGAAGAAGATCTTTCTACCGCTCTTTATCGAATGTAAAATTCCTCAACGTCAACATCGAACTCGTTTGCGGGCGTCCTCATGCACTTAAACTTCGATGCTTCAAGTTTCTCGTCACAAGTTTTTTTGTGTTTGATGCGGACAACCTGCAGTGTAATTCGTTGGGGGTCAACCTGTCAGGCCCAGTCCTTTCTCACTTGTCGCTTACCCCCTCCCTGATGAACAGGACCACTGCTTTTGTGCTTGTTCAAGTCATTTTTTGTTTTGGTTCCATTGGATTTTCACGGATTTCTGAAACTAAAAAGTTCGTCACAAACACAACAAACGTCACTTCCACTTCCGTGGTATTTTTTGACCTGTTTTATGAAAAAAAAGCGAAATTGTAAAAGCACTGAGTAGAAAAGCAGTGAAAATCCAGTGAAAATGTTCAAAACCGCGAGATCAGTTGTAGTTTTGGCGTTGTCAGCGTTGTCTTTTACGCGGTCACTGCACCTACTGCAGATGGATACTAGAAAAACTGTTGTTGTGGAAATTGGACTTGTTCGTTTGTCCCACGACAAGTGGCGCTGCGTTCTGGTCTAAAGTGAAAACACAGTACTGTACTTACTTATTTTCCGACCCATCGCCAGCCTCGGTATAGTTGGGGGGTTTCAAGTGGTCATCCCGAGGGTAGGTCAAGAACAGATTTAATTTAATATTTTGTTAATCATACTGTGTAAGTATTCAATTAGCAATAAACGGATACACTGTCTTGTAAATCGGGGCTTGAAACTTACGTTTGGAGGCAGCCATGTCCAGTCTCCCCTACAGCGACGGGTCTCATCTAAATGGGTTTGAACGTATTTGTCAAAACGCGTGCGCCGGCTTCATTGAGATTGCCCCATAAATAAACAATTGAAAACGTTTTTCCGCAGCCAATTACCTCGGAATCTGGAAGAGGGTGGGGGTGATCCGCAAGGATCCGTCGCCGGTGCTCAGCGATTATCAACTGACGGGAATAACGACTGAAAATGACAGAAGGCAGAGAGAGTCTCAAAACGGCAACAACAGGTACATGCCAAGCATGAACCGTTAAAGCGCCAATGGCCCGAGATGGCCGCGCCCTGGCGCTGCTGGCCAGAATGGCCCTGCTGCTACTGTCTGCTAACAAGTTGAGTTCTGCATCTCGCACTCGGCCTTGACTCGTGATTTTTTAATCTTTTTTAAACTTTCTGTTGCCCATTGCTTTTGCATTTTTCTCATTGGACCGTTCTGCTCCAGTAACACAACCGTTGCAAGCTCTCATTGGACCGTTCCGCTTCAGTAACACAACAGTTGCAGGCTCGAACAAATGTACATGTTTGGCTGTATTTTTTCACTTTTTGTTTCTGATCAAAGCTGCTCAGACGTCATGTAACGGTGTACGAATTAACAACGCTCATGTTATGCAGGTGCTTGAGGCTGATATAACCAGTAGCTGTGCGTTTATACTTGCCGCCTAATTCTCCACGCGCGTTCAGGTATTTGTTTCGGTTTTCTCGGCTGTATTTCTTCTCCACACGTCGTTCAGAACAGCATCTTGTTTTGTAAATCAGATTTCAGTGGTTTGAAAATTTTCTTGCCATGCCTGTTTGTAGAATAAAAATTGGTGCCAACCTGCAAACCTTTTTCTCCTTTTTTCTCCGCCGTTTTCTCCTTTTCTTCTTTGGCCGCACCCAATTCTGAGAGAATGAGTGACTGTGAGTGGAAGCCTGACCTCACAACACAGTTATTCACGCTGTTATTTTGCGTGTTTTTCGTTTCGCCTGCAGTTGCTTATCCAGTCGATATTCGCGACGTTCTCCACATCATTCGAAATTTTTTCTGCAAAACGTGTAATGGCCCTCTCGCAGTCTTTGCCAAAGTCCAACGTAATATTTTGGCGGTCACCATCTTGTTGGCAGTTGACGTAAAGCGCTGATGACGCCATTTGCATGTCGATGGTGATCAAGCGATCACGCCGTTCACGAGATCACGTCTCACGCCGCTCATATTTCATTTGAGATTGCTAAAGTTTCATAGGGAATCATGAAATTCAAGCCCACGTTTCTCAGAGTAAAAGTGGAATAGTGTGGCTGACTAGGCTGACGATGTGGTTTTGCTGAACGGAGTGCTGTTGTCTGCCAAGTTGCTTATCAACTGAAGCAGCTTCATCAGGCAAAAAGATTTTCTAACGATTTTGTTGGATTTACGTGGAAACTGACTCAGTGAGAACTTCTCACCGATACGACCTGCGTTTCACTGAAATCTGAAATGCTTGAAAGTGTTTTTCAACCCGCGAATACAGTAATTCCCACTGTTCATTGTTTGCAGTTCGACGCTGGCTTCCGCTCAGTCTGTTGTCGTGCTTTCACACCACGCTTCTCGCACCGCTGTCGTACTACTGCATGATCGATACGCAACACTCACTGTTACTGCATGCTGAACCGTGATGCTAGTTTCCAGGGTAATCCTGCAGCCTGCCACACCAATCTTTTTTTACCGTGCTTGCATAGCCAGCGACTCACTTGCATGCATGTAAAACACAGGGGAACATCAACTCGTTTCTGTGTTTGCCCTCTAACAAATTGCTAATATTCGCCCTCTACTTGCAAACTGCAATGTTCGCCCTCTGCTTACAAATTGCTATATTCGCCCTCTGCTTAAAAACTACTGTATTCGCCCTGCGATTGCTATTTAATGCGCAGTGCAACATCACGTTTTCCCGCGTCTACCTTGCTTGTCCACATGCATAAAATTTCTCTGCACAGGTTACGTTCCCCATGCGTGGAAACGCAGACGTTGGTGACACTTAATGGCTTGATCTTAGTAAATTATGTCACTTCATCATTTTTGCTCTAAACAACCATCCAGTTTATTCACAGACGACGCAATGGGTTTTTCGGTGTTGGCATAGAAACAGCGGGTAACGGTGAGTGGGGAAGAATTTCGATGATATTGCAAAGGGACGTATAGAGAACCACTTTTAATGTTTTTGGTCTTTCGAAATAGGTTATGCGATATATACTGACCAAAATCAAGATAGGCGTTACTAAAAGCGGTGAAAGCCCAACGACGTGACAATTTCAGCAAGATTGCATCCCATGGCATATCGCAAAAGAAATTTGCTTCTTTTATTTCAGTTATTTTTTCATATTAAGGAAATTTACGTGATGGTGACTGATTAAGCGGCTAAGTAAGAAAAAAGCAAATGTTTTGAAATGCTTATTTGTACGGTCATGATTGATGACGAGGCCGGAGGCTCGACTTGAGGTGAACGCTCTTTTGAAACCAAACCGCCCGGTTGCTAAGCAAATGCTGTGTACGTGTTTTGCAAAAAGATGATTTGTTTTCAGTTACTATACTAGGTAGCTTTTAATCGTGGATCAGTTCCAGACCTACTGAGAGAGCGTAATACATGTTGCCTCATATAGTACATTGTGGTGCTGGGAGTAGCGAAGCGAAACCAATACAAGCAACTAAGCGCTTTTTATTTGGTTTGTTTCTCTTGTCTTTGCTTATACCAGTTGGAAAATTCGACGCGACAACTGTGCGTTGAACCTCGTTAATTTTCCGAAGTCTGTTACCGAGTGATTCTTTTGCAAACTGGCTTTTGTCACTTTTCGTTTGAAAATACTTTTTTGTCACTCAGTCTTTCTGTTGGCCGTTATTGTAATTTTATTGACTGGTAAATAAAAGTGTTTCTCAAATGATCTGCTTGTTCGTAGCTGCATAAGCTTTTGCGTTGCCCGCCAGCCAGGGGCGTAGCGAGGTTAGATGGCGCCCGGGGCAAGAAGCAAGTTTGGTGCCCCCATGTTCGAAACAGGGTCTTTCGGAAGCAAATTTACTGTATTGAAGAAAGTACTTGCGACATAGTTGGGATTCTTGGCGCTCCCTCGCAGTTGTTTGGGGCCCCCCATATTGACTCAGCGCCCGGGGATTGCACCCCCCTTTCCCCCCCTTGTTGCGCCCCTGCCGCCAGCAGCATGACAGTTTGAATCATACGAAGCATGTTACTGATTCCTGTGCAGTGTTTGTTTATCTTTTTCCATTTCTTGAACTTTTTTCGCCACTGAAGCTCCGGAGCCAAAAATCATTTAATATACAGTAAGCTAATTACTATCAGCGGCTGAAAAGCTGTTTTAAACGCGCTGCTTTCGCACAAATTGTGTGAAGTTTATTACCATAGAGATGATGTTCGCTGCCCATCTCTATGATGGTAACCACCGAGATATTTCCACTCACGGTGATTTCCGTATCAAACCGCCGGGGAGGGAAACGTGACCGACCGTCGTGTCAAAGATCCACATCCGTTTTGTGCGCACAGCGCTTTGCACGCATTGGTGTGTTTGGTCCTGGTTGCGTTTTCAATGAGTTGTTTTAAATGTGCTGGCGTTTTGGGATTTGTTCCAAGAACACGCGCTTGTGACTTATCGCCTTGCTAGTTGAGATTTTGCAACTCAAGTTAGTTCATATTTTTCTGCTTTGGCGTAATTAATTTTTTTAGTGAACCGCGTACCCGCCGAAAGCGCTTTCTTCTTTTGCAGAATCAACTTTCGGCGTTTTACTTACGGGAGGGCGCCGCCGCCGGAAAGACCCCTGGAACCACGTTACGCCGGAGCTTATTACTGATTGCGTCTCTGGCCAGCATCTTATCTTTGACAGTTACTGACTGGCCTGCTCTTACATGCCGTCCATCGTACTTTATATAGCCGTGATGAACGAAACATTGTGACCGCACAATCGCTAACCATACGTCACAGCAGTACCTACTACGCGAAAGCTCTGAAAGCGGATCAAATTCAACTTCCCATTTGTTGTGCGATTGTTTTATGCTAGACACAAACATAACTAGCAACTAGGCGCGTTGTTGTACCAGTGACAAGGGTATTGGTTCATCTGCAAAAACTATCTGCTGTCCAAGTTTCAATCAATCAATATTGCAAAACTAAGTTCCTGTTTTTGTTTGACAATGTGCTTTTTTTCAAAATAACTCTGTAACCAGGTTTTTTAAAAGTTTTTTTTAATGGAACACCATGTAATTTTATGAGGCCGCATGTTTTAGCAAAACGTTCAAAATAATAACAAAATGTTTTACAGTATTGTCAGTCAAGGCGTAGCCAGGGGGGGCAAAAGGGCCATGGCCCCCGAATTTTTAGAAAATACAGCCATGTTGTGTTTTGAGAGGCGTTTTTCCAAACAAAATG
>Ga0210059_1017106_pt1 | contig 10382 bp, 5 predicted proteins | sample Ectturendosymbi2_FD_188042 | JGI IMG/M metagenome (GOLD analysis project Ga0210059, IMG submission 188042) | Ecteinascidia turbinata endosymbiont from Florida, USA - Sample 2 (SPAdes) (version 2) | ecosystem: Host-associated > Tunicates > Ascidians > Unclassified | place: Key West, Florida...
GTCTCTGTGGATTTTGTCAAGCTTTCGATCCAAATTGCGTAAGGTGTGCCGTGTATTACGTGATTTGCCTTTGGTTCTCCGAGTTTTTCTTTCTTGTAGTTCTGGTGTGTGTTGTGTATCTGATATCTCATCTGCTGAGTCGTGGTGATCATTCTGTGTGTCCGTCCATCGGACTGATGGTGAGATAGACATGGTTTTGTTTCCTTTATTATCTTTCAAAAGATTATCATTTGATTGTAAAAGTTCTAAGTTTGGAATATGTTCAGCTATGAGTTAGTTTCTAAAATAGCTGTGGGTAGGGGGAGAAAGAAAAAAATATTATGATGTTTTTATGAGTAAGTGGCAATCGTCACGGCGGGTGTAAATTTATATTATGAATTTGGGAAGATTGCCACGGGAAATTTCGGCTGAAATTCAAAGAGTTTTCAAAACAATAGTTTTGGGGTGCGTCGGTAACGCATATATGATGAAATGAATCAAGAAAGGACTGTGTTATAAACAGCAAATTCACACAATTTTAGAAATGAAAAATGTGGTCTACGTTGAAAATGTTCAAGTTAGAACAAAAAATAAATGTTCAACTCATGCTGGTTACACGATGTAGGATTGTGATTGTATTTTTTCCTTGACATTTGCCTTACAAATTGGACATATTGAGTTTTGTCTGCTACAGTTACTGCAAACTGCCAAATGTCCGCATGACAAAAACACGACAGAAGCTTTCGACTGAAAGCACTTTTTGCACAGACTCATTTCCTTGCGCTCTTCGAGTTCTTGTCTTCTGCTTTTATTCTGAGGTGTGCTGGATGACCCACTAGTTTCTTTCGATGTCGACGGACGATCCCTGGTTTGTGACTCAGCGATTGAAGTTGAAGATGAGCTTTTCACCTCTTGGAGAACAAGGATGCTTTCCACCAAGTTTGTAAAGCTTGCGAAAGTTGCGTTGTGATTATCAATTTGTTTAAGAAAAGCTCCTCGAATTTCTTCATCACTGAAACCCATAATTTTTGCTTCAGCTACAAATGAAGACGCTTGCATTTCTTCATTTACTCTCCTTTCCAATTTTCTTCGCTGTTCTCTTGGGTCAACAATTTGTGGGAATTCGTTCGAAGACGGCAAAAACCTGAGCCTGGAAGCAGTTTGAGGTGCGCTTGCAACAAGAGGACCTGCAGGATTTATGGCAGCCGGTCGATCCAAGTTTGGAAATCTATTGAAAACGTTTACAACGAACTCAGGTCCCTTCTTTTGAAGAAGTTACTCGCATGTCGGAAACCACTTGGCATGTTCGAACCATGGGTTGTCAAATCTTGCCCAATTCTGTAATCCTCCATTGCAGTACCAGCATTTAGCCCAGCCCCTCTCTCCTAGATAATAAAGTCCAGCCTGAGACATTTGTTCCGGTGTAGCTACGATTCGATGAGCTAGCCATGCATGTGATCGTTCTCGGAATTTTTTAAACGAGCTGCTTCGCTTTGCATGTGAGGATTGACTGGGTTTAAACAAGGAAATATTTGAGCAAATTGTTCGAAAATAGACGATGCATTAGCAGCATTGGTATTTTGAGAATTTTCAACATTCGAGGAAGCCGAGACAGTGTTTGTGGATGTTGGAGCGGTTGTAACCAGGACATCGTTCTGACTTCGAGACATTCCCGAAGTCAAAGTGCCTGGTGATGATGTACGTGGTTCTCCCGATGTTGCGGAACCGTGCGCTGTGGTTATCAGCATGGTAGAAGTAGTTGGTGTCCTCTGGTTCTCAAATGTTGTACCTAAAGGTACGTTAGTGTTATCTGCGCCGCGAATGAACTGATAATTCATACTGTGCCAGTGTGATGAAAGAGGATAATCGTTCGGAGACCAATTTTCCATTGTTTGAGAACAACTGAAACATTTCACTCGATCTTTGCATCCAGTATGGAAAAAACCTTCGGCAGCCAACTGACATGGATGTGCAGGGGAATGTTCAGGGAATTTCTCGAAGGTCGACAAACGGTAAATTTCTTGGCATGGGTCACCTGGCTTAATATAAACACTGTATTGTCCTGGTGGGTCTCTGCTAGAAAGGACAATTCTCCCGTCAGAAACAACTTGGTTTGCTTTCATCAATGAATTGTGCATCTTATTTGGTTGACATTGAAATCTTGATTGACCTTTCATTTCTTTTTCCAGTAACAATGTCATGCCACAGCTTTGTGCTGTTACCTGAATCGTTATAATTTATGTTTTTCGGGTGTCTGTCTTACCAATCTGGTTAGTTTTGTATCTGAAACATTGTGAATTCTTGCGAGTGCTTCAGAAGTTATAGGATTGTGCACATGTTGTGCATGGGTTTAAGGCTAGTGATGTCACCATAAGTGTGGCCAGTAATATCAATTTAGTCGCCTCTGACTTACATATGGTCTAATTTGTTTCTGGAAAATAAAAGCATATCTAGGTTAATATAAAGTGAAAGCGCATATAAAGTATGGTTCTATAAAAAAATAAAATAATATTTAGTGATATAGCATATACAGGGAGAGCTTGGGTTTTACTGTTAATCCTCTCCGTGTAATTGCTTGAGGGGGTGAAAGATTAGGTTTGGATTTTGATATCTTTGCTGGATGATTCTGAGTATTATGTTACGAAAGGGGTGTTGGCTGTTTTGTATTAGTAGAGAGTTGATTCAGGTTCTGGTGACGTTTCCTGTAAAAATTTTTATTTATGATTTTTTATCCTTGTGTGGAGTTAGTGAATGTTGCCTCTTTCATCAGTTTTGTGATTTGTTGGTGACGATTCGGGTTTCTGAAAAAATAATGAGTGAACGGTATTTGAAAGTGACAGTGACAGTCGTGGTCCCATAACACGTGATGAAATAACATTACAGAAAAACACAAGAAAAATTTATTTGAACAATCGAAAAAGAAAAGGGAGCTGTCCCCAAAGATACAGATCCGTCCACAAATATACGGGACCGTCCACATGGAGACAGAGTTGTTTCACATAGAAACGGAGTTTAGTTTACATAGAAACGGGGTTTGTTTCACATAGAAACGGGGTTTGTTTCACATAGAAACGGGGTTTGTTTCACATAGAAACGGGGTTTGTTTCACATAGAAACGGGGTTTGTTTCTCATGGAAACGGTGTTGACTGACGCATACACTGCTTGAGACAGCTTTATATTCCTTCACCATCCAAGTGAAGTGTAAGTTGACGGCCAAAAAACAGGTTCTAAGAAGAGTTCGCCCTTCACAAGTAAAAGTACTCAGAATCGTCCTAACGGACACGTATACTGCTTGAAATAGCTTTATATTCCTTTCACCATACAAGTTAGAGTATAACTACCAAAAATATTGGTGCACCAGCACAAACTTAGTTTAAAAAAATTTCATATTCAAAATCGCATAACTTTTGACGAAAAATGGCATAACTTTGGGTTAAAAAAATTTTTGTTGAAACTCAGTAGAAAGGAAGAAAAGGAGAAGATTTAGAAAAAGATAAGATGAAAGTGGATAGAACAAATTGCCAGCATGAGGGTCAAGTAGTCAAGTTTTCACGTCGAGTAACTAAAAGCTTTTTATTAAGTCTATTCTTCACTATTCCATTTACATGCAAATTATCTCAATAGTCTTTTACGTTGGATCCATCACAAAACAAAATTGTCTTAATATTCCGTGTACCGTCACATCAAAATCATAAAATTTGTGAGATACTTCGAAAAAAATTTCTTCTATAGATGAGTACTACAAGGCTTGGACTTTAGGTGTTCGTCACGCAAGAAATATGTACACTTCCGCAAAAAAAATTCCATTGTGAAGTCTCAGCATTTCTGGGAGATGAACACTATTGGCTTGTATTTTTGGAGTTCATAACGCAAGCAATATGTTAACATCCACTGAAAAGTAAAAATTATTTTTATTCGTAATTCGTCTTGCGGGCATTATCTGAAGAAAAAATTGGTGAGTGTTAGTAGCTTTAAGTGTGCGTTAAGTAAGCGGATTATCATAATCATAGGCGGAAAAAAAATATCAAAGTTCAAAAAAATTTTTAGGACCACTTCTGACAACTGTCTTCTTACCTGAAATTAAATTGTCCCGTTTTCAATCTCGTCTTGTTTTCGTACTTTTATTCGGTGTGTTACTCTGAAAAGAATCTTACGAAGAATTCGGCTCATTGGTCTGGAATTCTGGCGATCTGACGTTATGTTGTTGTAGAAATATTGGAATGGTTTGAGATAAGAAGCACTGATTTTTGTCTAGTCGTTGTTTTTGCACATTGTGGTGTCTGGTATAACCTTGTGATGATGGATGTTCATACTGTAAGTGGCTGGATTTTTGGTTAATTGTCGTCTGTTGAATGTTGAAGCGTCGGCCATACACCTCTCGCTGGTTACGGCTGAAAAGGGCTTTGTTTGCCCTGCAGTCGCGTGCTATGTGTCCTGGTTTTCTGCAATTGAAACATATGCGCCTTTCTGCATAATAAAGAGTTGATCGCTGTTGTGAGGCTGTGTGATTTCTGGCTTCCGTCAGAATCGTGAAAATGTGGTTTAACATTTTGATCATTGTGTGGAAAATCTCCATGGTAGTGTACAGTTCTTCTCGTGTTTCCCATTGATTTTTATCTTGCTGACAGTGTAACACTTCTTCTTTTGGTAATTCCTCAGTTTGTTTCAAGTCAATGTTGTTATCCTGTTCACAAGCGGGATTTGCGTCTGAAGGTGTGGAATCCTCCATGGATTGTTCAGTGGATTTTCCAATAAGATTCGAAAGTTCAATATCAGATATGTAATTAGTCATGTTATGTGAAAGCTGTTCTGAAAAATGGGAGAAGTTAGAGTTATGTCTTGGTAAGCAATAGCAAGGAAAGATGTGGGTGTGGCTGGCTGTTTGAAGTCCATGAAATGACAGACTGCACATAACGTGGAGAAGTTTAATGCATATTTTTGCTGTCATTCCACTTTTACAGAAAAACAGGTTATACATCTGGGAAACATTGTCAAGTGTTTCCCCACATGTATTGCTAGGATATATCATGAAATCATAGTGAATTTCCTTTAGTTTATTCCCTTCTTTTTTGTGAAATGACCCTTTTGTCTGCATTTATAACAAATGCGATGTTGATGTCGTCTTTGCTTTATATGAGTCTGGAATGCATGTTTTGGTATTTGTTGTTGACAACTGACCTGTTCAGAGGTGATTTCGTTGACTTACCAACTATTGAGTGGTTTGATTCATGTTGTGGGTCTTGCACTTGATGAGATGTGTTTTGTGTCTGTGGGACATGTGAAACTTGTTTCATTGTTGTCGCTGAATTCGGTCCTGTATGATAGTGTATAATTCCATCTTCCTTTTCCAGCGTTAATGTTGCTTCTGTTGCCCTCGAAAAATGGCTTGGAGTGTTTGGAATGGGTCGTGTGCCTAATGTACTTATTTGTTGTTGTTTGACCAATGGATTGGTTTCTGCTGGTGGTGGAGGAGTCGGTTGAGACAGAGATTCAGCAATCTTGCGTTTTGTTACAAAATGCTTGAAGAGTTTTAATTTCGGCATTTTAATTTATTATCCTGTTGCAATGCAGTTATGAGGAGTGAAGCGGCTGTCATGGATGGATGAAATGGATGAAAAGGGATATCTTAGGAATAATTTCCAAGTTTGTGTGTCCTGTATTGCAGGTTGAAGATATTCTTTTGATCTATCAACCGATTGTAATGGTTTCTGCAAATGTGTAATGGTTAGTGGAGGTTATTTTAAACATGTAATGAATAGGTGTATCTGATCTGCTTTCACGTATGCTTTTACTGAAGTGACTCGGCTAATAGCTTATCTTCTCCGGCAACATGAAAAGATTTGCACAATCGTAAAAATTTTGTTACTCGTGCGGACACTAGCACTGTGACACAGCTTCAATAAGGCATTCTTACTGCAGTATCTCACATTTGACAGCTATTTGCGAATTTGTTACATTTATATGCATAATATAACTATTGTCTGCTTTTAAAACGTAAAACTGGTGGGTGGTTAAAAAAAGTAGCCGTGTTTTGAAACGTATCAAAAAATGATCAAAAATGTTAAAAATTTATGTCTAGCAATTTTAGTGCGATATAAGACTCTTGCATTCGGTGTTGTCCTGAGTATTGCTTCTTAGAGAAAGTCTATCGTAAACCAGCGAGTGGAAACGCGTGAGAAAGAAGTACACTCGCTGCTGAGTGCAGAGACTAGCGTGTAACGCGGAATGACTTGGAATAAAAAGGAAGTCACGTTTGAAGTCTGACTTGATGCGCTTTGCAGAGCCCTGTTAGCGTTGTGACAGCGCTATGTTGAATATTATATATGTCTTACTTACTTGCGCTTGGCTATCAGCTTGGTGTCAATTGGAAATGCTGGAAGACGCGGGATAACATTTGTTTTGGTCTGTTTCCGATTTTATCTGGTTGCTGTGTGTTTGTTTGGCATCTCAAGGCTTGTGCGTATGAAAACTGTGTGAATAACTGAAAATCGCTATCCGTACCGGTAATTGCTGTGCGCTGCTAAAGGGTTTTTGTACTTCAGTTGTGCATGAAAAGGTTCTATCAGCGTTAAAGAAGGATGATGAACGAAATTCGCAAAACCAGTAGATGTAGAGCAATGTTTTTAAATTACTTCGAAAGCAGACTGTAGCTTCCAACTTTGGGGTAGTTTTCTAAATGTCATGAGTGGAGCTGATACGTTTTGAGGTTTATTTAAGCGTCTTGAGTATCGAGTGTAACGTTAACAGTGAATGAAATTTTGAAGAAATAGTGATTAGAACTTGGAAATGTGAATTTTTGTTCGAATATTACTTTAACGATTAGTTAATTTATGATTTTACATAGGTAGCTAGTGGCCTACATAGTGCACCAGAGATTAGGCTGGCGTCTGTTGGAGAGGTAGTAACGAAATATGTAGTTTTGAAACTGCGTTTGATATCAGATGTTACGTCGGCAATTTACAAATTTCAATGAAATGAAGTGGTTAAGCCAGTGAAAATATGAAGAAATTTTTCAACAACGAATTTTTGATTAAGTGTTGAATAGGCATCTAAATCACGAAGTATTCCTATGTTAGACATAAGGTTCGAGCTGATAACAATAAATGACTCCGTTATGAAAGTACTCAAGGAATGCGCTTCAGCACAGAGAGCAGCTGCACCGCTGAACGAGAATGGCTCACGAATAAATCGTAACGATTTCATGACGTTTCGTGATGCTGGGTTTAAACCCCAAAACTTCTGAGAAAGTTACAGTTGGGTCGCGACGTCAGTATTGGTCCGCTTCATGCAAGCAGTTTACCCGGACAGCAGTTTCACGAAAAGATTGTTAAAATAAGTTATCGCTCAATATGCGTTTTGCTTGAAAAGTGGCATAGGGCCAAAGTGAAATGTGACAATGTTGACAAGGACAGCAAATCAAGACAGCTATGAAAAAAATATGCTTTGCCTGCGAATACGCTGTTAGAAGTCTCAGTAGGTGACAGAATAGAAAGTTATATTGTGCGCATCCCTGAAAGACTTAAATTTGTGCATTATGGAAGATTTATTTTATTTGATGCAACAGTGATGGTTTTTATGCAGCTTCTAGCAAATTTTATTATCATTGTGTTAAGCGAAATCGTTTTTATATGTTTTAAACACAATTTGGAGGTTTAAAAAAAATTTTTATAAATTTGCGCAAGGGTGTGAGTATTAGTGCAGTCAGATGGAAGGTTTGTTAAAGTGCAATGGTCAAGTATTAGCCTAGCAACAACGTACACTGAGTGGAGAAAGCTGCGTTTCCTTGTAAAAAGGTGTTTGAAAATTGAAACGCTCGCTTGTGCGCATGATTTGCAAAGGTACCCAAACTATGCAGCGTGTGGGCTCAAAAGTGCCGCGCCGTCTTGTTAAAAAATGTGAAAGTTAGAAAAAAATAAATATATTTCAAACCACGTGTATAAAAATGTAGCAATTTTCCAAAATGTTTTAAGCAGAAACGCTATGTAAAGTCGTTCTGCAAAAATTCAAAATCAAGTGATGCAATTGCTGTATATGACTGTTTGTTCGTGAGACAGCGGTACGTGAAAAACGCAAGCATCGATCGAGGCATGCTCTCGATGGTTTTGTTGTAACGACGCTCGCTGTTGAATGCAAACGTGACTAACCGCGAGTGTTTTGCCATATCTGCGGATGATTCTAGAAACAAGTTCGCAAGACGCCCTGCACGATGGATGTTCGACACTGTTGGCTTCGCAGAGCGCAGCAATCCTAATGCAGTGGTGTTTGAACAGTGCTTGGCAGCAAAGAGAATTGATCAATTAAGAAAATTGAAGTTTCGAAAATGTGACTGCTGTTAAATCTAGGGCCTCTGGAATGATGCTGAAAGAGTCCATCGTTTTTCTTAGATTAGGCATATCAGAACTTAGATCAAAGATTATATTAAAAATAGGCTCGGTATGCTTTTAATGTGTAGAAATATATTAGAAGGGAGTGAAGGAAGATTAGTATGTAAGGCTAAAAATGAAAGAATAGTAACAATGTGATTTAAACATCAAGCACGAATAGGTGACGAAACGGTACATCTTCCCGAAGAAATATAAAGATGGTGTGTTAGAAAAATTTTAAATTAAATAAAGTGTGAACCAAAAATGCACGCATGTTATCTAATTGTTCCCTCGAAAACATAACACGTTGGTTACCAAATGTCTCACAGGCATCCATAAAAGTATTTAGAAAATTTATAGGTATGAAAGGTTAAGATATGCAAATATCAGAAAAAAAGAATTTCTTTCTTATAAACACGTTGGTTTAGTTATGTAAATCTCAGAAAGAAAGTTTCTTTCTAAGAATCCACGTTGAGCGCCAAATGTTGCACCAGATGCATCCCCTAGGGGTGACATCGTAAGGTGCTTTTGATCCAGTAGTATCCTTTATATATGGGTTCTCATTACTGAATCAGGGACCGTTCTCGTAGTAGCTACGTCTGTTTAATAGCCCTCATTAATTGCCCGAATATAAACTATTTCTCAATGGTTCACACTATAAAATATACACTAGTGAATCATATAATTTGTGGTTTCATGGCTTTTATTCATCATGATAAATATATTCAAATAACATAAACTAGTATCAATATACGAAGTGTCATAGTGTTTAAACATTTCTTGACATATTACAACGCTCGCATAACCCTCATATCTTAATTTTGCATCTTAGTAATAGCCAATAAGAGATCAACGATCTATTCAGATCGGTTCCCCTATCAAAGCAAATTACTATATAAAATTGAAACTCTATGCTTTGATAAATTTTTCTAGTAGAGATTATCCCAATATTCAAGTATATATTTTGTTATATAATTTACTCAAAAGTTGAAGGTTTATTATGATAACTCTTAAAGATACGTCTACACAATTTGATCTTGTAGCTGCTAGACCACTGTTTAACTTGCATCGCGATTTACGCAGTAAGGATAGTTAGATTCAAGGCGGAAATTTGTCATTAATCAGAATCTCAAAGCTGCTGTATTTAGTCGGAGCCTAGCGACTGTGCTAGAAATGTCAACAATTCGGTAAAGCACGAATGTAACTCTCTCACGAATACAGTTTAGCCAGAACGACTGGCATGATAAGGGCTACGCTGATACCGTACAGTATTTCGCCTGACAGAACTTCATTTCGACAAGCCTTTCTTGCAAGCCTTCAAGCAGCTTCTTGTGATACAAACTAACAGGGATTAACCTGGACAAGCAACTTGCTGTCGTCTAAACTGGCAGGGATTATCCCGGACAAACCACTTTAGATTGGCAGGACCCCGTTCGGACAAGCCACTTTCTTTGGGACTTTAAACTAGTATGGCACTTGGTACAAGTCGCGAGTTACCACTTGTCAATTCCTGATCATTGCCAGATTTGGTTCGCCAACAAGACTTAACCTTACCCACTGGACAAAGGCGGAATAAGCCAGTTTTTCTCTCGTGATCATAGCCGGATTTGGTTCACCAACTATGACTTGACCTTGCCCGCTGGACAAAGGCGGAGAGAAAAATCTCCAACTGTCTTTCAGTCCAGATCAGACGCTATTTATACTCCTAAATCGTCATGTGACTTGGAAATTCCCATATTCTTCAGGTGTTCCAAATTGGTTATTGTTTGCATAATTATTTGGTGATTGGCTGATTTTAAACGCTCTCAGAACCATCAGGTAATTTTTAGGTAGGGGAAGTGTGGGACCTATCGGACAAAATTCACTTAATTCTATTTTATGCCTAAGATGTTTAATAAAATTTTATGTTCACAATTTTTTTTTAAGCTTGGTCTATAAGAAACTTATGCTGTCCCAAAAGAAAATGATGGGATTGTTTGTAGTAATTTTATTTACATTTAAAAAACGTCACCAAAGCGTCCGAAAGGTCCCCACCCATG
>Ga0210059_1017109_pt1 | contig 10381 bp, 5 predicted proteins | sample Ectturendosymbi2_FD_188042 | JGI IMG/M metagenome (GOLD analysis project Ga0210059, IMG submission 188042) | Ecteinascidia turbinata endosymbiont from Florida, USA - Sample 2 (SPAdes) (version 2) | ecosystem: Host-associated > Tunicates > Ascidians > Unclassified | place: Key West, Florida...
GATTGGGCTCTGCTTTCTTCTTTTTGCGATGTTTCAAACTTGCGCATATCTGTATTCAAGTAACTTCACTCCACAGTAATAAGCAAGGAATCAATCACAGATTTTTATCCCTTGCTTATTTCACCTGTGGAGTGAAGTTACGCGAATCGTGAATCTAACAGTTACAATCATTTGGGCGCGTTTTACGTGAGGTGTTTTGCTCGTGTGTCAGATATTTACAGCCGTGGTAAGAGAGTTGCAACGTGGTCCTCACGTTGTGCTTTGAAGTCTTTATGCCGCCAGGCATACTATATAGGTGCAGTGTGTTTGTCTTTTTGCAATACAGATAAGAAAACACAGATGCGATTCTTATAAAAAGCGTAGACCATGTGTTGTGTCAAATATTTCAATTGTGGCGATTTCGGTTGGTTTGCTTGTGGCAGTTAATAATCCTGTTCCCGCCAGCCAAGTAGGATTCCAACAATTCCGTGCAATTTAACGCTTTTGCGTCGAAGGCAGCAACAAACGCAGTGATCGTGGGAACTTCAGTAATGATTGAGAGCTTTTTAATGACCGTACTTTCAGAGCATAGTTTACTGATTTTCGCGAATTGATTGACGCTTTCCTTTTTTTTCTCGCAACAATGGGTGAGGGGTCCTCACAAGTGGATTAGCCTACTGCCTCTAGTCAGTTAAATCCGGTCCTGCGTGTAGTACTAATTTGTATGACATCAATCGCAAACCTTTCACAACAGTCCCCTTTAAAACAGCCTAGGGCCCTGCAAACGATGTAAAGTATTTGTTTCAGGTTTGCTATTTTAGGGTATGTAGATTGCAAATACAGTATTAGCAAGTAGGCTATAGTATGAGGTGTTAAATTTAGACTACTCAAGCTGCATTGCTTTCGAAGATACGTAGCCTTTCGTCTAACGCGTTTTGGTTGATTTTGAAACGGTGGTTTTCAGAATGTACTGTCCGTTTTTTGTATTTTTAAAATGTACAATACAGGGTGGGCCAAAAGTAGACGTGCTCTTGACTGCTTTTTTATATTTATGGCTGAAATTTTGCAAGGGTATTGGCAAATACTGGATCGTTCCGGTAAGAAAATTATTCTACTTTCACCACCGTAGCGGAGTCATATGAAACAAAACAATAAATCAACATCAAAAGTTCTGCCGGTAACGCAAAGTGTCGTTATAGGCGAACAAATTATACTGTGCCTTAAACTGGCATAAGCGAACCTACTCCAGAAAAGCTAAAACTGTCCCTAAACATCTTCTGGGGAATGTTTTACTACTTCCTTGTAGGAATCCTGGCAAATCTGCTGCTTCCCATTGAGCAAAAATGACTTTTATCTGAAAACAGCACTTTTTTCTGATCTTCTACAGTCCACCATTAAAGGCTTAAGTTTGCAGTGAGGTTTAGAGGAATCAGCCGAATGGGCTCTGCTTCCATCTTTTTGCGATGTTTCAAACCTGTATTCAAGTAACTAGTCTCCATACAGGCGAAGAGTTTGAATCAATCAGCAAATTTTTAATAAAAAATCGATTTCACGTAATACTATGCATCGTTAGTCTTTACAACTGAATCAAATAGAATTCTACAGGCCAACACTGTATGTTTTTGGCCCAGTCTAATCTTTTCTTCTACATTTTCTGATTAAGACGCTGCTTTTTTAGCGGTTTCTTAGCCTTCCTGCCAGCTTCAAGCATGCGGGGCAGCACTGCACTTGAGCTTATGCGAACTCCACCATGCATCCAATCATTCCATAAATCAAAGCTTGTCTTCTGTGCATAATTTTTGTAATTTGCAATAGCTGCTTGGGTATAGTCTCAGTGTCCCGAAAGCGTAACAATGCAATTCCGCTTCCCAGGTGTGACATCTGCATTAAAAATCACAGAAATTCCAACATGTATGACTTTCAACTAAACAAACAACAGCTTCATTCTGTAACGCTATTGAGCTGATTAGAGTCCTGTGTGAAGTTATAAAACATGTTTTTCGACTATTCCGACACGCCACGCAGTGCTTGGTGCATTGGGCTAACAATGAAACTGCAGCAATTGAGATATTCCCAAATGCCAACAGAAAAGGCGATAAATTTTATAACGACTGAAACAAAAGCTTTAGTCAAATTTGCCCTATACGAGACTGTACAAACTAGCAATAAAAACTGTATGCGTAAATGCACATTCAACTTTGAAATCTACTAATAATACGAAGTGCTTTGGTTGTACGGCAAGTTGGGCGCGGAAAATTCCGGCAAACCATGAAACAGAGGGGAGGGGTGGGTTAAGATCAATTACGCGCATTCCAGGTCTGTGTTTGTTCTCATCGACAATATTCATTTTTGCCATGCAGTGCGTGATACTAGTAATGGCCGATGTAAGTCCGCCCGTTGCTACCTTGCACAATTAACCTTCTCGTCCAGTGACCTTCTGGGTAACTTTGTCCTTTCAAATTTGTAGCAAGGCAAGATTGAAATTCTCATCGGAATCTGAAAAAAGTAGGTGATCGCATCACGCGCACATGAAGATTCGTCACCTTGATGAGCATCACAGAGTATTTTAATATCAACGAAAGTGAACGATCGAAATCAGGTGCTGCGGGAGACCAGCCACAAAACGCTATTAAGAGAATAGAGTCATGAAGTTTTACTCAATGGCAATCGCTTTTGCAGCTTCTGCGATAGCAACTTGTTCGGAACATAAAGTTTCTCTGAAGACAAAAAAACATTTAAGATAAACTTTCGATAACAATACAGATCACCTCAATAACAGATGAACATGCGTGGCGCCATTGTTCCCTCTAAGCTGCGCAAATGCGTAGTGCTACCAGACCATTTGCGCAATGAAACCGCATTTTTGCGCACTTGCAACTTTCCAAAACTTTGGAAAAGCACGAAAATAAGAAGCAATTTGAATTAAACGTGTACTTTTTCGTATTTTCACAGAAGTTTATACCTATTCTAATAAATCAGTCTACAATTCATTTAGAACTCTACCAACTCAGCCTTAACATGTTCATGTTCACTAAAACATGTTCATGTTCACTAAAACAAACATTTGCTGAATGCAAAATTTTCTTAGAGGGAACAGTGATAGGCGCACAAGAGAACAAACAACATTGGAATCGACGGTCAGGTGGAGTATGTTTGGAAATACAACCAAAATATGCAACTGTACAGAACACGACGCTGCTCTTTAAACAGCCATCGCAGGCCTAACGCGCCCACTTTAAATTTTATACAACACAAGGTGTTACAAGCTCAGTGCTCTTGCGCATCAAACCTTTAATGTTATAAACTGGCATATGTCAAACACGATTACGTCCATGCGGTTCCAACACCGCATAGTTCCAGAATGTTCCAACGAACCGCCTTGTTCTTCCGACTGTTCTGAAAACCTGAGCAACGGCCTGTTAAATTCTTTACTACACGAAAAAGGCAATGCTGGTTCAATCCCTAACACGCACCCGTCACAACACGGCGTAAGCTTGAGCGCCAGAAGACAGAACGAACGTGGCAATGTTCGTTTGCGAAACCAAACTGTCGATGCCAGGCGGGTTTGTCTGAAAGCAACAGGTCGCGAAGCGTTGCATCAATCTTTTAAGCACAACGTTGTGGTGAAGCTATATAGGACGTGCACCGGATAAATCAAGCAGACTTTCCACAATTTCATATTTCTCGATCTTCACCAGGATCTCCGCCAAATCTCGAATGGTGGCTTCGGGATTCATCTTCAGCCAGTACTGTAGTGTTTGGTAGCACTGGAATGCACAAAAATGTTAAAATGTTGCAAATCAGAAAGAAATTTGCAAGATAACTGACTGACAGGCGATGACCGAAAGTCATAAAAATCGAAGCTTAAGCAATAAATATCGCACATTGCAGTGCGAAGACGAACTTCACAGAACATAAACAAAATTTGTTATTAGTCAGTATTGGCCCGACCCAACCCCCTGTGTCCCAAGCAATCTTGCTCCAATCATTTTTTTCTTGACCCACCTTCCCCAGACCCAAGCACCCTCGGATCCGATATGCCTGCGTGCCAAATATTTTGATGAGATTTTGATATCTATCAGGCTGGTCGGATTTTCCACTGCGTACCTTTTCGTACAAGCCTTGCCGTTCGTAATCATGATTGATGCCATCAAGAGTGCCTTCGCTTATCATCATGACTCTTCCCATTCTTCTCCAAGATATTCCAAGATCACTTGCCACTCTGTCAACTTCTTCACGAGAAGGGTCCCGGGCAGGAACTGTTAACAAGCATATGATTTGTTATTCAGCTTTTTTACAAAAGTTCAGGTCTCCCGCAAGGAAGTGGAAGGTAGATCATAAAATTCTGATTCACAGTAAATCAAAACAGCTTCATTTCAACGTCGCGTAAAATGAATGTGATCTCAAATGAAAGTTTCAAATGCATGTGGTCCCAAATGAACAGGTCTCAAATAAACGTGGTCTCAAACGAAGCGGTCTAAAATGAACGTGGTCTCAAATGAACTGACTCAAATGAATTGGTCTCAATAGACATGGAACCGAGGCTGCGTGGGTAAGGTTGGAAATGATCAAATTGGAGTCTTATCTATAAAAATTTTGATGAGGATGTTTCGCAGCTTCCTGGTGCGCCTCAAAAATCAAAATAATTGAAGCATAGCTTTATCACATTGCACCAGTTACAATGCTGTAAACAAGATTTTTGTGGTGAAGCACAGGAGGCGAGTTAAGTGTAGCTGGAATCAAGAGATGATCACGGAGCCGGAGAAACTCAGGATTTGAAATAAAGATCGGGTCTGGAGCGAAATTTTTATTTGTTTCCAAAGCCGGGTAATTCTTTTTCATTAAATTAAAAAAAATTCAGAAAGGCCAGTCGCTACGCTAATGTTCATGTGCCCTTTCTCTTGGTTGCATCGGTTTGTGAACGATTTTGTAAAGGGTGCTGATGGTAGCATAGCATACTGGAGGGCTCTGTTCTGGCTCAGTGCGAATGCTTAACTACTTGTAAAGCCACAACAGTGGCCCACACCAAGCGAATCGATCGCAATTTTTTGCGTAAGGAAACTACTTTCGTGTGTTACACATCTTGAGTCCTGCGCAAAAGTCGACATATGAAACAAAATGAAAAAATTACGCACTGTTGCTAAGATCAAAACTCAAGATTACAAAAATCGAAGATTACAAAATTTGAGCACAATTGTAACTCCTCCACTAAACACAGCTACAACACTGTTCAACGAACACAGATCGTAACGGCCATTCGGCTTAAAAAAACTTTGAGAGACAAGGAATGACTTACGAATTGTTGCTTGAAAATTTTAGCATGAAACACTGAATAGTTTATTGTACCGCAACTGTAGTGTAAACTTTTTCACTGTACCGCCCGAACTAACTAGAGTTGGCATGCTTGACTTTTTCCGCTGCACGTTAGAGTCTGTTGCAAACCACGTGATCGCCTGAGACAGAAACCACGCTAAACGCGGAGAGTATGTTTTGTCAGTCAGAAGTGCCGAATGGCCGTTGCGATCTGTGTTCGTTGAACAGTGTTGTAGCTGTGTTTAGTGGAGGAGTTACAATTGTGCTCAAATTTATAATCTTCAATTTTTGTAATCTTGAGTTTTGATCTTATGAACAGTGCGTAATTTTTTCTTTTTGCTTCATATGTCGACTTTTGCGCAGGACTGAAGATGTGTAACACACGAAACTAGTTTCCTTACGCAATAAATTGCGATCGATTCGCTTGGTGTGGGTCACTGCTGTGGCTTTACAAATATTGCTGAATGATAAGTACAAGCTGAATCATTGCAAGGAGATGGGAGCAGAACCAGGCAGGAGATTCCTCATACAGCCGGCTGTAAAGCTAGAGCCTGTAATTGTTGCTTAAATACTGTATCACACTATTAATTTGTTCGGCGAGTATTACGCAAGTCGCAGAGGCAGTAGAACAAGATGGATATGGTAAGGAATAGATAAAGCTTAAAAACCTGTGTCAAAACCAGAGCAGCGCACTTGTTACCAGTAGACGCAGTAGTTAATGTAATAATCTTACCTCCGCAGTTACTGCAGCTCCAAGGCAAGAAGCAACTCAAAGTGATCAGTCAAGTATGCCAGCCTAAGCTACAGTAGGTTGCAGTTGTGTATATGGTTCAGCTTGTTTAACCTTTCTATTTTTTATGATAATCATGAATGAGCTACTGCATTTGTATATAGATGATTTAAAATCAATCAATGTTAACCTTGAAGTGCATAGGGTTAGGATGAATCCATTAAACGCCCCTTTAGTTTGAAGTTATTTTCACATGATTAGCCTAGCCTAGGCCTGAGTGAGACAAACTGCACAAGAAAAGCACGGACAGTTATTTACATTCACGTTTTGTTTAGTTGGGTAAACGTAAACTGATTGAATAATTCTTTGAATTGTTCTTGGATTTGCTTTGTCCTTGTAAATGTTTGCTTGACTGTGATTAAAAATCCATTAGTTGGAACAGAAGAGAAGCCTGACCAAATTAATAAAGGCTTGCTTATGCTGGGTAGCGTGTAAGACGAGTGAGTGATTACTCGGGTGGAGTGAATTTTCAAAATTGTGCAATACAAACTCTGGGGTGGTCTAAAAAGTTCGAAACATGGCCGAAACCAACTTTAAAATTGATATTAGGTGGTTGACCCCAGAAACCTGCTTGCTACCTCATCCCCGGGGTCGTGTGGGGGTCAAACTTTATGAATTCGTCATAATTCAACTTCTAGGTGAGATAGAAACTGATTTCGGGCTCAAAAGATGCGGAAGACACAAGTTTCTATTAGTGACAAGAAAATGTTGTCCTACTTCTTTCTAAAAAATGTTTTTACCGAAAAACTGTTTTTACACCATTTTCCCATAAATCAAGGGCCGGATTAAATGAACACCAGGCCCCGGGAAAAGTCGTGACCGCGAGGCCCCCTAACATTTCGCGCAACTGCGTAGCGTTTCACATGTCCTCGTTTCAGCTTTGCAGAGCACCCGTCAAAATCGTCAAAACTGATACGATTTGGCCACCTGCATTTCAGAGACAATTGGGGGTGACCCTGTAGGTGGTTCATATGTTGTTAATTTGTTCAAACAGAAAGTTGTATCACACAAAAAAGATCTTTTTGCTACCGTGACACCACCCAACAATATTTTTTGTCGTAGACTCTCTGACGCACAAATCGCCCATTCACATATGCGTTGAGGAAAGTTATGTTTACACTCTCTCGCAGGTCAAAACGCACAACGTTTAGAAAAATTGTTCTCAACAAAATATCACGCAAAAGCACCCTGGAAATAGGGACCAAGAACCAAAACTTTTTAGAAAACCTGAAGCTAAGTTCCGATTAAATCATTTAGGCCTGATTGCTGCAGTAACAGTTTATTTGCCGGTATGACACTGACGCTGCACAAGAGCCAGTTTCACTGTTCTGGTGTCATGGAATGGTGAGATTACAGTTCGTTCATATCCGCTCCTTTGACTGCCGAGGCAAGTTGTGAAACTTGATAGCGGATTGTTCTACGGTTGGTCTTTATTGCGTAACAATAACACAGCAATACATCTTCAAACGTTCACTTCAAGTTACCGCAGTAAGCGTTTTTCCGCGTGTGACCAGGGCCCCACTGAGGGTTTTTCCACCCAGATCTGCTTCGTTTAGTCGACCTGGGTTCGTAGGTTTAATTATGAAAAATTGCGTTAAATCTACTTTTAAGTGACAAGTTCATCAGCAACTTCAATGTGTTCAATAATAAAAAGATAACTTTATATTACAGTGTTTGCATGGGCACATCAGGTGAGAAAGAATGCATATCGGATGAAGCAGAGCGTGTTCAATGGGCTTAATATCCTCATATAAGATCATTGTCGGGTTATTTGTGTAATGTGGTTGTCTCTAATGCCACTTGAAGAAACTGGTGAAAAAAGGGTTAGGACTAATTGCTTAAATTTCGATTTTTCCCCATGCATACAAATTAAAAACCAAATTTCAATTAGAGGAAGAAGGCATTGGGATTATATTTTTGTAGAATTTTAGATCCCGCTGCAGTTCAAGACTGCACAAAATTTCCTAGTTTAATAACAAATGTACTACTACAATTAGTGGGAGGTATCATCTCCGAAGTATGTTAGCAGCGTTATTAAAAACGTTTTGAGCAACAATAGGGTCGTCCAAATGTTAATGTTTGCGTTGCAGAAGAAAATCAGGAAGAGAATTGAGAATTAAATCAGTATGCGATAATCGCTTCAATTCAAATAAGCGCACTCATATGCTTTTGTTCGTAACACAAGCTTTCTGGGTATGTATTGTACGAATATGTTTTTTTGGTGTGCATTCTGGGTTTATTTGAAATCACTGAATGGGAGACCTGCATAGTCACACATGTGACTGTTTAACACAGACATCTTGGCAGGTAATACAACGAGATAGTGACACCGCTGAGTGCCGATAGCGGTAAGCCGCGTATAGTTTTGTATACTGTGTGAAAAGAAGCATGAGCAAATCTGCAGCAGTGCTTCCACAAGTTTGAAAAATCCATTGTTAGTGTGAGACTGCATGATCAGTGTGCCCGAGTGAATAGCTTAATCAAACGACGCTTAGGAAGGCTTTTTTTCACACAGTATAAAAAACGTGACTTGTTAGAATACGTCTATGCAGACTTGTGGGAATACGTCTTTACCGTTAAGATTTAGTTCTGATTTTTTAGTGAGCACTAAGTGCAAAGTGCAAAGCAATATTTTTGCTGTGCAGAGTCTTCGTAATTCACCTGCTCAGTGTTTTAAGCCTGCGTGGTATTCTAACTTTAGTAATTTGTCTGATAGTCTTGTTGACATTTCGTTCTACTTGTCATTGCTTGAAGCAGTTTCGCGAGGGTGTCGAATTTCTTGTTTTTTCACCGCTCATGATTTTCTGGCCGTTGATTATTCTTAAATTATGACTTATTTGTAGGAAGTGCTCGAAAAAATGGATATAAGGCAGTTTATGAAAAGAAAAAGCATTTCTGATAGCCGAATTGTAGAAAACATTTCAGGCAAAAAAAATGTGAATTGAGGTTCAACCAGCACACACCAATGGGATATAGAAAGGGTAAAGAGTTTTGCGAACGTCCATTTGCATTGCGTTATCAGCAACCTGAAAATGATAAGCAAAATTTCGACGTTGCCCCTCGCTGGAAAATTTCAGCGGACGCCCATGGATGCATTGATTTCGAGCTAATTCTGGGGTAATATAGTGTGGTCCTCTTTGGTTCGATTCTTTTAAGCCACTCAAAAACGATACATGCCAAAGTTGTCAGTTTCCTTAATCTATATACTAAACGCAGTCATCAAAGAGCTCTACAATTTCGACGCGTGGCGAACAGCCTAAAAACTAGAAAAAAACAATAAAGGAGTGTTTTGATATTCAAGCACGAGGCCCCGGGCATTTGCCCGGTTTGCCCAATGGTTAATCCAGCCCTGCATAAATCGCAAAGATAATGAATAAACCAGTTCATTTTAAAGTTACAATGAAATTGTGATTTCAAAATCTTGATTGTTTCATAGGAACATTGTTCTGATCAATAAAGTTTCACCACTATATATTTTATTGCATACAACCGTGCTCTGTCGGAATGAGAATAGTACAGCAGCTGTCCTGTTTGTTGTAAAAGGCAACTAATGGGCCAGTTTCCTGACCTGTAATATGGGTTGGAGTTAGGAAGGGCATCTGGCTGTAACAATTTCTGCCTCAAAAAGTCCTCACGAAAGTAGGGTACATCCGGCCACCCCCAGTGACGAGGTCAGAATCGGATAAAAATTGGATTACTACTATTACATCTTAGAAACAGAAATATTAAAAAATGCTTCTGATAGTTAGTAAATATCTAGCATGCTATTGTTAGAGTTACCCAGTATTTTGATATTGTTTTTGTCTGTTTTCAGATTTTATACATGATATCTACTTGTTGACATAGTTTGCTTTATCAACATGTTGACCAGAGGAAAAAGCACTAATACTAACTAAAGTATTACACGATATCCATTTGTTTGCTAGTACAAAAATATTTATCCACCCAAGAAGTCACCAACTACTAAGGATGTGATTTGTCGTGTTCTATCTGAACGAAATTGGTGTACATGACAATCAGCTGATGTTGTAGTCACAGAACTGGTACAGCACCGGATATATTGCAATATACAGGGTGTCCATAAAGTCTCTTTACAATTTAAAAAAATTATTAAAAAATGAAATGATGAGATATCGCAATGAGGTTTGTTTTATGTTAATCAATATTTCATGAAGTTTTTATTGACACTAAAATTTATTGTTTCAGACAAAATTTCTTAATTAAAATTTCTTATGTTTAATGATTGAGTTATATGAATCGAACCCCCATAAAATGACTACTGCTCAAGAAAAAGCGCAA
>Ga0210059_1017111_pt1 | contig 10381 bp, 10 predicted proteins | sample Ectturendosymbi2_FD_188042 | JGI IMG/M metagenome (GOLD analysis project Ga0210059, IMG submission 188042) | Ecteinascidia turbinata endosymbiont from Florida, USA - Sample 2 (SPAdes) (version 2) | ecosystem: Host-associated > Tunicates > Ascidians > Unclassified | place: Key West, Florida...
CAAAACGTATGCGGAAACAATTAATCTCCTTTTCGCAGGTAATAAACGTTTTGTAACATGTCAAACTAAAGGGGGGGTTAACCCCACCCATCACCCTTGCGTACGCCCTTGGCAGACAATATAAAGACAATGGTTTCGGATAAAGTGAACTGTCACGGAACATGACCTTAAACATGCGTAGTGGACGAAAGGTCTGCAAAATGTGGTGGGATGGTTTCTGGATGGAGACGATAACCCAGATTTCCACCAAAACCTAGTTATTACTTTTTTAGCCCATTTACAATGCTCCTTGAAATTTGCGTGCAAATTTATTCCGTGGTATTTGCATTAAGTCGACAAATTAACAAGCAAAAAGTATGCGAAAACATTTCATCTACTTGCGAAGGTAATAAAGTTTTTGTAAAATATCAAGCTCAAAGGGGGGGTTTAACCCCCCCCTCCCCCTTGCGTACGCCCTTGAGCACGACTTTTCGGAACGGCGTCATGTGTTCTGAGAACTGCGTGTTTTGTAAACTTACGCTACAATCCGTGTTCGCAGGCCGTCGATGTTGGAGGGTCGATATTTATCCACGCCTTCGGCGCATACTTCGGCCTCGCAGTTGCCAGAGTATTGTACAGAAAGGCCCAAACAGAAAGCAAGAAAGAAGGCTCCGTATACCATTCTGACATATTTGCAATGATCGGTAAAGAAAAAAAAGTATTTTTTGGTAAAGTTACCTGTTAAAAGGTATGCTGCGAAATGAGTTACATGTTTGTACACGGAAAAATAGAAACCAAACTTGCGATAAACAGCGACAATTCACTAGCGGTGTGTTCCAGCAAACCCACGCTGCCAGATATCTTGTTTCAAAGATGCAACACCATAGCGGGTGCAGAAAAACACCGACTAACTAGCCACAAACCGCAGGTATGCTCCAAAAACGAAATTTGGCACGGTTCAAACTGGTGCGAGAGCGTCTGGTGAATATCAGTCACTGTCTTTGTATTTTGGGCGTGTTTAAATTTTTAACTCGGCGATGCGTATCTGGAATCCATTACCTAATTTCCAGTGAACTTTCAGCAAACATTTAACGGTTAGGACTTTAGTGCGTCACAAAGCTGGTTTCTTCTTCATTGGATTATTTATTATCCACCGCAGGTACTCTCTTCCTCTGGTTGTACTGGCCGAGCTTCAACGCCGGACCGGCAGTGGGCAACGAGCGCCATCGTGCGGTTATTAACACGGTTTTGAGCCTGTCCGCTTCTACCATAACCACCTTCGCTATGTCCTCCATCACCAACAAAAAAAGCAAACTGGACATGGTAAGATTTTACCAAACCCATAAAAAACTTGGCAAGAAAAAAAGAAAATTTACGCAACGAATCGAAAGTCAGTTTTTCAGATCAACATTTTCGATGCTGCGGAAAGCAACTTCTTTGTAAAGTCTTACATGGCAGGAGTGAAGAAAATTAAAACAATTGGGACAAACTCAATGTTGTTTTTGTCCTTTTCTGTAATTTTCAAATTTTCTGATAGAGGCAGTGGTCCTTAACCTTTTTTCTTCCACGCCTCCCTTAAATACTTGTTCTTTGTTTCAAGTCCCACTGACTAAATAAGCTGTAAAAACAAACGTATTCATTGGTAGATTTCATGATCAAACTTTCCATGTTGTAGGGTGTGTAAGGGCTCGCGACCCCCTGGAAATTTATTGACGCCCCTCCCCCGTTTAAGAAACACTGTGTTAGAGTATATAACTATGCATGTGACGAATAAAATGGTTTGTTTTCTTTACAATAAAGTACACTTCAGTTTTGAAAGCAAGGCTTTCTTAATCGTGAGAATGGCAGCAAACAATGCTAAGTTTCACTCAAATTGGAAGCAAAGAATTAAAAGAAAAAATGCTCATCTCTGTTGGGACGAAACAATGAAAAATGATTTTACTGCCGGAAATAATCTTCTATCAGCGTTACTGAGCCCTTTCACATGGCTATGCTCACGAAAACCGTCCAAATTGAATACCACGTCAACAGTGCCAACCCTACAAAAAATATATGCAAATACGATGGATTTGTGAATTTTCATGGACGCAGCAGGCATACAGATAGACTACGGCCAAGGGGGATGGTGAAAGATGCCTGCAGTCAATTGCCACTAACTTGTTTTCTATAGCTCATTGAAAATGTGCTGCAACCAAATACGCAGTGGGCGAACACGATATGATTAGGCGGCAAAGCCTCAACTACTTCCGTTTCGTTCGCGTTGTGTACTGATTTACATGCATACTGACGATTTCGTTTGCTAGTAGATGCTAATGAAACCAGTGACGTCAAATATTTAAGTTTTTTTGTACAACAGGTTCACATTCAGAACGCGACCTTGGCTGGGGGAGTGGCGATGGGCGCAAGCGCTGATATGATCGTTCATCCGTTCGGAGCGCTCCTGATTGGCTCAACTGCAGGAATCTTGTCTACAGTTGGATACAAATATATCCAGGCAAGCAAATACCTCGTTGTTGTGATTTTTTGCAATGCTCCAATCATGCATTTCAATATTGCTTGCATGTTAAAACAGCTTCTCTTTAACAAGTGGATCTTCAACAAAAAACAAATTTTTTAACTAAACGTTTACAAGAAATCTTGGCAAGAACACTACTATAAGGGTTGTTTAGGGCAAGGCATTCTTTCAAAGTTTAAGATATTCACTGATATAGGCTGCACAGCCATATCTCCGAGACGTTTAGAAAATACACCTCCCATGCCTATACAGCACCGTCTTCATTGACTAATATGTCGGCAAAGTCACTTGCAGTTGCAAACTGTTTTCATGTATCACTTTCCAGCCTCTGCTGCAGCGCGTCATCAAGCTCCACGACACTTGTGGTGTGCACAACCTCCATGGCATGCCAGGAATCTTGGGAACGATTGCGAGTGCTATTGCCCTTGGTGCGGCAACCGCCCAAGCGTATCAAGACAGGTGAGTGGCTGCACAAATAAGCGAAAACCGTGCAGTCAAGGTTGGACAAAAGCTGCAGCAAGGTTTGAACGAAAAAACAATATTGCAGTCTGCGGCCCTGACGCTTTTGAAGATGAGGTCGGTTTCCTGGGCTGGCGCGACTGTGGCTTTTGCGGAGACGCATCCTATCGCGTTGTCGTTTCTATGAAAAAAGGTTTGCTAAGCGGAAAGCAAAGCGTTTCCACAATACTAGATGCTTAAATAGCTAAACGTGAAGGCAATAAAGCAAACTGTGAATTTTCTCAAACAAAATGAGGATAGGTGGTAGTGTGTTAGGTCGTTTCAACAACGAACTTGCAACTTGTATTGTCTGAAGCCAAGCCTGAACTTTCTTAGATGTTTTGCAAGTCTTTTGCTTTTAATTGCTATAAATTGAATTTGGAATGCACACAAACCGGCAAAAATATCACTAAGAGGTCCAGTGAAAAAACATTGTTGAGTCTCGAAATTAGCCGAAACAACTACAGTAGAGGAAAAGAATCCGAAATTCCAGCCAGCCAGTGATAAGCATTTATTCCATATCTATGACTGCGGTTGCTATAACGACGTAAAATACGTTTGATAATAATAAGAAGATTATAAGATTTGTCCTAATAGAATTTCAGCTCGCAAATATTTTGGAAATGGTGTCGTTTGCATTATCTGTATGAATTAATATGAGGTTGGGTTCAAGTAAGTAATTACTTAATTACTTACTTGAAAACCTTTAGTTTATACCTGATTAAGTAAGTTTGCCGTTACGTGATATTTCAAGTAATTTGCTTTTAGTAAAGTTGAGATTTTAGAAGTCACGTCTGTTGCTGTAAAGGCAATATTATATATGACGTGTATCGGCGAATGGATTTCTTGCTTGTGCAGAACGCTTTGTGAGTCAACCTTGTTGATCTTTATCGTTATTACGATTTGGAGTTAGAAGCGCATTGCATTAAACTGAATCGCGGCCAACAGGTTCGAATTTTGTCTGAACCGCCCATCACGTGACTTAAAAATTGCAATGATTTTGATGTGCTTGAATATATTCGAGTGTAAATGTCAAATTTGCTTATTTCTTTGAATTACATAAATTAATTTGCTTGAATTACATAAATTACTTCAGTAATCTGTTAGAAATTACTTATCACTTAAACAATGAATGGACAAGATGATCAGATATGTATGTGGTGCTCTACCTAGCATTTAACAGCGTTTCACCCTCAGTTTACAAAGACTGACAATGAGACTATTTACACACGGAAGGCCAAAAATACTACTGATTTTCTTTTATTTCCCACAAGATATTTTCTTAGTGGTTAGGAAGAGGTAGGCTTAATGCAAGTCTTTCATTTAGAATATTTTTTTCTTTCACAGCTTGCCCAAGTTTGTCGCCTCTGGACGGACTCCTTCACAGCAAGCAGGCTACCAGATAGCTGCGCTGGCAGCAGCTTTGGGTATAGCGCTTGTGAGCGGAACAATCACTGGCTTTTTTTTGAAGTTGCCTATTTGGGACAACCTCACCACCGAAGAATTGTACGAGGACGAAATATTCTGGGAGGTACATATTCAAAAGCGTTGAAGTTTGTGTGTCCTTGAATGTGACAACTTGCATGGGCTGCGCGATACGCGGTCACGGTTGCGTTTGTGAACAGAAAACAAGAAACAATGTTTCCCTAAAATGTACCACTTTATTTAAACGTAACAACGTCTTCGCATTCGTTTCGCTCGAACTCAGGAAAAGAAGTAAACCTACGTGAGAGCTAAAAGCATAGAGATTGGCGTTGACTATACGCATATTTGAAAGTGGAATGTCTGTTCACTGGCATAAATTCCATCATATTCTGTACAACCAGGGGCGTAGTGGGGCGGGAACGCGTGGGAACGGCGTTCCCACACCTTTTGAACGTTTTGCTTTAAAATGGCTTTAAAGCTGTTTCAAAATGGCTATTTTTTGGTTGCGTTCCCACACCTTTTTTGATAGCACTGCATCCCTGTGTACAACCGCAGTTGTCAAACATCCCGTGAATGCAATGCATGATTTATTGATAATTATTTCTTTTGAGGTGTGACCCTTACCATCGAATACCTATGTACGTTCTTGTATAAACGTCAAAAACGGCACTCACCAAATGCTTACTGCTGTTTTTAACGACACTACAATGATTTCATAGTGTGAAGAACCGGAAAGCACCGAAGAATGGAAAGAGACGCCAAAGGTCAACGGAGAAAATACTGAAATAGCTTAAGCTGTATTGGCAAAAGCTGCTTCATCTGTAAACTAATAACTGAACTGACAGACTGACTGACGTGCCAAGGGCAAGGAAACACGGTTTCCAGATTCGTATACATCGCAACTGATGTTCGTCAAAAACTTGTTGAGCAGTGTATTCTGAGAAGAAAATGCATTGGAACACGGAAATTTTTTGCATATGGATGCAGAAGAGACACCAAAAGATTTGGCTTTTTACGTGAATCTAACTGCTGCCTTATTTTACAATTTCTTTCCAGCGTTATTTTACAACGTTAATTCACACCAACTTTTTAATTCACACCCGAAGTTGTTGCCAGGTATGCTGTTAACTGAACGCATGTTTTCCGCTGGAATTAATGACTGGCGACAAAAACGTATGACGTTTCGCTCTCTTTCTGAAACATTTCGCAAGCATGGGAGCTGTTGCAGTTGACTGCATCGCTTTGAACTACTGAGGCAAGCACAAGAGAAGGATGGCAATTCGGGGCAATAACTAACAGGAAAGCAACCTGCAGCAACAGAGCTCCATCGACGAGTTCACTCTACTACTGCTAGGTTGCACTATCATTATATAGGGATAAGTGAACTACGATAATTCGCTTGTGGTGACTATCACAGGGCCTTGTTACTCATGGGCATCATCTAGTGGTGACCATTTGTTTACATGTGGCGCCATCTACCGACCGCCACAGAGCGCTATACAGCTGCTGCCATTGTCGTCAGCACTCAAGCTAGTTTTCAGCCCATTTTGCGTTTAATTTTTCAGTTTCTGTTGACACATCCAACTCTGCTTGCTTTTATTTAATAAACACTCATATTTCCAGTGAAAAGTTTCGGGCATCCTGCACATTGAAAGCAAAACTGTTGCGTATCTGCTTCACACAGAAGATGTATTGGCAACTTATTGCGCTTTTGGAACATTTGCAGTAGTTCTGAATTTAATCTAATCCTTTCGATTGTGATAGGACTAAGAGATGCTGCAATTGTCCTACTGCATGATGACATCACTGTGCTGATGTTGTGATTGGTTGTGCGCTTTCCTGCCTGAAGATAAACTTTATGGAAATATTCAGAAAAAGAAGTTACGCAGATGAGCCAGTACTTTAACACGATGTGTATCTTTTATTTTGCCTAAAGTATTTGTAACACGCTCATTGATTTATTTTTTACTTTCGTTGCTGATCCCATTAAAGAGAGAATGTAGCTGCTTCCATTCAGAGTGAGTTTATTGTAGCTCCAATTTTCTGTTTACGACAGACAAATCTTTCGAGGTTTTGTCCCAGCGTGTTTGCAAAGTAATAGCAGCGAGTTTTCAAAGCTTTTCATTACCAGCAGCCGTACACGAGACAGTTCGAGCCTTTTTCTTTGAACAAAAATAGTTTGGTGCTGGGAATACCTCCAGTTCATCGCTTCAAATCACCCAATAAGGTTAGAAAAAAACACCTGCTTACACTTGACGTAATTACCAAAGTGCTCATTTAAATGCATTTTTATGATGGGATGGTTCTGCATTTGTGGTTCTCAGAATTCGTTCAATTCCTCTGCGCATGTGCTGGATCACAATTGCGTTACTAATCTCTCCCTCTTCTTGGTACAGTATTGCAAGCGTCCGCCACTTGAGATTGAAGCAGTTACAACATGTCGCTTGAAATTGCAGCAGTTATTCCAAGAAAACCACTTGTTATTGTTTGCTGCAATAAGCTCTGATCCGCGCAAGCTTGGATAAATCCATTGGAGAGGAAACTAGCAAATTTCTCTAAAAGCACTGCGATCGAAAAACTGTAATAAAACTTAAAAGACATGAAAAGGATTCACTGGGCAGGTCGCACCAGTGATGCAGGAGGGGCGGCGAAAGGGTTAAGGGCAATGGAAACGTATATAAAACAAAAAATCGTTACCAATCATGCTTGTTTCTGTTCATCAGCAATGTTGACCACAAGAATGGTCACTAACAGAAATTATACATTATAGACAACCATTCTGAATTTTCTGGCTGCGCGAATAGTTGCAATAAATTTGTTTCAAGTCGATCTTGATAAAACATGAAATTACTCATAATACTGTTGTGAAAAGGCATGTCCGCCCCCGTCCCCCTTTTGAAAGGGCAGGGGGGCAATGCCCTCGTCATGCCCCCGCTCTCCGGCGTCCCTGGGTCGCACTGAGAATTATTTGACTCTGACGTAATCAAACAACAAGCGTTTATTCTGGTTCCATTATGGTCAGACCCAGCCTTACGCCGGTGCAACTAATAAAGCTGCGTTGGTACCCGCGCCATAGTGTTTGGGTAGATTGTTACTTTTTGCCAGATACACCTTGCGCTTGAGAATTCAGTAGAAACACCAAAAAAGTTTCATTGTTAACAAAGAACGCTCTCGTCAGAACTAGCAAATTTCCTCTCAAACGTTAGCAAACGCAAACGTACTCAATTCTTGTGTTAGTGCTGTACTGCATATCTGCGCTCTACCACGATCGTAACACAGTTGACTGAACACGATAACGTCATAAAATCACTGTTCAGAGGGGCCCCGCGCATAGGTCTTGCATTGGGCCCCGCGCCCAGGTCTTGCATTGGGCCCCGCATCTGCTAAGGCCGGCACTGGTTATGGTTGTAAGGAAGACTGAAACAAAGTAGATGATCGACATGACAAAAACGATGCAAACGTTTCTACAGTGTGTATGGGTTTGGCCTGCCTGTGTTGTACATCCCGATCGGAGAATTCGGAAAAAAATGTGTGAACAACCCACACACAACCCAATAAGACCTCTGTCTATTGATAACCATTTGACTGCGACTTTTGACATACCCACTACTGTTTTAAGCAGTCAAAGATATATATTTTTTTGTGTTGCTGTAATTCATTTTATCACATCCACCACTTTCGATACAAATATCAGTATTTTCGAGATATTTTGAGTAACGTTTTTGATAGATTTTTTCAGCTGCATTTCGAGTTTTTCGACTTTATTACCAAGTTCACTTTTTTCCTTCACTGCTTTTTCTCAAGGTATTTCATATTTTTCAGCTTTTTATTTTTCAAACTAAAGTTTAAATGTCACAAAAAGTTGATTTTGCACGACCTCAAAATAGGCAAAAGACAAATTTTCGAATCCCGCCTTTTTTCCATTTACCTCAAGAAAAAGGTTGAGTTCAAGAAACGTCATGCGGTGGTAAAAGTGAATGTCTCCTCCTGTTCACCTTAGCTTTTTCTGGTGGCGTAATTACTTTGCGGTTTTGGAAATGTCTTTGCCAGAAAATAAATGCTATCAACACAGTTACACATCGCCATGCGTCGCGTCACGCATAATTCAACTTAAGAGGAACTAACAGTCAATCGTAGATCTGATTAAGTTTCTGTCTGTTTCTAGACGTTCGTGGTGCATGCTTCAATTCATTCAAACTTAGAGACTCAAATTTTTGAAAAGGTGAAAATTTGATCTATAAACCGAAACCAACGCTTCTTACGGGGAGGCGTATACCTGGCCGTTGTTTAATTTCATTTAATTTATTAGAAAGAAAACCATTGTGGGCTGAAATTGGAAATGTTTTATAAATTTCTGCGTCTTTGGTTACTTCGTTTAAAAATAAACCTACGTCTACATTTTTGATCACGATAGTTTTTTACTTTGCAAAATAGACTTTAGTTGAATGGTCAGAATACCACATCCACCAGGATGAGATTTTTCAACATCACTGCGCTGTGAAAATGCTCGAAACATGTCTTCAACTTTCGTAAATTTGATATGGCACAGAAAATGCAAAAAGATTGTATACGATTGCTTGGAGAAACGATAAACATTTAATGCCGTAAAACAAAGGGAAGTGACGGGAAACCCTGGTTTATAATTGCTTGTCTTATTAAACAGCATTTGCATCAACGCGTATAAAAACAAATGTGTGTTGAATTTTAAAATGTTGGGAGTTTCTAGCAGAACAACGCGACTAAAAGTTCAGCCAGAAGAAAATTTAATGACAGAAAAGTAGAATGTGAGAAGGAATAGCGGGACGGGAAATATTTTGGGCGTCGCATCCGTCCTTCACGCAGACAGCTTTGTCGTTTCTGTACATTCATTTGTAACTTTTCGAAGTAGCTGTTAACGGTATTTTTGAAATTTCATCTCAAAACTACTGGTTTTCAAAACGATAAACTTATTGACATATTTTTTCTCACACAACGAAGGTCGCCAGTGACTGTTAAAAATGCTGAAGGAAGTTTCAGATGTCGTTCAATCGTCGAAAAAAATCAAAGGATGCCAAACTTTGCACTTCGACCGTTCGTGCAATGGAGAGCAAAACAATTAGAATTTGTATCTGTAAAAACAAATAAACAATTATTCTGCGCATAGAGAGTGGTGACGAAAAGATGACACTCACTCAGTCTGCGCAGGACCTTTTGCCTTGCAAAAACTCCATTTTTTGTTTAAAATTTTAGTCAATAGCAAAATGAAACGGGCACAACTTGGACATCGTTAAGGCCATGGGACTGGATTTTAAGGTGAACTACAGAACTGAGCAGAGCTGTGGCTAGGTTCTTGGGGGAGTCTTGGGGGCCCGCCGATGTGCGACTTTGTACATCAGGAGAACCGACAGGGTACAAAAGAATGTTGGCGCCATTCTGAACTAACAAGCATCGCATTGTGTAACTTTCATCATTTTCGGTGCGTTCCATTGAACTCAAAGGTGCAGTAAAGGACAAAAAAGGGTTTGCAGTCACTCTAAAGCTAAACATTTGTAGGCGTGAGCTTTGTTATTAGAAGCAAGTTTCTGTTGCAGCAATTGTCAACAAAACGCGTAGAAGCTTCAAGAAACTGCAGTCAGCAAGCATCCTCTCTCGACTTATATTGCGCAGAAATAAGTAGGCTATAAGACACGGCGAAAAAATTGTATTTTTCGTAGCAATTTTCGTTCGATCAAGACGGAAGCTAATACAGCGTCTTGTTCGGCTCGTTAACCTATAACTGCCTGAAACCGCCAAACAATTGAATACTACCTGAGCCAAATTTTCAACCGCCACTTTTTCACAGAAATGAGCGATTATCTTGGAGCGCGTCTCGTCCTGGTTCAGACCTTTTACAGATGTTGTTTTCACACGATAAGTTGCAGCGAGCAGCATGTTCTGTGCGTCGGCCTTGAAACACGTTTTTACTCCATGGTCACAAAATAAAAA
>Ga0210059_1017112_pt1 | contig 10380 bp, 6 predicted proteins | sample Ectturendosymbi2_FD_188042 | JGI IMG/M metagenome (GOLD analysis project Ga0210059, IMG submission 188042) | Ecteinascidia turbinata endosymbiont from Florida, USA - Sample 2 (SPAdes) (version 2) | ecosystem: Host-associated > Tunicates > Ascidians > Unclassified | place: Key West, Florida...
AGTAAATGCGAAAATGACCCAAACTAAATATAAACCGCTTGCATGTAACGCGAAAACAATCAGCGAAAAACTAATCAGTGCAGTGTGAGCACAAGACGCATGAATTCAAACAGTAATTTTCATTACACTCATTATAAACAACTTTGAAAACACTGAAAGTTGGGAAGGCAAGTCTGGCAACACATAAGAGTTAGGCAATAGCAAGATGGAATTTTTCCCACTTTGTTTTTGCGCACCATTTCTCTGCATTCACCATTGTTCACTTTCATGTCTTTATGGGAATGCATGAAATCATAAACAACAACCAAGAAGATTTAAAACACTAAATTTGCTTTAACTTTCATCCTTCTTTCTGCTGCTCCACTTGGATACTTTCTATTCAGATGTGGCATTTTCATAAAATTATCAATACACCAAACACTCCAATCTCTAACAATCATCATTTGGTGTAAAAATTATCATTTGGTATAAAAAGTTATCATTTGGTATAAATGTTTGCTCTTATATAGGGTCTTTTCAGATCTTTTTGGAAGAAATTTTAAACCACAATTTTTTAGGTGTAGATGTTGGTTTGAAGCTTTTCTTTATTTGCACATTGGAGATGGTAGTGGGATCCTTTGTAGGTATAGCACTTACACAAAAAAATTGTTAAAGAATAGTACTTGCATATTACAGTTGCTGTTGGTGGCCCCTTTGAAAGCAAGATACTTATACATTACACTTGTTGTTGGGAGCCCCTTTGAAAGCATAGTACATACACACTACAATTGCTGTTGGGGACCATTTGAATGCAGCTACTTTCACATTACAATTGCTGTTGGCAGCCTCTTTGGAAGCAAGGAATTTTACATTACATTTGCTGTTGGGGGTCCCTTTGAAAGCATAGTACTTACACATTACAGTTGCTGTTGGGGGCCCCTTTGAAAGCAAGGCACTTACACATTGCAATTGCTGTTGGGGGCCCCTTTGCAAGCATGGTACTTAGACATTACAATTGCTGTTGGGGGCCTCTTTGAAAGCAAATACTTTTATATTACAGTTACTGTAGTGGCCCCATTGAAATCAAGATACTTACACATTACAGTTGCTGTTAGGAGCCCCTTTGGAGGCAAAGTACTTACACATTACAGTTTCTTTTAGGGGCCCTTCAACGAAGTTTGAAAGCAGAGTACTTACACATTTCAGTGGCGTTTGGGGGCCCCTTTGAAAGCAAAATACCTACACATTGCAATTTCTGAAGGGGAACCCCTTTGAAAGTAGAGTACTTGCTTATGACCTGCTTTGTAGCACATTATATGAGTGAATAATGCGTTTTTCACGAAAAATAAGAAAAAGTTATGCGCATAACACCTGAAAGGGGAACCCAAAGTGGGGGTACCGTGGCAAGTGCCTCGCTCGCCTCCTCTTAAACACTGCACTGGTTCTGGGGCAGTTTCAGCTTTTATGGGGTAGTTTCACTTATGCGAATTCAGAGTATGATGAATTCAAACAAATACATTGATGTGTCGTAAATGAAAGAATAGTCATTCCAGACATGAGGAGAACATTTCCTAATGGTGAAGGAATATTCCAACCGGATCTTACCGCGTGTATTTCGTCTAAACAAGTTAAGACAATTTTCAGGAAGCACAAAATTAAATGTATTAGATTGGCTTGGAAACTCGCCAGATCTTAACCCCATTGAAAATTTGTGATCCATAACACAACCTCAGTTACAAAAATTAGATTGCACTACCATGATCAAGCTAATAAAGGCCATTAGTCAAATATGGTACCAGGACAGTACATCAAAGGAAACTGCCAAAAATAGGTAGAATCCATGCCAAAACGAGTAACTAATTCTTGTCCTTGTATAACGCATTAAGGGTATGGAATTATTAAAGTTGCTTTGTCAGTGAGAATTGCTATCACCTATCAAGTTGTCATAACAACATCTACTAATACGGGTAAAATTTGATGTGCAGTTGTGAAATTCGCAAAGCAACTGTGTTATGTGCATTCTTGGAGATCAGCCTGAGACATTTTGAAATTAACTAATAACATTGGTGAATGGTTATAATTAGGGCAACCAATTTTTTGACCTAAAAACTTAAAATTTTGACTTCACAATTTATTAATTTTGACTTTATTTTGACCTACCAATTTCCTGCTTTTGCAATTGAAATGCGGAATACAAAGCATATTCATATACAGTGTTAGAAATCAAAGCGATAGGTTAAAAATCTTTATTCTGTTGAAATGAAACAAAACGTAGCTTGTCTGCAAAATCTGGTACATAAACATACCATCTTTTAAAAAAACCTGGTTACTTTCAGCTTCATGAAACGAACCTACTTGATGTTTTGCACTGGGGCGATATGATTCCACCATAAGCTTTTTGTAGCTTCTCACTAAGCAGTCACAGAATTTGCCAAATAATTCACCCTTAGGTGACTGTTGAGGTAAACGCAGAAGCATATTCATGAGGTATACTTCGAACTTTTAAGGAATTTGGTTGTTTAACTTTAGGCATGATATGTGGATAAGTAGGCTACCTCAGTAACTACAGTAAAGACAAACCTGAGAGTATCATAAAGTTAAATCACTATGTGCATTTACCAAACCAAGTATTGTAAGACCACATTTCTTGCCTTACCACGCCCAGCCTACTTTTAATATGCAATCATCCAGTAGTGGGTAAAACAACATTATTACATTTAATATGTCAGAATTGCAACAAACGTGCAAAACATATCACAATCTGTTGTTGTAGCTTTAATAATATATCGATAACAAGAAAAACCTCTGCACGAAAGTTTTGACCTTACGATAAATTTTGACCTAATGATAAATTTTGACTTTCTTTTACCTAATAACTTTGGAATGGCTCATGGTATCAGCGTGAAACTTGGTTTGTGGACGTTTCATAAACGTTTTAAAACGCAGAAAATTTTTGACTTTATTGACTTTTGGTTGCCCTAGTTAGAATGTAAAGTAAATAATAAAGCATATCATTTTCTAGTCTTGATATTGAACAGCTAATGAAACGCTTAATCAGTTTTCAAGGGTCAAAACAGCTTCCGTGTCAGCACATTTTTTCTTCTCAAGGGCGTTGGCAAAGTATGTGATGCATAGTCCTCGTCTTTAACAAGGTAATATTCCAAATCAGAGATTGGTGTAAACCAGCTGGAAACAAAAAAGATTCTCACTTTTCTTTGAAAAAAAGCTTTTGCTTAGAAATCGAGATGTTACGCCTATTTTTGAATGGCTTCACGTTACGTGCTTTCAATCCATTCAATTATCAGATCAAACGTTCAGCCAAAGAAGTCAAAACATCTCTTTTACGGTTGCCTATAACAGCTCTCGAATTACTGCAAGGTAAAGCAAGATCGTTTACGGATTTCCTCCACAATGTCATGAGAAACACTTGTCAGCGAGCCTCATTGACGCAACATAAATCTTGAGACAACCAAGCTTTAAACTTTTGGCCCTTTTCTCCAGTAAGAAAAGTTTTTAACAATCGCACTCGCAACAAACATGCAAGAACCTTTACCACGCATGGGTGAGACATCACTCATCGGAGTCAAATGCAGTTCTATGCAGTCGGTGAAACTGTGTTCTTTTGCTAGTTGATCCAGATATGACGTCATAACTTCCAATATGACTGAGCGGTCAAGCTGCGAAAAAGATAATTCAATCGAAAAAATCAAAAGAAATATTTTTAGTACAAGTTCAGTTTTTTAAAGAGTGACAAACTTGCACTTGAAACGTGCTGCGAAAATGGTTTTCCTGTTTTTTTCGGCACCAAATATCGATAGTTTCGCGTGGGTTTCCTATTCTTGGTTGTGTTTGGTGTTGAAATTTTTTCGAGGGGTTGTTGGCAATTGCCAGCCTATCGTATGTATGCATCACATCTTCATCTATTCAAACGATCAGAAATAATTTGAACAATATGGGAAAATGTCTTTTCAGACGTTTGCTGCAGTCTCATATCTACGTAGCGTCTCACGATTCTAGAATGTTAAAACGTTGCATCGCTGAATAAGAAAACTGCACACTGACTCGGCATTGGTAGTTCACTGAACAACTGCTTAGCATGCACATATATTACAAAAGTGTGTTTGGTTGCAAACTTACTTTGCAGCTTCTCCTAAAGATGTGATCAAATCTTGCATAGCTTTGGCTTGGCTGCGAAGAAAGTTGATGTATGGGTTGTTTTCTCCCAGAACAACGAAAACCACGTCCACAGTTTTACGTATCTCATCTGCTGCGTTTTGTACTTTTTCATCAACTTTTGAACCCGGAACTTGTGCCCTAAAGATTAATAACAGTTTTGTTTTGTCAATTAACGTCATGCCAAGCATCATTCTAAATTTGATCCATAAGACGTCGTGTTTGTTTCTGGGAAAAATGATTTTGAAAGAGGTCAGAACATTTCAGAAGTTGAAACACAAAAATTTGACATTTTGCAGAAATACTTGACAATTAAAACCATCATTGCCATACCCATAGCAAAATTCAATTGTTTGTACAAATCAGCGTAGCATCAATGAAAGTTTGTAGATCGTCCACATTCATGTTATAAAGTGAAAAAGCGATAAAATGATATTCCAACTGAAGCTACAAGACTTCCATTAGCTGCAAGTTCAGTCTACAACAAATCAATGGCGCATAATAGTTGCTGCTTTTTTAAATTTCTCAAGTTGTATTCAAAGTCGTACTTCCGCTCGGAAGAATGCAGAGGCACCAGTCCTGTGAGCTATCGACATACGTCACATTTCCGCTTTAGGAACCTTTGGTTGTTGTGCAAGCTCCACACCACGGCGCGATTAAGTCAGGTCGGCGATGAAATCACTCTGTCTTGCCCTTGACATACATTTGGGTCTCTGTCCCGTAGTTGTTGCTAATAAGAATAGCCTCATCAACCTTTATCATTGGTACTTTCAGGTCACTTCGTCAAACTATCATAGCGGGAATCTTGATATTTGGATAAGTGGCTCGACAAACAGGGTATTACGGATTTCACAGCTGCCCATTCTGTCGCGGGAGATCACCCTAATCTCCCCCCTGGATATGCCCCTGGATTTTGCGCATATCATGTCAGTTACTGCCCAATTTATGTCGTTGTACAACCGATCGTGCCACCTTCGCAGCAACTTTTGAGAAGACAGAGGATGAAAAAAGGCGTTGTTGTGGGCACATTGGTGTAGGAGAACCCCTGCATTGTGCCAATGACATGAGCAGACAAGCAACAAATGATTACACCTGAAAAGGAGAGGCTATGCGTTGCGCAATCATTTTTCTTGACAAGACACAGTGGACAATGTGTTGATTTCTTCTGCTTCATACCCCATTTCACGAACGCACAAATTAAAAATTACAACATGCACCATACTTGACGTCATCACAAGCTTTGTCAAGATTTCGGAAAGCAATTCTTCGACATTCTTCTTGGTAGTGCTTTGTAAAAGTTCTTTGGGCGCTCCTCCACGACTTGTCCACAGTTTGTCCAGATATGTAATAAGCTGACGTGTTTTGAAGTATCACCATGGCCTCAGAATCGGTTACTTAAAATAAATAAACCCAATTAATGTATTTTTCAGTCACAACAAAACTATTTGATCAATGTGTACTTTTTCCTTAATTTTTTACTCGTAACGAATTCGTAGATCAAAATCATGTCGTTTCATTTTGAAAATGTTGTTTGTATGTGCCAAAAATGCACACCGAAATTATCTGGGCTAAGTGAAATCAGCAGTTACAATGACATTACAAAATTAAACATTTAATTTTGCCTACTGGAAAGTCTTGCAAGTGTTGTCGAGTAAAATATTTAAGTACACTAAACGCAAAGGTCTTGCAACGTGAAAAAACGATTTAAAATTTTGTTACGATCACGGGTGCGCGTCTGTTTTCACCATAGAGTATGTGGCAGATGCTGTCGGAGAAACTTTACGTAACCGTTACGAACTGATGCTAGCAATGTGAAAGCAGTTTTACTAGTGCAGGTTCGATATTTCTTACGCATTAAATAGTTTCAATCATCAGCATTTGCAAACCAGAGTATTAAGAATATAGACCCAAAGAATGAGGGGTGCAGCCAGTACCTGCACTAGGGCCCGTAAGAGTCTAAGCAAGGGTTCATGAATCTCAAAGTTCGAAATGGAAATGGGCAATTAATTTAAGAAAAAACTTAAAATGGGCAAAAATCATAGATATGAGACTGCAGAATACCGGAAAAAAGTGCTGTTTTCAGATGAAAGTCATTTTTTTCGTTCAAGGGAAGCACAGCAAATTAGTCAAGGTCAAGAAGTGTGAGCAGTTAAGGCCTGCCCATTTCAATGAGGAAATAAAACACCCCCGAAGCAAGGCGTTCTGGGCGGTGGTTGGTTTAAGGTTTGGGGGGCCCGAGATCGGGGCCCCCGATGACGTCATCATACTCAGCCAACCATGATAAGCACTTTTGATCAAGCCTAAGATATGGCCACCGAAAGATACGTTCCTGAGACTACGGCATGACTGACGTAGCAGAAGGAGAAAATGCAAAGGGTGTTCATGATGCACAACTTTGAAATCACTGAAAGGTGAGAAGACAAGGCTGGCAACACAAAAGTTAGGCAATAGCAAGTTGGCATCGCCTCCACCTTTTATTTTCACGCCCCATTTCCCTGCATCCTCATGAATAAACTACAAAGTTTACCCCTTTGAAAGTTTCACACTTTCCCCTTTGAAAAAATGCTTGGTAGCTGGTAAACTGAATTTGTTCACATTCATGTCTTTATGGGAATGCATGAAACCATAAACAACAACCATGAAGATTTAAAACACTAAATTTGCTTTAACTTTCATCCTTCTTTTTGCTGCTCCACTTGGATACTTTCTATTCAAATGTGGCATTTTCATAAAATTATCACTACACCAAACACTCCAATCTCTAACAATCATCATTCGGTGTAAAAAGTATCATTTGGTATAAAAAGTTATCATTTGGTATAAATGTTTGCTCTTATATAGGAGGGTCTTTTCAGATCTTTTTGGAAGAAATTTTAACCCACAATTTTTTAGGTATAGATGTTGATTTGAAACTTTTCTTTATTTGCACATTGGAGATGGTAGTGGGACCCTTTGAAAGTATAGCACTTACACAAAAAATTTGCTGTTTGGGTCCCTTTCAAAGAATAGTACTTGCATATTACAGTTGCTGTTGGTGGCCCCTTTGAAAGCAAGATACTTATACATTACACTTGCTGTTGGGGGCCATTTGAAGGCAGCTACTTACACATTACAATTGCTGTTGGCAGCCTCTTTGGAAGCAAGGAATTTTACATTACAGTTGCTGTTGGGGGCCCCTTTGAAAGCAAGGTACTTTCGCATTGCATTTGCTGTTGGGGGCCCCTTTGTAAGCATGGTACTTAGACATTACAATTGCTGTTGGGGCTTCTTTGAAAGCAAATACTCTTACATTACAGTTGCTTGTTGGGGCCCCTATGCAAGCAAGCTGCTTACACATTGCAGTTGCTGCTAGGAGCCCCTTTGTACTTACACACTGTAGTTTCTTTTAGGGGCCCTTCAACGAATTTTGAAAGCAGAGTACTTACACATTTCAGTGGCGTCTGGGAGCCCCTTTGAAAGCAAAATACCTGCACATTGCAGTTTCTGAAGGGGAACCCCTTTGAAAGTAGAGTACTTGCTTATGACCTGCTTTGTAGCACATTATATGAGTGAATAATGCGTTTTTCACGAAAAACAAGAAAAATTTATGCGCATAACACCTGAAAGGGGGCCCCAAAAAGGGGGGCCCGAGGCAAGTGCCTCGCTCGCCTCCTCTTAAACACTGCACTGGTTCTGGGGCAGTTTCAGCTTTTATGGAGTAGTTTCACTTACGCGAATTCAGAGCATGATGAATTCAAACAAGTACATTGATGTGTCGTAATTGAAAGAAAAGTAATTCCAGATATGAGAAGGACATTTCCTAATAGTGAAGGAATATTCCAACCGGATCTTACCACGTGTTTTTCGTCTAATCAAGTTAAGACAATTTTCAGGAAGCACAAAATTAAATGTATTAGATTGGCTTGGAAACTCGCCAGATCTTAACCCCATTGAAAATTTGTGATCCATAACACAACCTCAGTTACAAAAATTAGATTGCACTACCATGATCAAGCTAATAAAGGCCATTAGTCAAATATGGTACCAGGACAGTACATCAAAGGAAACTGCCAAAAATAGGTAGAATCCATGCCAAAACGAGTAACTAATTCTTGTCCTTGTATAACGCATTAAGGGTATGGAATTATTAAAGTTGCTTTGTCAGTGAGAATTGCTATCACCTATCAAGTTGTCATAACAACATCTACTAATACGGGTAAAATTTGATGTGCAGTTGTGAAATTCGCAAAGCAACTGTGTTATGTGCATTCTTGGAGATCAGCCTGAGACATTTTGAAATTAACTAATAACATTGGTGAATGGTTATAATTAGGGCAACCAATTTTTTGACCTAAAAACTTAAAATTTTGACTTCACAATTTATTAATTTTGACTTTATTTTGACCTACCAATTTCCTGCTTTTGCAATTGAAATGCGGAATACAAAGCATATTCATATACAGTGTTAGAAATCAAAGCGATAGGTTAAAAATCTTTATTCTGTTGAAATGAAACAAAACGTAGCTTGTCTGCAAAATCTGGTACATAAACATAGCATCTTTTAAAAAAGCCTGGTTACTTTCAGCTTCATGAAACGAACCTATTTGATCTTTTGCACTGGGGCGATATGCTTCCACCATAAGCTTTTTGTAGCTTCTCACTAAGCAGTCACAGAATTTGCCAAATAATTAACTCTTAGGTGACTGTTGAGGTAAACGCAGAAGCATATTCATGAGGTATACTTCGAACTTTTAAGGAATTTGGTTGTTTAACCTTAGGCAAGATATGTGGATAAGTAGGCTACCCCAATAACTACAGTAGAGACAAACCTGAGAGTATCATAAAGTTAAATCACTATGCACATGTGCATTTACGAAACCAAGAATTGTAAGACCACATTTCTTGCCTTACCACGCCCAGCCTACTTTTGATATGCCATCATCCAGTAGTGGGTAAAACAACATTATTACATTTAATATGTCAGAATTGCAACAAAACTTGCAAAACATATCACAATCTGTTGTTGTAGCTTTAATAATATATCGATAACGAGAAAAAACTCTGCTGCAATAAATTTTTGACCTTACGATAAATTTTGACCTAATGATAAATTTTGACTTTTTTTTGACCTAACAACTTTGAAATGGCTCATGGTATCAGCGTGAAACTTGGTTTGTGGATATTTCATAAACGTTTGAAAACGCAAAAATTTTTGACTTTATTGACTTTTGGTTGCCCTTGTTATAATGTAAAGTAAATAATAAAGCATATCATTTTCTAGTCTTGATATTGAAAAGCTAATGAAACGCTTAATCAGTTCTCAAGGATCAAAACAACTTCCGTGTCAGCACATTTTTTTTCTCAAGGGCGCTGGAAAAGTATGTGATGCATAGTCCTCGTCTTCAACAAGGTAGTATTCCAAATCAGAGATTGGTATAAACCAGCTGGAAACAAAAAAGATTATCACTTTTCTTTGAAAAAAGCTTTTGCTTAGAAATCGAGATGTTACGTTTGTTTTTGAATGGCTTCACGTTACGTGCTTTCAATCCATTCAATTATCAGATCAAACGTTCAGCCAAAGAAGTCAAAGCGTCTCTTTTACGGTTGCCTATAGCAGTTCTCGAATTACTGCAAGGTAAAGCAAGACCGTTAACGGATTTCATCCACAATGTCATGAAAAACACTTGTCAGCGAGCCTCATTGACGCAACATAAATCTTGAGACAACCAAGCTTTAAACTTTTGGCACTTTTCTCCAGTAAGAAAAGTTTTTAACAATCGCACTCGCAAAAAACATGCAAGAACCTTTACCACGCATGGGTGAGACATCACTCACCGGAGTCAAATGCAGTTCTATGCAGTCGGTGAAACTGTGTTCTTTTGCTAGTTGATCCAGATATGACGTCATAACTTCCAATATGACTGAGCGGTCAAGCTGCGAAAATAATAATTCAATCGAAAAAATCAAAAGAAATATTTTTAGTACAAGTGCAGTTTTTTAAAGAGTGACAAACTTGCACTTGAAACGTGCTGCGAAAATTGTTTTCCTGTTTTTTTCGGCACCACATATCGACAGTTTCGCGTGGGTTTCCTATTCTTGGTTGTGTTTGGTGTTGAAATTTTTTCGAGGGGTTGTTGGCAATTGCCAGCCTATCGTATGTATGCATCACATCTTCATCTATTTAAACGATCAGAAATAATTTGAACAATATGGGAAAATGTCTTTTCAGACGTTTGCTGCAGTCTCATA
>Ga0210059_1017113_pt1 | contig 10380 bp, 8 predicted proteins | sample Ectturendosymbi2_FD_188042 | JGI IMG/M metagenome (GOLD analysis project Ga0210059, IMG submission 188042) | Ecteinascidia turbinata endosymbiont from Florida, USA - Sample 2 (SPAdes) (version 2) | ecosystem: Host-associated > Tunicates > Ascidians > Unclassified | place: Key West, Florida...
AGCGATTTCACCTGCGCTATTTAGAGTAAATTTGACAAAAACAACTTCGTGTGTTCGTCATTGGGTTAATGCTGATTCGTTTGCAATTAAATAATATGGATAGACAGGCTTGAGTCTGAAGTTTAATATGGTGAACGTGCACAACGAAATGCTGTAAGTCGCACTATCGAATGTACTATTTCAACGTCTGAATGCAAAGTGACAACCGCGCATTTCCTACAAACACATTAGTGCCAAGCAGCGTTCGCGCAGGAAACAAGTGTCGGGCGCTTGCTCAAAACTGCAGATTGGCAGCAATGTCACATGGGATCATTAACGTAAGTAATACCTTGGGCTATGTTCACAAATAATGCATCTAACTCCAACAAAAATAAAAGAACAAGCGGGAAACAGCTCTCTCGCCGCGCGAAGTACACAAGCCTACATAATTTGTGGTAGGACTGAACTCAAAGCAACTTGGGCGTTCTAACGATCACAGAAGGCAACCGGGTTTCAACGTAATTTGTGGTAAAGTACTGGCAAAGCACACGAATAAATCAAGTCCCGTTCAGCTGTCACGAGAAACAAACAACGAGAACTTTAAAAGTCTATGATTTAAACTCTAATGGTGACGTCATACAACCCTTATCGGTGCACTCGCCGTAAAGAAAAAAGGGATGACGTAAGGCCGCGCCGATGAGCTGGCCACTCTGAGACGAGAGCTTGTCGTCATCAAAATAAGCTTGCCTAAGCGTGCGAGTCACGAGAGAAAGGAGTAAAACGAAAAAAAAATTATTAAGAAGTGCAAGACGCCCAGACGGGATTCTGAGGGAGTTATTCTATTCCGGCCTGTTCTATTCGGTTCTATTCAATTCTTGTAACAAAGCTGAGGAACCAATCTTTGGTCGTTTGCGAAATCTTTGGGAGAGTTTCGCGTTTCGAGTCGTGTGCGACCCAAACACTCGATCTCTCGTAAAGTTTTACCCCAAATGGGAACCTTACCAAATTTGCTTAAACTTAAATAAAAGGGAAAACGCAACATTTGTAAGGCGCGATTGTGTTACTGTATTGATTTGTGAAGTTGTGAACTTGTGGTTTGTGTGTGTGTCGTTGTTTAAGAGAGTGGTGTTATCGCAGTTTTTGCATATCGTGGCTTTTCTCGGGAATTGTTCTAATCAGACTCGGTATTTTTTCGTGTTTCACACTAACAAATTTGTGCTGTGTTTTTATTGACTCGGATACGTAAATAATAATTTTTTACAATAAGGTCAAATGATTGACATGAATGGAAAAACTATAAATAATCTCGGCTCGGGACAAATCCCAACTGATGCTGTAAGAAAGAAATATGTCAATGAAACATTTTTTAAAAGAGGTGATCCAGTTGATATGCAGAATAATCCGATAAAAAACGTATTGCCTCCAACTGAAGAAGGCGACGCAGCGAATAAGCCTTATGTTGATTCAAAAAATGTTCCAAAACAATGGATCGAAACCAAATTTTTGAATCGTTATAGCCCTGCATCGACTATGGGAATAGATTTTAACATGGATGGTAACCATGTCTCATACCTGAGAGCACCTGAACAAAACCACCACGCAATTACAAAAGAATATGCTGATACGAAGCTGTTGCTTTTGGGTGGAAGTATGCAGGGTGAGATTGGGATGTCCGGAAATAGGATTTCACACTTGGGCGAGCCTGTTCAGAGCAATGATGCGCTCAGACTGAGTTTTGCAAACGAATTCTATCTGAAACGTGATGGAAGTAACTGGATGCGAAATGATTTATCTGTGGGTGGGTTTAGAGTAAGAGGCATGGCAAATCCCAGGACAGATCAAGTCGGCGTGAATTTACGAACACTTCAAGCTTCTGTAGCAAGTGTTTCAGAGCAAGCAACCGCGGCAGCTGACACGACAGTTGGCAATGTGATAACAAACCACGCAAACATCTTGAATCAAGACAGCAGAACAAAAAGTTTGAACTTGGACCCACAAGGAACAGCAAAGAAAATTTTTAGCATGGGTGGACAATATCATATTGCTGGGCTTCCAGATCCAACACTTGAACATGAAGCTGTCAATGTCAGAACGTTGAACCGAGAAGTTTTGAAAGAAATTAGGGCTAACAAGGTTGTTAGCCCTAAATTATTTGAGGCTTGATCGTCAAAATCAAATGATTTCAGATCTTCAAATGAACGATCACAAACTTGTTGGTCTGGACGACGCAGTCACACTTACTGATGGTGTGAACAAGAAAGTTTTGGACGAGGCTGTTAATTCGTGCCAAAGGTATACTGATAATTTAATAGTTCATACAAATGAAAACCTTGAAAGAACACTAGCGTCCATTGCTGTAATAAATGGACGAATTGTAAAAAATACTGAAACAGACGAACTAAAATAAACAATGTTAAATAAAAAAATTGATAGAATTGAACAAAATTTTCTTCAAAGAATTGATGATTTAGAATTCCAACTTAGAAAACTACAAGAGTAGAAAAAAAGTTTTTAGAGTTAAAATAAAGATGAATTACTGTGCAATGCCAGATAACTTGGATACAAAAAAAACACATTCTTATCCACGGCAAACACAAAAACTTAAATACACACTAACAAACTTTTGTGAGAGCTTGGGAAAAGAAAAAACGCTAGAGCAGATTGATGCTGCTTTTGAAATGTGGCAGAGTGTGTGTGGATTGAAATTCACAAGAGTTGAGCCTGATGAAGATTGTGAGATATCGATATCATTCTTATAAAAACGACAAAAATGGATCATGATGCATTTGTGGCTGAGAATTTTGGAGCGAGGCGGCTGTCCATCAAGAGTCAACCTTGCTTTCAGTCGAACTTATGGTATGGGGTAGTCTGATTTGGAACAGTTGAATTCGACTGTTCGAATTTGTTTCATTTGACTGCCTGGTTTGGAGAATTGTATAGTATGGGGTTTGCATGTGATTTCTAGACCCAAAGTGGGATTGGGTAAAGAAAAAATGATGAGTTCTTTTGCTCACAGTCATTGTGAATTGCTTGCAAATTAATTAATAATGCAAAAGTAATCAATTCTTCCATATAGCTTGAAGAAAGTGCTTTGTCACAAATGAGCATCATATCTTGAAAGTTTTGCTTTTTTCACAAAAGATCATAACATGAATCTTTGGACAAAGCTGACCTTTAACCTTTTCTTGTGTAATGACAGAGGCCTCGTGCCTCGGCTGAAAGTATGTAACATTCGAATGTCTCTAAATGCCAAACACCAAAGACTTGAAAGTTGACTCTATTACTTTGTTATGAATTAATCCAAATGCACAATACAAGAAATTCAACACCTACAAACAATTTGAACAGGGTTAACACAGAGCACATTCAAAAACAGCAAACCAACCAAACCATTACAAACAAAAAGAAAAGCGATTATGCTACAACCCTTACCTTAAAATAGAAACAAAGATTACACAGTCATAAACTTCTAAAACATTGAACTAGACAAGTTCTATGCGATCTTTTTGCACTCAGAGGTTAACTACAACTAATGAATACCCAATCTCTATAACTAAGCAATGAATAACTCTGAATGCACAACACAAATAAAATATATTAATTCAACACCTTCGTACAGATTAATACACAAGCAGCATGAACCATTCTTACCCTATACCTACACTGAAAATTTCTTCTGACAAAAAGGTTGAGGAAAATAACAAAAATATATTTACCAATAAGCATGATTTTGAAAATAATTATCACAGATGAATGCATTAATATTTTGAAATGACATAGCCTATATGTAAACATATTTATCCCTTCAATTGCTAACGTTAAATGTACCCCTTCAGATAGGAAATGTAGCCCTAAGGGTACATGTATCCCAGTTTGGGAACCCTAGTTTAGGCATAGAGGCTAAGTTTAGGTTAGGGTTTAAGGTTTAGATTTAGGGTTTAGGTTTAAAATGTTACTACTAGCAATTGTAGTGCAGCCTAGTGCACACTTGTTGTGTGACACGTTACAGTCGGCAGACGAATAAGTTTTCAAAAGTAAAGGTCCCATGGCCGACGTGTAGCCACTGCCTTAAGACTACACGGTTTCAGTGTCCAAAGGACAATGAATTGAAAACTTAACCACCCATGGATCTTCCTATTTCAAAACTTATTTGACCATACTGCCTCGCATGACGTGGTTGGAATAAAGTGGTCATTTTGTCACTCAACTGGCACTGATCTGGTAGCCTAACAGATAGGTTCCAAGTCTGCCATGTAAATGGTTGAGGGTGCGCCTCTTGACTTGGCGCCTTACGTTTTCGTAAGTGAATGCTTGCACATTTCAATTCGTGGAACCAGTTTTCTTTATATTTTTCAAAACTTTCCAAACTTTTCCTTTAGTGGTTAGGTTTTAGGGTTAGCGTTAGTGTTAGGTTAGCGCATTAGCTTAGCGTTACCTTAGTGTTAGCTTAGCATTAGCTTTAGGTTAGGGTTAAGTCAGCGTTAGGTTGGGGTTAGGTTAGCTTAGCTTAGCTCAGGTAAGGAATAGGTTAGGGCTTATGATTAGGGTTAGGTTTACCTTTTGTGTTTACTATGTTTCTACAAAGCCTACTGCATTTTCCTCGTGCGTTACTGTCACGTTACAAGAGATGGATGAATAAGGTTTCATATTTAAAGATCCATCGATGGTTTTGTAGCCACTGCCTTGTTACTTGGCGTTTGAGGTTACGTTATATTACGGGCTGAAAAATAATTTGTGGTTTAGCATAAACAGTCCGGGCTTTGCAGTTCCTTGTTACCTCCAGGCAGGCCGGGCTGCAAAAGTGCTGGGCTGTGCCATCTCTACAGCAAACATTAGATAAGGGTGGGGAACCTATTTGCTTTCACAGACTGCTTAAACTGTGGAATAATGATGGCGGGCGGCAAATAACAACTGATTGCATCCTAAAATTCCACTTTTCTTACTATGAGGTATTGAAGATTCATAATACATTCTACCATATGTACTTGGTTATCATGGAGCTTCGTTTTAAGGTGAGTTTGTACTCTAATTGGGAAATAAAATTGATCTGGGCCATATCAAATGTTCACGCGGGCCACAAGTTCACCACACCTGCATTAGATGAACCAAAATCATATTTCCCACAGTGCATCCCACCCTAGATGATCCCAGCAGGATTAAAAATTCATCCAGGTAAACAGCAAATAAATATGGGCTCAGGACTCCCCTTGCCTTACCCCGTTGGCCACAGTAAAGGGGGATGAGTAGTTGTCACCCCATTTTAATTGCATGCTCTGTTGCCTGTACCAACTCAACAACAGTCTTACTATGCACATAGGACAGGTGCATTGCGCTTAATTATTTTAGCAAACAGCAGTTTGTGGTTAATTCTATCAAATGCTTTAGATGCATCTAAGAATGCTGAAAACACTGGGGTGTCTTTGGTTACATAATAAGACACAGGCTGTTTAAGTAATAAAGTACACAGGTCAGTGCCGTGTTTTGGCTTGAAGCCAAACTGGTTGTCTGTTATGGCAAAAAGTGGTGAGATGCAGGATAAATGGACACCTGTAAATACCACAAAATCACTAAGATCACCAAGAACACTGACGTTGCTAAGATTGCTTAGCGACCTTAGCAATCCTAGTGATCTTAGCAATCTTAGTGATCTTGTCTTAGCAATCTCAGCGATCTTAGTGATCTTGTGGTATTTACAGGTGTCCAGACAAAATGTAGTGCTCAAACAACTTGGAGATGATAGTTGCAAGGGAAACAGGCCTATAGTTCCCAGCATCACTTATTTCCCCATCGTTGTTTTTACAAATAGGTGCAATGACAGTTTGCATGCATTACTGTGGAATTGTTCCATGCATTCAACACACATTCAATAGGCTACTCAAATGGTTGCACACACTTGAATCAGCATAGAAAATGTGTTCAGCAAAGATGTCATCTTTGCCAGCTGCATGATCCAGTGGTAGTTTGTACAGCAGAGATTTAATCTTAAAGCTGTTGCACATCAATTCATCAATCCCTACAAAATTACCATGTGGGATTATATTTTGTTTCACAAAATTGCCAATTTCACAGTTTTTTGATGAGTTTAGTAATGCCGCAAAGTGTGTTCTCCACAAGACAGTGACTGCTACATTTCCTGTTTCACCTCCTGCTATTGATGGAAGTCATGATTTCATGCTTTCTCTGATGTTCTGCCAGAATTGTTTAGGAGATCTATTCCATAAAGCTTCAGCCATGGCATCCGCTTTGTATTCTTGTTTGGACTTCCAACAAGCTCTTAATGCATATTTGAATTCATTTTGAATTTCTTTGATGATGTCAAATAGAGGTCCACTTTTGGGTTTATGATTACATCAATCCAGTATCAGTCTGACAATCGTAATATTCATCCTAATTTTTCAATATTTTCCACAAAACACACAGCATTGATCTTGGTATCTACATGTTTATACGCTATACCAATATCAATGCTGTGTGTTTTGCGGAAAATATTGAAAGATTAGGATGAATGTGACGATTGTCAGTGTAACATTATGGCTGTTTGACGCTGGAAAAACAAATTGGTAGGGTCAGTTTTTGGTCTCGTTCTCCCTTTCATTAAAAGTTTATCCAGCGATCTTTGTGTTGCATGAATCTGCTACAGTGTACAAACACGTAGATACAAAGATCAATGCTGTGTGTTTTTAGGAAAATATTGAAAAATTAGGATGAATATGACGGTTGTCAGCGTGACTTCATGGCTGTTTGACGTTGGAAAAAGAAATAGGTAGGGTCAGTTTTTGGTCTCGTTCTTCCTTTCATTAAAATTTTATCTCGCAATCTTTGTGTTGCATGAATCTACTACAGCGTACAACCACGTAGATATCAAGATCAATGCTGTGTGTTTTGCAGAAAATATTAAAAAATCAGGATGAATATGACGGTTCTCAGCGGGACATTGTGGCTGTTTGACGCTGGAGGAACAATGAGGTAGGGTCGGTTTTCGCTCTCGTTCTCCCTTCCGTTAAAAGTTTATCCCTCGATCTTTGTGTTGCATGAATCTGCTAAAGTGTACAAACAAGTAGATACCAAGATCATTGTAGTGTGGTTTGCGGAAGATGGTTTTGTATAAGTTTGAAATGTACGATATTTCGCATATGGTCATATGAGTACATATTTTTGAACAAAATTTACGTGACTTCAGCTTGCGATTCTTGATTATTTTTGTGAGTGATAGTGATGTTGAAGGAGTCTTCCGACGTATCAATGCCATTAATCTCTTGAAGTCTGCTTTTATTTACCGCTTCTGCCGTCCAAACTTTATGTTACGAACCTCGCATCTACTGAAAGAGTCGGGCTGGAAAAAGTCTGGCTAGTTTTACCTTGGTGTCTAAACATAACTCCAGTCCATAGATACTTTGGTCATGGTTCATAAATCAATGTCTTCGCATTTAGCTTTTTGTCCCACAAAATTGCTGTCCCACCATATGGTCTGCCAGCTGTTATATATGCCTTTTGTGTAATCCAATTTAGCTGTTCCCGAGGGCAAAATGATTACCACTGATGTCAGTCAGTTTGTCTAATGTTTGTTTAGCCAGCCAAGCTTATTGGAGAAAAATTATGATACAAAGCACAAAGTTGCTCAATCTCATGCAATGATGCTGCCAAGCCATGATAATTGTATGTAACTACTGAAAATTTTTCATTTTTTGGTGCCATTATTGTCTGTTGGTATGTATTGATTGTTCCAGCATTTTTTTGTTGCTGAGAGTCCTTCCCGAAAAGAGTTTTTTTACCACTTTGCGATATGTGTGGGCTGAGGTTTCTTCCATTTAGATGTTAAGGTTAAGTTAACCCTTAACACGTTATCAGTAATGTCTCATGAAAGATCTTGAGTACATGAAACACTCCTTGAAGAATTATGGAGCAAAAAACATGGACAATACTGTTTGACAATTATTGTGTTTAGTTATGTGTGAAGTCATTGTATAACATACCAAGGGCAAAAAGCTATTAATTTCACAAAACATTGAAGCAAAACGGACTCAGAAAATATCCAAATTGAGACTCTGTCAAGACTCAGCACAACAGGAAACAATACAAAGTCAACAAGGGCAGATCATGGCAAAACTGCTACAAAGCATTACAGTCAGAGCAATCAGCAAGTATGGAAAACTTGAGAAAGCTACAAGAATGCAATAAAAGGAACATAACATTTAAGCAGGCTTTCTACAAGTTGGGAATGACAGATGATGACAAAACAATGAAAGAACTAAATGAAAAGGAAGAGTTCAGTGCTTTAGTAAATTGGGCTCTGAATAAGTTACCATCGTTTCACAGTATCAACTTGAGACAAAGAGTGAATGACGAAATATATCAAACCCCCATACACAAGTGTGAAAAAGGAATGAGAGTGGGAAAACCAATGTCTAAAACAAGATGTCAGGGAGCAATCACATATGACTGGCCTGAAGAGATGAAGTATGAAACATTGGATGTGAAAGCAATAACAAACAGCATAATAAGAGCAGATGCCATTAATCTGACAAAGATGCAAGAAGAAAGCTTCATATTTGAACAACAGAATCTCCACAAATCAAATTGGTGCAAACAGAAAGAAACTGCTGGGATGTAGTCTTGACAGAAAAAGAAAGAGATCTTCTTGAAGAATTTTTGGAAGTTTAAAATCAAAGACAAAGCCTTTGTTATGACATTGAATCATTGCATGCAACTAAACTCAATCATGCGTAACGAAACATGTGATCTAGTATTGTGAAATGTGTTGTATAAAGAAAACAAACCAGAATCGACATTGTACACAGTCAGTGTCGACATTGTAGAATTGTCGACATTGTAGAATTGTCGACATTGTAGAACTGTGGACATTGTAGACACAGAAAAAAGGTTGTCGACAAAGTAGAATAGAGTTGTAGACATTGTAGACATAAAGAATAAATAAAAATGTATACATTGTCGACAGAATAAAAAATTTAAAAGAATTCTAGTATAAATACCTTGCAATTTCGGACTAGGATTCATTCAGTAACTCGAACTTGACGTGCAAAGGACGTACAATAGCCGGAGGGAGTCTTGTAGAGTAATAAAGTTAACAAAGCAGCTTCAGTCAGAAATGTATGCTGAACAATGTAGTAAGCTTTTGTCCTGCAAAACTGTAAGTACTATGATTCTTGGTTTGTTTTATTAATACTTTGTCATTTTTAGCGTTGTAAATCATCTTTCATAACAGAGTTCTGTCATAATATTTCATGTTTTGGACTTGTAGAAATTTCCAGAAAATATTAAAAATAGGGACAAACTCCTGGCCAAATTTTTTATGATTTCGGACTTAGAATAATTTTGATCAGTGAAGGGGTTTTGTGTTTGTTTTATTCATATGTCAAACCGTTGGTCATAAGAGTTCATGCTCATGTTTGCAATTATATCTCATCAAGTATAATGTGATTATAGTTATGGTCGTGGTGTTTTTGTCTATGTCATATTGATGATCATATTTGCAATAAATGGTGATGTGTTAATTGGGTAAGGGTCCTGTCATTGGTAGCTAGGATCAATGACATTGGCCTCAGCTCTTTATTGTGTTGGGATCTCTAGTAGGACTTAGCCTCGAGGACCTGCGATTATATAAGTTATACGATATTAGTGCTAACCATTAATCCTTACGCACTATGGTAGTATGTTTTCGTCCAAGTCTTTCGTGGACATATATGATTGAGCTAGTGTTTACTAACCACGATTAGACTCTGGCCGTAAAATAGACACCTTGATGGGTACCTTCAAAAGAGGCAAAGAAGTTATATCTTGATTTTAGTTTTGCACAGTGGCTATTAGTCTTTTGAAAATGACTGTTTGCAAACTTTTCCACTTCTTGTGTGGTGTATGAGTTCCCAGCCCCATGTGAAACAAACAACACCACTGGTTTCTGAGGTGCTTTCAGAGTGCCATTGCCCCCTTGCCAATTCTGTGCTTTGGTTTCTTGGTGATTGCAGTTGTCCACTCTGAATCATGCTCTTCTTTCTGCCTGTCCATTTCACTGGATATTCAACAGGGTTTGGCTGTGTTTTCGGGTCTAGTGTACAATTCGCCCTCCCCAACTTCCCGGGTGATGACGTCATCGATTGAAGTTGGTGGTGAGAGAAGGTCGCACACCAAATTTGGTGATGACGTCACTACCACGTCATGACTTACAGCTTGTCAAAGTTATCGGCCTATGCGTATCTAAGGGCATTCATTTCGGTTTGCTTATACGGCGTACCACAGTTAACATAAGCGTGAAATATCCAGGCAAGCAGAACCTTTTGCAAATAAATAGTGAAATAATCATCTCCGGGATGTTTGTTAAATGGATCGTGGTACCTAATTTTGAGCTGCAGATTGCTTATGCGCAATACTGCCTAGCAGAGGTGG
>Ga0210059_1017114_pt1 | contig 10379 bp, 6 predicted proteins | sample Ectturendosymbi2_FD_188042 | JGI IMG/M metagenome (GOLD analysis project Ga0210059, IMG submission 188042) | Ecteinascidia turbinata endosymbiont from Florida, USA - Sample 2 (SPAdes) (version 2) | ecosystem: Host-associated > Tunicates > Ascidians > Unclassified | place: Key West, Florida...
TGATAAACGGGGTTGGTTGACCAGATGACCGCCACGGTCTTTCGCCAATCCTATGTGACACAGCGCCCCTCTTTGTTTACACTGATCAGCTATTGTGCCATTGTATTCTCATTTGCTCTAATGTTCACTAATGGTTGGTTTACTGCATGCGATGGCTTTTATGGTGCTTCTGCTTATTGGCTGAGTCATATGAAACAATAAACCATTACCATTAAACTTAGCTTATACTTTTTTAAGTGCAACGAAGTGCACAAGAAGACAACTACTTGAACTGTCGAGAAAACGACGTTGTAGCAGCCTCGATGTGGAATAACATGAGCAGACATGCAAAGCTCTGTTTTTTGTTGTAAAAATGTGTGCTTGTGCTGTGGCATGCTCAAAATAGTAATCAAAACGACCTCATTGCTGTCTTTTACTTCTTTGAAAGCGAAGTGCGCGATTAGCAACTATATGTTGATTTTGCAGATTATTTTGACAGTTAGGGATGATGAAAGCTGGACCACAAGCTGGGAGAAACAGATGACCAGCTTGAACACCGAACTTCATTTTCGGTTCATGTGGGCTCTATCTCCGAACGGTTGGGCAATGCACAGACACTTCAATGATTGCAGTAAGCCAAAGCTTTTACAGTAAAGCATAATCGTTGTATTTTAATTCGTCTATTTTTACGTCCTTTGCAGCCACCGCACTTTTTGGTTTCTCGTTGCCACGAGTTTGGTCCAAAGCCCCAATCAACCACCTGGCAATGCTCAATAGATTCAAGATGCATAACCAATATGTGCAGCAAGTAAGTCGGCTGTGCGTTTTGAATGATGTTTCACGTGTTTCCTCTTCATTTCTTCCCTTTTAATGCAATTTTTCCATATCTTGGCAATGTTTTTCGCTGTATTTTATAACCGTAAAGAATAATTAACGTTTGGAAATGTGACTGACTTCGAAGTTCTAGGATCGTTGATCAAACATTTTTATTTTTTCGAAAAAATCCGTAACTTTTGTGGCGGTACCTAAGATTAAAAACAGGTACGTTTAAAGATTATTTCTCATTTTTACGTCCAGTTTCGTTTTGCAAATTATTGTGTGCTCACAAAAACAATATTTTCAGGTAAATCCTAATTAAACTACAGTTTAAATATAGTTAACAAAATCATCTGCAGCTGCAAAAAGCTACATTTACAAATTGTTCGTAAGACACCGTTAGGCTCATTTGAATTTCTAAGTTGAAGAAGTCTCTTTTGGCACAAGTTAGTTTCACAATCTAAAATCACAAAATTGAAGGAGTTACTCATAAAAGCAATTCGTATTTACAGAATGCTCCGAAAGACAAGCTCCTTGTGTTCAACGTCCGCGACGGTTGGGAACCTTTGTGCAAGTTTCTAGGAAAAGATATTCCTGACATTTCTTTTCCGCACAAAAATGTGGGTGGCTCCGTTCATGAACTTTTGTTGAAAGAAAACGTCATAATGCGACGGTTGAACAGAGACACAGTGCTGGGTGGGATGTTTTGGTTAACAGTAGGTGTGGGTGCCATTTTCTTAATTGCTAAAGACGTTGTTAAAAAGGACCGACTAGTTTCTGCTTACACATTACTTGGATTTAATGTGAAGTGAAATTTTAAAATGTACAAAAATTGACTTTTTCAAAGTTATTCGCCAGAAAAGTTTCCTGGACTGCACTTTTCATGCTTCAAACTACATTGGAACGAAGTTCAATGAATCGGATATTGTCTGCATTAATTACCTAGGTTATTTGCAGGATTTCGAAGCAACTTCACCACATTTCAATAAATTGAACAGTGTGATCATTACGGTGGCTGACAACCTCAGCTTGCCTTTTGTTCCGTTGTTGTCGTTATACAAGTTTTAATAAGCACAGTTTTGTGAAGCTAATCAGCCATAACATTTTAAATACGCCATTCAGGGTCAGCACAGAGGCAACATGCTGACAGTCGATCAACTGCACGCCTAATGCAGTTTTTTCGTTATGCGTGTGGCAACACAAGAAGAGCGCAAATTCTAATCAGTTTAGCTTGTTTGGGGAAACGAGCCATAAGCGGGGTGACTTGCAATTGCGCAGTCGTTTTGCTTAAAGTCAACCTGTAACCAATGCCCTGAACACTTCACACAAAGCTGCCGCTACAGTTCCCCCTCCACAACGCAACTGACAATCGATTGCTTCAAAAGCTGATAATTGCATTTGCATACTCGAAGTTTCAAATCTATGGCAACATAGTAAAAGAAATTAAGTGTAACAGCTGCTACAGAAAAAAATGTAAGGAGGAAGTTTCTCCCATAAAATTTTTCGGGCATATTTTGGGAAATTCGGGCAAAACATCTTTTGCACCCTCAACGGATAGCCTGCTCCTACACCTATGCACATTACACAGACCCACCCATGGCTTATCAATCTATTCTTGCAAGCACGTTATACAACATACACATCCTGTGGCCTACCGCACAGTTATATAAATCTGTCATGCAGGGGTGTATTCTTAAATTAAGAAGTGTGGGAACGCACCAAAAGAACTAGCCACTTTCAAGTAAAAAAGTGTGGGAAAGTTAAAAAGTGTGAGAACGCACCCAAACACTAAACATCATCAGAAATTGCACAATTATGCTAAAGCGCTACGCAAGAGATAGCTCGTCGTTTGTTCACTTATGCGACGTCTCCAGCTACAAACAGGAAATTTGTAGGAAAATTCCCATCTTCAAGTCAGGTTACTGTAAAAAAAGTTTGGTAACGCCGTTTCCAAGCGTTCTCGCCCCATCGCACCCTGCTTTTACGTCGCTGTACCGTACACTTGATTGTTTTTCTTAGTTCCTGGCTTCTCAAACTGGAGGCGGGCCCCTTTAAGACGTGAAAGGTTGACAAGAGGGCGTGAGTATTGCAGCAGCATATTGTTGAAAAGCAGTATAATGACAAATAAAATGCGTTTCTGTTTTTTTGTATTTGATTGGGAGGTTAGGCAAGGCACGAGCATCAATGACTAACCCAAAAGAGGATGCGACTGACAAAGCTTAGGAACCTCTGCCTAAATATTCCTATGACGGCCTTTTCTTATGTGGTTATAATTAGTTTTGCAATCTATTCAATTACGTCTTCATAACTGTTGACTTTACTGTTTGCGATTTTAATTATTCCTATTTTAAACTTCATGCTCTTTGCAGAGCTGATGATGCCCACCCAGTAGACGAAATACGATTATATACTCTGTAAGATCGTAGTGTTTGAATCTTGACTGTGAAAGGTTTTCTTTGGATAGACAAACTTCGATTGTGATAACATCTTTTGCTTGGCAATCACCTTTTTTTCAAAACGCTTTTAGCCACAGCTCATTGGAACGCTTGGAAACGGCCCCATGACTCCCTGAATGGGAAATATAGTGTTAGAATCTTGTTAGCTAGAATATTGTATAAGCGACCAAAAGTGAGTTATGCAAGCGACCATATTTTCGTGCTGTAACACGATCATTTGGAACCTATTAGCGTCATTAAGGACCCTGTTAGCGCCATATACTTTTCTACTACCGCCACGTATATATTCTCGTGTTCTTTCGTGTGTTCTTGTCACTGCGATGCATGCTTAAGTTTAGTGCGTTTCTTGTGGGAGTGAAGACTTTACACAATACAATATTTCATTGACATCCGGCTATGGTTGTCACAACAAAAAAGATCGAACGGCTGTCTCCTGTAAAACGTGACGTATGACGTATTATAACAGACTATTATTGGTGCCCGCAGGGGGACAAAACGGGCACCTGACCCCACCTGGAAATTGGAACTAAGAACCAAAAAAGATTTCTAGAAAACCGAAAGTCAGCCGCTAAATTCCGATTATTTGATGTAAATCTTGTAATAGCAGTTTATTTGCCGGTATGAAATTCACACTACACAAGAGCCAGAATCACTTTTTAGGTGTCATGCAGTGATGAGCTTGCTGTTCACTCATGCCCGCTCCTTTGCCTACAGAGGCAGGTTACGAAGCTTGCGAGAAGATTGTTCTACTGTTGGTCTCTATTGCGTAACAAAATATGGCAAAAATCTTCAAACGTTCACTTAATGTTGCGGTAGCATGGCGTTTTTCCGCATGTGATTGGTAATGCAGCGAGACAGTGGCTGCTGAGAGCGCTAAGCCACGTAGCTTTATACTGTGTGAAAACAATAATGAGTGAATCTGTAGCAAGGCTTCCACAAGTTTGAAAAATCCATTGTTTCTGTGAGACCGAAGCCTTGTCGGATTTACGTATGATGAGCGTTCCGTTCATCGTGAAAAAATCTGCAATGACAAGCAAGGTTTTATCGAAAGGATTTCTGATCACAGGGGTGGATATTAGAATTTTAAGGCCAGAGGCAAACTCTTAGAAAGTAGCCCCAAAACATTGCAAAATGTGTGTTATTTCATGTGTGCAATATATAGTCTGAAAAAGGGACCCATACCGATTGATCGGTTTGGACGAGATCCCAGACGTTTGCAGTTCTTGTTTCTAAGTGATGGTAAAATAAAGTCATAATTTGTGATTTAGTTTAAAAGCATGGCAATGCTTGTTTGAAAAGGAGAATCCTTCTTGGAAAATCTGCAGATATTCTATTCAATAGAATAGACAATAGACTCTATAGTGTAGATTATCGTGATGGACCCCGCTATTGCTGCCAACGAAGCATAGGCTTAGCTAGGGGTCAAAGAGGCCATGCCCCAAAAAAAATTTCTAGCTTATCTTGCATTTTTTGCTTCGAGACGCGGTCTCCCTAAACCAAATACTGTTGCTCCCTTAATTTCAAAATGCTTAACCCCGCTAAAAAATTTTGGTCTGGCTACACTCTGCAGCTAAGCGGATTGTGACTGTTGCCGTAACATGGGGCATTTTCTATGTGGTGCAGAACAGTGGCGCAGCCAGGAATTTTGCTCGGAAAGGGCCAGCCACCTGACGTACGTTCGACTGTTCCTTCCGTTATTTTCGAACAGTTGAAATTGATATAAAGCACAAGCGAAAAATCTTAGTAAGTTTGTTTCGGGAATGGAAGGTGTTATGCTCTCTTCGACCTCATTCTGGATGCGCTACTGGTGCAGAAAGGACAAAGCGTTTTGTGAACGTCTATTTACATTGTATCGTCAGCAATCTGAAAAAGATGAGCAACATGTCGCCGTTGCCCCCCCGCTGGAAAAATTTCTGCGGATGCCCATGCATGACTGCGCTCGTCATATTGGCAGAAATTGTGCTCCATAAATTTTGGCAGGCTTCAACATGGAAGTACGCGTTTAACGTTCTTTGGTTGTAGTACTTCGGATTGAATGAGTTTTTCAAATCGTGACCTCAAGTTGTGAAAGAAAATTCCACCTAAATTTAGCTTTGTAGTGACAGGATGGCACATTTTCTCATCTTCCGCTTTCGTAAAAGCATTTACAACTTTTATTTTTATGAGAAAGATCTAAAAGAACTGTGATTCGTGCTTTCTATTTCACTACTCAGATTCGTCCATAGTGTGGCTTAAACGTTGTCCATTTACTTGCCGTTTTGGGAAGCACGCATGCGATCCTTGTATACAACATTAAAGGTTCGCTCTTTGAGGCGTCAAAGAGTATATAACGCATGAGTTTCGTTTTTGTCCTTGGATCATCTCTTCCGTGCACATTCCCTCTCCTAACAATTGCATCTTTGGAATTTAACTCTTGAAGTGTTTTCAAGCACTTTTGAACTGTGTTTTCAAGTTGCCCGTGCAGAAGGTTAAAGCTTCTTTTCCAGCACACTGTTTTCCATGTTCTGTTGCTTGATGGGTCGCTTTAAAGTTGAGGTTGCCAAAGGTTTCCAGGCTTGCAAATAATGGGAAAAATGGAAAGCTTCTTTCGAATGCAAGGTGGTAAAAAAGCGATGTTGTCTCGAAATATTCGCGTTGATAATAACAGCCATGCATAATTATGGATTGTAGCCAGGGCCTACGAGAGAAGGGTACAGAAAGTACATTGTACCAGAACCCGGTACGTACCGGCAGGGCCGGCCTTAGCAAGCGCGGGGCTCGATTGGAAGCACTTTTGCGGGGCCCCACTCAGTGGCGTGTGCAGAAATTTTTGAGGAGGCGCGTCAAGTCATACTCATAGAAATCATGAGTTACGTGAAAAATCGAGGACTGAAAAGGGTGATGCCAAGCTAGGGGTGTCTCGGGGCATATTCCCCAGTTTCATTTCTCCAGCAGAGACCTTCCATTTCCATGTCCGTTTCACGGACATTTCCGAAACATCCAATAAATCCATGAGTTGCTACACTCAATACCTTCTCTCTGGCCAGGTACCTACCGCATTTTGTGGCAGACCAATTGGTCATGTGTCAAACTAAATTAGCAGCACTGCTTGATATAATCATCCGGCAAAGGTAAGATATAATAGCTTGGTAACAAAACATCAATAAAGGAAAAAACGTGACAGCAGGATAACACACAAAAAGTGCAGTTCAACGTTGTATCATAATGCTGCAAAATAATGGCAAAGCCGAATGAAACAGACCGATGGGCTGTGGGGTTGGAGTCCGAGCCCAAACAATTTTGGATGATTGCTGTTGGAACCAAAGCAAAAACCTTTACATGGTGGAGCCGTAACCTGAAATTTGAGTTCCAATTACACAGCTCAGGTTTGTGGGGCAAGTGAGTTAACTTTCTGCGGGATGAGCGTGGTTTGCCGTATATGCACATAATTATCCTCGTTTGCATGGGCGTCAGAAGCGAGGCACATGGAGACCTTGGATCCACCGGATTTTAAAATTTGAAAAATGTTTTCTTTAATTTTGAGTTGGTAAAAAATAAAATTTTTCCATTGTTGTTCCTCCTGGAAAAATGCTTATAACCACCAGTTGGAAAAATCAACTATTGGCTGTGCGTGGTGATTCGCTTCATATAACGTTGAATTCGTAGCAGCAATAGTAAAGTTTACCTAGTCGAGTGGAAAACTCTATTGCTGTTACGCCGAGGGTTCGACTCTGCATTCAGGTGGCTCAGAACGACGCAGCATTGTGGCTGCAACATGAACCCACTGGAAAAATCCTTCCAATGCCCATGCTCGTTTATGTGTAGATCAGGGTTTCTCAAACATTTTTGCACATGTCCCACTATCCATCAAGTACATCATTTTGCGACATCTCATTTATTCTGGTGTGATAATACAATTGTACAAATAAAACGAAGGTTTTCAGTTTTCGATGGACCAAATCACTTTGGATCCGGAGCCAAAAAAACTTCAGACGCCTAGCTGGAGCCGTTCCCTGCTTTAGGCTATTGTAGCCTGCGATACACAAAATGCATTTGCTAAGAGAAACGTAGTTTTCATATTTTGGCGTTGGCAGTGTCTTTCAAAACTTTTTCCAGGTTTAAGCCTCTGCTAATTTCGGATTCAATGGACACAATCGTCAAACTATTTAGGCGTTCCCTCTACATTGATTATCTCAAATCGGTTTTAATTTGTTTCAGCTTACAAACTCCTTTCTCCGGATGCCACGGTCACTGGGATTTTTAATTGTAAACTTTGAGGGCAACATAAAAATTAGGGAAAGAACCTGCCTCATCAGATCCTTACGAGGGAAAATGCGTAACGTTAATAAAAGACCGACTAAGCAGCACACATTTGCAATCATGAAATACTTTCAAAAGACAAGTGGCTGAAACCGTTGAAAAAGCATATACCCTGCTAAGTACGAAACGCTTGCAACTGAAACAGAAAACAGCTTCAAAACCTAAACCCCCTCTACCTTCACTAGCTGCTACTGAAAAGACTATACTACTGTACACATCGAAAAGCAATGACCACTGTTACGATTCCAGAACAAATTATGATGATTAAGGATGTTAAAAAACCGCGCAATTCACTTTGATTTTCCTTGAAAACTGGCCCCGTGCATAAAACACTGTGGGCCCCGCGGCCCGCGTCCGAGCGACACACGTAGCCTCAATAGAAGGTGTAACTTTGCGTAGGTCAGCAGGCGAAGCACGGGCCCCCCTTCGGCGTGGAGCCCGAGTGGAAGCAATCGGTCCAATCGTCTAAAAGCCAGCCCTGCGTACCGAGGAATGAAAGAACACACGTTCAGTTTTTCTGAAATCAAGCCCAAAATTGATGTTCGCTTTCTACAATTGCAGCGCTTGCAGCTATAACCAGTGTCCTTTCTAAGATCTTGGCAAATGCTAACATGCCTGAATGGTAGTTTCAACGAAAAATTTTCCAAGCCCTCAGCAGCTAAAGGTGGTTCCCACACCATGGTACAGCACGTACCGCTTGTGAACCGCGAAGTTTTTCCAAGTAGTACGCGAGCAACTTATTCAGGTTGACTAGAAATCAAACAAAATGCAGTAACAGTAAATGAACGCAAACGATTTGATGGTCAGCGTCGTAAGCATTGTTTTAATTCACATCAAAGAAGTAGAGCGCGAAATTTCACAAAGAAAGTTGTCACTCTTTACTTGATTGGTGTATCGACGTACTGGGATCAGTGGCGTAGTCAGTCCAAAAATTTGGGAGGGGCCAAAAATTGGGGGGGCAAAATGCTTGATTTTAGGCGAATATCACTATTTTGTTTGGAAAAACGCCTCTCAAAGCACAAAATGACTATATGCTCTAAAAATTTGGGGGGGCCATGGCCCCTCTGCCCCCCCTGGCTGCGCATATTACTGGAATGCAGATTTTTTCCTTGAGAGATCATACTTCTGCAGTTTATCATTTGAAAAATCTAATAATTCATTTAAAGGGTAATCCAAGTTTTTGAGCAGATGGAACCGCAGCAGCTTTCATGGCAAGGTCGATGGCCGCAAATTAAGAGAGTGCAGACTTCGGCCAAGACCGCTCATTATTTGACCTTGAACAAGTTACCGAGGCAGTGATGAACTGTTACTTTGCAAACCACTTTTAAAGATACAGTAACTAATCGCACCATAACAAATAGTCTGGTCAAGAATAGAGGCTGCAAAGTTCGGAATGGGACAGTTCGGCGACGCCGTTTCCGCGATTTCGGCGATAAATAGGTTATAAGACATGATACTTTTGATTGGAGCGCTTTTTGTGTACGTCTTCAACAAATTTTGTTTTTAACTTAAGGATTCAGGTTTAGGGTTTATCTTTAGGGCAAGCAAACATCCTTTGAAATCTAATCTTCGAAGTACAGTAGAATTCGCCTGTAACGATTTCGGGTATAACGACAGTTTGCCTACAGCGACGCTTTTTCTTCGGTCCCGGAAGACTCCCTATCTTTTTCGTGCAATAGAGTTCAGCTATAATGACTTCGGCCATGTCGTCACTTCGCCCATACTGACGCTTTTCGTCGATCCTTTGAAGTGACGTTAGAGGGCAATTCTACTGTATTTCAAAAACACACTTTTTTTCGTATAAGACATTTCCGACCACCGTCGCCGAAACGTCTCGTCGCTGGATCGGCGTCGCAGAAATGTTCTAGGACCGCATAAGTTAATATTCGCCTCCTGCAAAAAGTCTAAATCTGGATAGTTAAGAAAACTTTCAGAATAAGAATATTGAAAAGACGTTCTGCGGGACACGAACAATCACGTCGCTGGTCGCGTGAGGCCAGTGGGTCAGCGTTTGGAACATGGTGATGTAAGTGTAACAGTATTGTATCAGCGTAGCAATGATGACGTTGTTCGGACTCTAAACCATATTTTAAAAATAATTTTCCGCTTTTTTTTTAATATTCACAAGCGTATTGTAACGTGCTAGAACGAAAGTATAACCCAGCTAAAGTAAAATACGAATACATATCTACCGAGCAAAGGCGAGAATCTCTGAAGCAGTGTGTAGTTTGCGTGAAGACCTTCGCTGATGGAGCGTAATCCAAGCAAGTCAGTCACGCTCTTTCCCAGTTATTGTATTTTCCGTCAAAGTGGGAGTGCGAGCACGAGTTCTCAACTATGATAAACTATGAGATCGAAGAGTCAGAGCGGCTTCTCCGCACCTGAACATGATAGCTGATGCGCTGTCAGCGAATTCCTCAGATTGACCAACTGGTCGGGAAAAGACACCTTCATCCACCCCCATTAAAATTGTGTTGTGTTTTTTGTCTATATTTTTAAATTGAAGTTTTGAAGTTTTCAACCTCTGGCCGGGTATCTCTTTCAATGGTCTTCATTGAAGAAATTCGTGCCTTTTATTGGTTATTTGTGCGTGCTGGAGTTTTCTATTGGAGGTGTTACGAGAACACCGTATGAAATGAAAAGATGGCACGTCAGTAGATAAAGTATGGAAACCGCTGATAGGTGCTTTCCAGACCATTATTTTTTGTTGTGATCTTCGTTTATGTTGCAATTATTTTGTGACTACTGGTCATTGATTCACACCAAGGAACGTTGAAATTACGATTCAGTAGAGTTTATGCATAACGTATCGTCCACAGATTCCAACGT
>Ga0210059_1017115_pt1 | contig 10379 bp, 7 predicted proteins | sample Ectturendosymbi2_FD_188042 | JGI IMG/M metagenome (GOLD analysis project Ga0210059, IMG submission 188042) | Ecteinascidia turbinata endosymbiont from Florida, USA - Sample 2 (SPAdes) (version 2) | ecosystem: Host-associated > Tunicates > Ascidians > Unclassified | place: Key West, Florida...
CAGTGTGTACAAAAAGATAACCGTACATTACATTGTTTACATGCGCACATCAGGTGAGAAAGCACGCATATCGGATGAAGCAGAACGTGTTCAATCGGTTTCATATTCTGATATAAGATCATTGCCAAGGTTATATACAGTGGTGTGTTTAAAGAGAAGGCAAGCGAGGCACTTACCTCGGGCGTCCCTTTGCAACTTCAATGTGCAAAGTACCTTGCTTTCAAAGGGGACCAATCCTGTACCAATCTTTGTAAGTTTGACGCACATTAGGAAAAAACAAAAGTGCAGTTAGACCATGTGATCGCAAGATATTTCTCTTTTCCACTGCTAAAAAAATGGCTCTCAAACACGATTTCATGTTTTGAATGTTTCTTGTCTGATCACGAAATTTTCGCGAACGCACGAAACAATGCAAAATGCATGAATCAAAGAATGAAGGTTTCTTTTTTCAATCTCATTTCAATTTTTTACCTTTTTACATTTGAGGAAGCCTTTCAGGACACGTGAAATAGATAATTTGCAACACGTTGTTGACACAGAAACAATAACTGAAACTAATTGACATAAAATTTTATGGTGCTAAACAGATTACTTAGTTAATGTTATCGGAGTCACTATGATATCCCAATGATTTTTGTGGAACAACAATTTAGACATGCAAAAGTGCACCACACACATTTGAGCGACAAACGTCTTGTTACAAGGCGGAAATATAGTTAAGTCCTGAATTTCAAATATTTAAAAAATCGAGAATTTGTCATTAAATCAAAACGAGATGTGGGCAGCAGCAAACAAAATCCGCTATGAATACAGTAGCTTTTCATTCATATCAAAAACTGCCCAGCACCTGCTGGCAGCAATTTCAGCCATCCGTTGCTTTCCGGGAAGTCGCAGGCTTCTTCCGCATGTGAAAAAATGTCAACAAGCATCACTGCGAATTTCGTTGAGCATTTCCCACACTAATGAATACTTGAAGAAGAAAGTAAACGATATTTTGCAATGACGTTATCGTATATTTCTGGATTCAGAGAGTTGTTGATGGACAAGAGAATTATGGCTGAAACAGCGTAAAGTATGGACGGGATGACAATGGATCCCATATTGAGAAAGGACATTATGCAAATGGGCAACCAGCAAGCAACATCTGTCAAACTCAAAATAGCAATTTTTCTGCATATTTCTCAGTCTGTCAGAAACTTCTTCTGTGGAAAGAGAATATGTGGATTTTATGTACGTCGACGCGTATGAAGCGGCGATAAAAATCAAAGCAAAAAATTTAAAGCAGATAATTTCAGCGGACATCATGTTAAAGTGCGACATGTCATCGGCAGTACGGTAAAACTTTGGAAGGCAAACGCCGCTGACGCTGTAATAACCGAAATAACTGGTGATGTTCGGTTTAATAGCAGCGAAGTTTAGCTCAAGACATTCATTCACATCTTGCAAGCCAACAGTTAGCAGTTTTGTTCCATTGATTAATCCAGAAAGGCGATTTGCGAACTCGGAAATTCCGGAGTATTCTGTAGTATCAGAATGAAAGTAAGCACTTTTTGATATGAGAGCTTTCGTGACCATGTGACTTGATAGAGATGGTATGAAGGGAAGCAGAGCAAGAACCGAAACAACCCAAACCACAAAATGGTAACCTGTGATCAGCTTGACGCTGGAGCTTCTAGCTTGTGTAGGTCTGTGAACACTATAAAGTCTTTGCGCGGTTATGCAGACCAGTGCAAGCACAGAAGTTTCGCTGGTTAAAACAGTTAAAATCCCAATGAAATTGTAAGTGGTTCTAGTGCGCCAATTCTTGTCAAATGTATAATAACTTCCCGAAAATTGCACTGACTTTATTGCAATCAGGTGCAGGGCAATTCCCATAAGGAAGTCAGCAATTGAAAGATTTAGGACCAGAAGAGCATTAATCAAAGGCGTGTTGGAGAATTTGTGTTGGATGCGAGTTAATGATTCGTGTACTTGTTTTGCTGGTAGTCACGGCAACGCCGATATTTCCTATGTTTGGCATCAACGTCATTATCCAAACAAAAATATGCAGATAAACAGATTTCATCAGCTCGTCTTTTGACGAGAGTGGATCGTTGCTTAGGAAACTTGGAGGACATTCATCCGAACCATCGGAACAATCATTCTTTCCATCTTCAACTTTGGTCCTTTCAACGAAGAGCGGTTTGCCGCTACTGCAGTAGAAATGTGTACTTGACGAGCAGTTGCATTTGTCACAACGATTGGTTCAGGGTGATTTGCAGTTTTGTATTTCGGCCCATGACCTGCAGTCTGCAGTCAGCGATTTTACTACATTTCTTCCCTTTTGGAATGCTCATTCGATGTTTTTGCCCTAAAAATGTATTAATCATATTATGCAGTGTTACAGACTTATCTAAATCTGTTCAGTCCTCTCAGCGGCAGCAGGATGAGCATCGCCACTTAGGCCCTGCAGTTAGGGACGTACACGGTGGAGTATAAAACTTACGAAAACCTTCATTCTATGAAAGTTGAGGAGAAGAATGCAGCATGAGACACTTACGTTACTGTGAAAACTTAAAGCACAAGCAATTGTCTCTCAAAAGAGTCAGTTTGTAACAGAGCTAGTTGTTTCTGGTGACGACGACTGTTTACCTGACACGTCTCCAAAAAACTTGTAATTCGTGCGGCCGTGTTATCACAGAAGCGTTTTAATATTTGTGTGCATGTTTGTTGTGTGCAGCACTTATAGTGTTTTTTATTCAACCATTTTTTTCATGCGTAATGCTAAATGGAAGAGTGGTAAAGGGTAAAGGGAGGTTGTGGAATGGTCCTGCTTGAAACACGTTTGTAAATTATTTCCATTCGATATGTTTCATTTTCCGTAGTGACGAAAGAATATCTTAACAGGTGTGGATGGAGCCAAAGCTTATTGAAACAAGGCTGCAGTTGCCAGATCGCATGGCATTTGCAGCAAGTGAGATATCAAGATATTTAGATAAAAAAATATTTTCTAATACTTTCTTCCATGGGATTGATTTGCATATTTCTTCGTGTTTCATGCAAATCCGTGGTTTTCAACCATTTTCGTACCACAGTCCATTATAGCAACCCGCTGTCACCCAATGACCCCCATTTAAGACTCGAATAAATCAACTGCAGTACAGCTGTTTACACCAAACGTCTACTCGCGACCCTTCCAAAAATGGTTCACAACCTCTCTTGGGTCGCGATACCAAGTTGAAAACCACTGTTATAGATGAATTCAATGCAAACTACGCCACGCACGAGTGGTTGTCAAGACATCAAAACCGAAATATTTCTTTCGTGTCTCGCGCAATACTCATCGTGATGCATAAATTATAGGGTTAATGGAAATTGCTTAGCCTGGAGCAAAATATTCAACAAAATTCATTCATTGATTTGACTTTAGCGGTTTACGTTTGAGAAAAAATAGACACGTTTTAATATGAAGTCCTATGTATTCCTATAATCTATCATGTTTTCCAATGACCAAGATGTTTTTGAACGTTTTTGAACGAAAGAAAATTGCATGACATGCGTTCGACTATTTATTCCCTTGAGCTGACTTACTATCTGGGAAGTAACTTCACATCGCTCTGAAAGAATCGCTGTGCATGCAGTGCACTGGTAGAAAATCGTCGAACGGAGAAAGGTTAAGCAACTATTTTAACGAAGGACAATTCTCTACTTGCAGGCCATCTTCACTGCAATATTAATAGTAAGACTTTGAAACTACTGCACGTGGAGTCATTTTGAATTGTTTGAGAAGATACTAAACCAACAGAAAAAGAGACTTACGAAAACCGTTTTTTACTTAGCGCACATGCACCAGTCTACCGAAATACATTGCGATCTGTTTCAAAACAATATAAAGCAAGAAAGTTCCATTCCAACCAAGTTTTTGCCGATTATTGCTCGATCCATCAAAAGTGAGCATTCCGACGAAAGGTGGCAGAACACGATACCTAGTAAAATTTTAGCAGCTCCAAACCCATCATTTCTCTTTAAACGAAATGAAATACTTTGTTTGAAAACACAAATCCGTGTTTTACCGGCCAAAAGACCGGCCGTGGTTCCAGCGTCGCAGAAAAATCGGCCCATACAGAAAGACTCGTTTCCTTCGGATCAATCTTTCACGCTGTTGCAAACATATTTTCCAATCATTATTTCTTGACGCGATTTACAGGTTCCTAGGAACAACTGGGCGCCCGCGTTAACATTCAAACGTTTTGCAAAATCTGGAACCTGCAACAAAAATGCAGCATGGCTATATTTCAGAAACCAATGACTTGGAAGAATGATGCAGTTTTGCGCCAGTAACGGAAGTATCTACATCTCTGTTTCTGCTTCATTGTACGTTCCAGGCTCTGCAAAATCTGCATCTTGTGTGCTGTCAGTCAAATATCATGACAATGACAAACAATCATGTTTCACTGACGGTAGAACACTCTCGCAAAAGTTTCGAAGAGAAAATGAGTGTTCGTTGCTTCAACTAATAAAATACCTACTTTTCCCAAAATTATCTTCGTTTTCTCTTAAAGTGGTTCGGGTAAGCCTTCTAAGTTTTCTATAAAAGTATTGAAACCGTTCGTATGTTTTTTGATTGAAATTTGTATTCAAAGTGAAACAGGACTTGCTGATAACAATGTTGGAACAATAAAAAAGTTTGCATCAGGTTGCTTAATGCAGAAAAAATGTTGAAAAATCTGAATGATTCTTTCAAGTGGCATTTTCTGAAACCTCAACAAACCGGGGTACAAATAAATATTTCTAGCCGGACGCATGGTTTTGGAATGATCTACGCTGGATCTCAACTTTTGTGCCGGAAATGCATGTGCTACATAGAACCGGTTTTGAGAATCAGAGGATTGAAATTCCAACCAACAAACCTTTCGTTTTTGAAAGAGGTCACACACTTCTGCTTTCCTCAAGCAACCCGCTCCTTCGGTGCACTCATCTTCGAAAAATGCACATTCGATTTTCGAATGACACTTTTTAAGATAAATAAAAAGGTGTGAATTTCACCGTATATAAAGCAAAAAGTCGCCGAAGTTTTAGAAAATTCAACACAACAGAGATTTCAAACGAGCATCAAAAACAATGATGATGTACAAACGTCTCTGGAAACATGGACGAATTTAGTTCATGTGAGATTGAAAACAACATCACATTAAGTCATAAATTGCCATCATCAAATTTTACATTACGAATGGACATTAGTAAAATTTTCGAGGTAAATCTGGTTTCTCATGACAAGGGCAGAATATTTTTCGTTGTTTTGTTAGCATTGCTGGACTCAAAGTATAGAAAAATGATCTCCACAGCAGCATTTAACGTAACACCAATTCTTGCAAAAACTGGTTATGTTGAAATCATGGGAAAATCATTCCAAGAAAACAAGCAAAATTTGAACAATAAAACATAACATTTGTATTAGAAAATGGAAGTCACCCCGTATAAAACAATGTATGGATCTGGGTCGTCATTTTGTTCACAGGCGAGAAGTATGGTTTTCACCGTTAATAAATGTTCAAAACTTTTATTCTCAGCGTTGCGAAAATCTCGCATGCACCAAGAAACGGAAGTGCTATCCCCCACAAATATGGGTTTTGTTTTTACTATGAATTCCCCAAACATTTTTGAAATTCCTTTTATTCACGTTTGGGGAACCTATTCACCCATCCACAAGTATGTGGAGACTTAACGTCTTCATCAATGATTTCCCATTACCTTGCCATAAAAAAGATCGGTTGTGCCACTGCTAAGTAATCAGATGAGCATCCAGTTTTTCACTAGCGCTTTTGCAAGAAAATTTTACAAATGGTGGGTTTGGTCCAAAATATAGGCTGGGAAATGCACTAAAACAAATATTGAAACCTCTCTCCTCAGTATGAACAAATTTTTCATTTGCCGGCTTAATGATACTAGGCACACGCCTGCACACTCCTGGGTTAAATGTATGCAGGTAGGCTACTATAGCCTACGCTGTTTCAAATCCCTAACTCGTACAGTCCTTTGTGATATGTTCGACTAACTTCAGAACAACGAGATACCAGAATTTGCAAGCTTCACATTGTAGAGCAGGAATCGTAGTTAGGTTATAGCTTACATTGTGGTAAATCTCCAACCCGTCGAACAATTTTTGTGGTAAGATAGTTAAACTTCAAACCGACGAGTAACCACAGCATACAAGATTTGTATTTCAGTGCAGGAATGCTATTTAAGTGAAATGCATATGTTCTGTACGCATTGCACCAGATGTTTGCAGCTTGAGTAGCATTAAATCTCGTACGTGAACTTTGCATTTCAGTGCAGGAATGCTGTTTATTCTAAGTATTAGAACTCCTGCAGCTTATTACACACAAGTAGGGCAACCAATTTTTCAACCTAAAAACTTAATATTTTGACTATATAATTTACAAATTTTGACTTTATTTTGACCTATAAATTTTCTGTTTTTGCAATTGCAAAATAGTTCAGTCCTAGGTGTTGAGGTTAACGCAGAAGCATATTCATGCACTCTGTGCTTCGAAATTTGAAATTATTTGCTGGTTTACCTTTGGGGATGATATATTGATAAATTCTTACATAACTCCAGTAGAGAAAATGGTTTTGACACCTCTAAGCTCCACCACGACACCCTTTAAAAAAAATTCAAAACCAATGTTTATATGTGTAGTATTGTGAGATATTGTAAAGCACTACTGCTCGCAGCGTCTCGCTGATTTGTCCCGCATGTGACGTGTGTTGATTGATTTTGCGCGTGCCACTGATGATGTGCCTTGCCGCGTCTGTTCGTTTGGCAAGATCGTACTTGTGGAGATGGCGGCTAGGTAGACGGTGCTTGTGACCTGGTGAGTCTGATACTTATCAGTGTTTCTTTTGTTTCAGTGAAGCAACGTTTTCAGTAGATTAAACTTTACGAAAAGCTATGCTCTGATTGGTAGTATCACTGCAATATGATGGCATAATCCGACCAATTTTAGCGAACGCAACAAAAACCAAACGAAGTAAGATGTGACAGCAAAACCTCGGTGAAACTTTGTTTTCATAGCAACAAAAATATAGAATCAACACACCTAGTTATGTGCACCAAAGAGTACAGACGAATGCCAGCAACAATGTTGTAAGTAGTCAAGTAACATATTTTTATTGGGCTATAAATAGTGTCAATCATGGTTTACTTTTCATTTCTGAAGGAATTCCTTACCAGATTTCTACTGCACTATGCCTCTGCATTTTTGCATCTAAGCTTGAAACGTGGTTGGTTAATGAAAGTTGCTGAGATTTAGTATGTCACGTACTATAGAGATGAACATCGGTAATGAGCAATCGTTTAATGCAATCGGTAGCTTGCATTTATTGCACTGATGCGTGTATTTGATCACTTCAAGACAGTATCTTTTATTTGCATCATTTTTTGCGTTGTATAATACTAGTAACTTTACGAGTCGCAAATTCATATGCTTAAACATTTCATCACTCGAATTGAATCAAACGAGATGGGCTGTAGATGACATGAAGCTGCTCTCCAGGGCAATAATTCCGTATCGCACTCTCACGTTTAGGCTGTGATGATTGCTTTGGTTGCTCTCACATTAAAACAAAATACTTGGGTGTAGAAAAAAAAATATTCTGTTTTATTGTCATTTTTCCTCAATTAAACCAAGGTATAATTCAAAGCTATTTGAATACCATTTAGAGTATATATTGGTGTCAAAGGAATCTGTTAACTTGTTTATTCTGTGGTTAACAAATTTTTTGCTTTAGGAATATTTGGTAATGGCTTGTTTAAAATTACAAAGTGCTCACCAGGATATCATCATATCCACATGGCTTTCATCAGTCCATGTGAACTCCGTATTGAAGGCCCTTCCTAGTGTACGTCAGTGAACATTGTGGCTTCAAGACCGCATTTCCACTTGCACATTCCACTGCCGCGTTGTGTTGAATCATCTCGGCATTGCTCATAGCTGCGATTTCGTGGCTGAGGTTTGTTGCTCGGTAGTTGGCACTAGACAGTTTTTCAGTGAAAGCAACTATATGGAGGCTGTTAAAGTTTCAGCTTATTCAAAAATGAACATTTTCGGAAGTAGGTTCATACCTAGATGTTTTTGATGACCTTTCCTGGCTATTTCGGTATTTTTAAAGGTGGCAACAATCTGGTGTTGAAGACAAACTTAAACCAGCTGATATTTTAAGGGGAGAAAATGATTGCAACATGATGTTGTACCTGACTACTAAACATTACAGATATCGGGGGTGCAACTGCCCGGCAATATGTTTCACTATCAATCGAAAAATATAACTTGTTTTGGGATTGCGATTGCGATTTAGCAGTAACATCAAAAGATGTTTATTTGGAAGAATATGATTGGGACAATGCCACATAACTGCTTCAGATGTTCATAGACGTTTTTGCAGTACAATATTCTCTTTATTTATCATAGTTTCTAATCCACTGAATGCGGATTAAAATACCTAGTCTCGCCGACGCTTTTTCAATGTTTGAAATTACCAAATTTGTTGGAATGACAAGTATTCAGCTGCAAGACGAGCAGAGATAATAAAACTTCGACAGCAAAACACGTAATTCCGACAATCGACAAAAATATTTGGCATATCTTGCTCGTCGCTCTAATCATATCTTTCCATTTGTTTGCCACAAACAACTCAATTAAGAACTTCATGGTTTGTAGGCAAGAACTGAACACCTGCCAAATTAAAACACTATTAAATGTTGTTCAGGGGAATCCCGAGGTAAACGAATAGGAACGTGTACTAGCAAACCCAGGGAAATTCATGGGGAAATCAACGCTATGTATGCCCCAGTAGACTTAAATGCGTTTGGCTAGGATGCCTATCACTTCCATTCCCAGTTAAATGGGAATATATTGCAACTTCGTTGCAACGCAGCTTTCTCGATTTTTGATGCCAAACTGCCAATCAGAACAGTGAGTGTTTCTGGTACGAACGCTCGCTGACACTTTCGATGAGTTCAGTAAATAGCACCTGTGAGCAAATGCAAGCGTCCGCTGCGTCACCTATTATGCGCTTACTACAATCCTTTTGGCGAATGTCAGGCTGGTGATGCGTGTAACGACAAACCGTGTTTCAAAGGAAAAGCAAAATCTTCTTCGGGCTGGTTCCAAATCCTGCTGTGAGCGTTCTCTTCGACCACAATCTACGCACGTCCACAAAGAAGCAATCTGCCTGAACTAATGATAAAAAAAATAAAATATTGATCTGAATACGAGTTTTTCCCTCTCTATTTAACAGCGTAACACCAGCAAACCCTTATTCATTGTTTGAAAAACAAACGCATCATGGGTGTGCCTTCCCGTCTAATGGAAATTACAGTCCAAAAAAGGTTTCACCACATGATTCAGGAAGTAGCGTACAGCCGGTGGTACATCAACAAAACGACAAAGAATCCTTAACTGCTTGCAAACGCACTATCATTTGAAATTTCTGATGCCCATACCGCTTAATGAAAATTAATATAAAGAGTTTTCTTGATTGTACCTAAACACTGATTCGACGGATAGCTTGACGTTGCAGTAAACACGCTTGACGTTGCAGTAAACACAATCAAACTTCAAGTTGTGGTTGCAGCCAATGTACGCAGGCTTTTGTGTAGACAAAGATCTTCGCCTTTTTTTGAGCGAGTTTTTCTTCTATCCATTGCTTGACCGCGCTAGATTTCGGGGCAGGAGTTGAGCAGCCATTCGGTTGTCTCATCCAGAACCGTCAGGCCATGCAGTCCATGAGGAGGTCGGTGGATTGGACATTGGAGGACAACATGGTCAACGGTTTGTTTTTCTGCGACACACTCACAGGTCATAGAGGAAGCCATACCCAGTTGTACAGTGAGGAGCTGAAACGCACGACACCGGTGCGGAGGCGGTTAAGCCGGACCCGGGCTCTTCTTGGGAGGGCCATTGCAGGGAGGAAAGGTACCGGTGTCTGGAATAAAAATGCCGAGTCTTGCAGGGTTGGCCGCCCACTCTGCATTCCATTGGTGATCCGCTCATTGCCCCGCACGTATGTTGTTGTTGTCAGAAAAACTGATGAGTTATTGTGCAGCGGGTAAAAATGGGTGTCTCCATTTGAGGCGCCGTATATCTACACTCGATGAACGGGTGAGCGCTGGGTGGAGCAGGTGTCCAGGCTCCATGGAACGGCGCCCTAGAGAGAGTGTGGCTCCTCTGCGACGAAGCTCAGCAGGTTGGATGCCTGCGATGATTGGAAGGTTGTCCGCTGGTGTGGGACGCAGGCATCCAGTCACAATTTGCAAGGCGTCGTTGATGGCGGGGTCGATGAGGCGGGTATGAGCACTGCGGCACCAAACCGGAGCGCAGTGTTCTGCGGTTGAATGG
>Ga0210059_1017116_pt1 | contig 10376 bp, 4 predicted proteins | sample Ectturendosymbi2_FD_188042 | JGI IMG/M metagenome (GOLD analysis project Ga0210059, IMG submission 188042) | Ecteinascidia turbinata endosymbiont from Florida, USA - Sample 2 (SPAdes) (version 2) | ecosystem: Host-associated > Tunicates > Ascidians > Unclassified | place: Key West, Florida...
ACCTTCTCGACGTCACCTCTGCACCTTCTCGACGTCACCTCTGCACCTTCTCGACGTCACCTCTGCACCTTCTCGACGTCACCTCTGCACCTTCTCGACGTCACCTCTGCACCTTCGTCGAAACTGCCACATTTTATTTGCTTTGCACAAAATTCTTCCTGGACCATGCCCTACATTTTTAGCCACTCTAACCCCTAAACTCTTTCGTGACCTGAGTAATCACTCTCTGCGTCATGTTATGAATGTTCAACTGCCGTCGTGTCGAACTGCATTGTTCCATAGTTCATGTTTCTTAAAAGCTTCAAGACAGTGGAATTCTCTACCTTCATCTGTTCAATCGCTGGAACCAAATTTGTTTCGGTCCAAAGTAACTGTTTTAATATGTGGAAAGTCGCATCAAGCATCTCTGTGGCGTGAATCCGCGAGCCACGCCCTGGTTGTGTATGCTTCGTTTAAGTCACAGTCCGTTGAACCCACACTATAAACACTATCGTTTGTGTTCACGGGGCCTTTCCCAGACAGAGACTCACATTTTGCCAGAATGTGACCTAACCAGAGCTCCACGTCAGGTTATGTCAAATTCTATTAGAAATATTCTTTTGAAAGAACAGGTGTTCACATTATCTCAACTAAATAGACTCAGTCCAGCTGCATGGAAGCGTTTGCTTTTATTTGGCCACGCTAAACTAAAACGCCCTTACATCCTGCAATTATTCGGCGCAGTTAGCGACTTTCTTTCAACAGCTTTGACGTATTTGCAACGACTCATGTTTCTTGCGCTGGGGGCTCAACGTTCTTTGTCAATGCCGTGTTATCGTTCTTTTCATTTTTTGCGTCTTTTTTTATTACTGTTTTATTAATGTATCTTTTTTCACCTCCATATGTTGACTTTTTGCTATCATGTTGTCGCAACTGGTTCCGGCAGATGGCACTCCAAGCTCTGGCCTGCAGTCGTCTGCCGTTAAATAAAAAAACAACTAAATAACTAAAAAAAACTGGAAAATTTGCTGTGCATCCATATCGACCGGATTCAATCTACATTGGAATGGACCTCGATGTGCCGCGACCTTGTCCACTGCTTCACTGCCCCAGCACGGCCGCTGCGACGTGCCGACAGGAACTTCAGGCCGACAGGCCTTTGAAGAGACCTATGCATGGCGGTTGAACGCGGCAAATTCACGCCGCCGTCGTAGCAACATGGCGATTTCCCCCCCGAAATTTCCAAAACAGGTTTCGTTGTTAGTGTTGCGATCGGAAATCCTGAGCGGCATGTGCGCAAAGCTTCGCACTGTGGCAGCAAGAAACAATAGAGATCATGCGCGCAATCTCTCTTGTTATTGCTTGCTCGCTCCACGCATAGATATTTTTGTTCTTCGCGCACATCCCGTTCGTGGTGAACCACACAATCAACGCAACGCCACTGGAGACTTTGCCACGACATCCCCTCCTTTTCACAACGAACCACACCGATCGCATGCTCTTTGTGTGAAGGTTGAACTCGGCACGACCTCCACATCCTGGTCACAGCACCATTTTGTTGCGATCGGAAATCCCGAGCGGCATGTGCGCAAAGCTTCGCACTGTGGCAGCAAGCAACAATAGAGATCATGCGCAGCAATCTCTCTTATTTTTGTTTGCTCGCTCCACGCATACATATTTTTGTTTTTCGTGCACATCCCGTTCGTGGTGAACCACACAATCAACGCAACGCCACCGGAGAGTTTGCAACACTAGGAACAACAAAAAGTTACAGCCATTTTGCCCCCCTTGACAATTGTGCAACCACAAGATAGAATCATTTTGCTCCCCGGAAAATATCAGCCGGTTGCTGCCCTATGTTCCAGCGTGGATGTTTGTCACAGATGCACGCTTACTCAGAAAGATAGAGGTGATACGGATGCTGCTTGGAGAAACGAGATGATTCAAAACCTAAAACTTGTCAACACTACTTGCTCATTCGGATGAAAACGGCATGTTGTGCGACTGAAAGAATCAAAGCGACTTCATCTTCCATTTTTCAAATGCGAAAGTTATTGCACTTCATCCACGCGCAATGTGCATTTCAAGTTGCGTACAAATGAAGGTTCTCCAGGAAAAGTCTCATTTCAAATTTTGATGCATGTTAAGTTTGTTAGAAATGGCTGTTTACGGTTATTTGGGGTCAGGACGCACGTTTAGCTGCTTGAAACGTGCATTTTCATGCTTAGCTGAGCTGGGTACAATTTGGCTGTTGCGTATAATTGTTAATTTAATGAAGATGTCCTTCCTATGTTTTGCTGCATTGGTTCCCAACCTTTTTGTACAACATAGTCTTTCCCACCACTAAAGCCTTTCATTCCACCTTGCAAGTTTGTTAGTGCAAAGCCAGAAACCTTCGTAATATTTTAACTCTGCACTTAAAATTGTAACGCTGAAAATTCACCCTATAAATCCTTTGCTTCCTTACTGCTTGGGATCCACTGATTTGAAGTTAAAGCAAATTTAAAAAATCTTCAACAGCTCCATCAAATTCCTTCAACGTTTCTACTTACGCTAAAAGTCCGTTCACTTCACAAACAATATACATACCACATTGCAACAAACAAAATATGCTAATACGTTTGTCCCTCAAGTTATCAGTTGGTAACGTTTTCAAACAGACACAGAAGCACTAACAGAAAGTACGTGAAGAGAAGTCACTGTTCCCACTTAAACGTAGGTAACTGCTCTTCGTAAATCCTTCGACATAAAGATCAAAACGCCTTCGCGTTTTGCAGCTAAATTTTCAGCAAGACGTTGCTGACGTTTTGTTCAAAGCGATCGATATGCAACAAGGTTGCTATAACCTTGGAGCCTGTAGACCTGATAAATAAAAGAAAGAGGCCGGATGGATGAAGTTTGAGCCCCTGGCACAGAGGCGTAAGCCTAGTATGTGATGCAACAGTTGTGGACAAGTGTCCACAAGACACTGCCAGACAGGCAGGTTTTGCGACTACAAAAGCTGAGGCTGCAAAATGACAAAAATACCATGACCTACAAAGCAATTACTACTTTCAACCAGTTGCAGTTGAGACCACTGGTGCGTATGGCAAGTCCACCGCCCTTTTTTGAGTGGCCTCGCAAAGAAACTTGTTGATATGTCTGGTGAACACAGGAAGCGTCAGTGGCTCCAACAGCACCTGTCCCTGTCTGTGATCAGAGGAAACACTGCCAGCATATTGGCCTGTGTGCAAGTTTGATATGATATTGCCTATTCTTTTTTAGGTTGCTTTCAAAATGTACTGACCAGCAACGCTGCTTGCCACATGTCCCTGTGTCAATATATGACTATTGCCTTCCAATTCCTCGTTCTTTCTGTAAGTTTCATTTTTCCCTCTGTTGTGCAGTGCTACCTTGTGCATTGGTTCAATATCTTTTCTGTCGCACAGCCTATGATGAGACTACAGCGTGTTGTTATGTTCCACCTTTCTTGAAACCTCTGAGACATGATAAATTAATGGGAAAATTTTCAAAACCTAGACAATTTTGGCATCGGAGTGTTTTCGCAGTTTGTCTTCGCAATTCGTTTAAACAAAAATAACCCCCGCGATTTCATAGATCAATAGTTTGATAAATTCCAAAGATTTTGATATAAATTTTATGAACATATCGTTTTTGGAAAGTATTCTAATCCTTGGTTAAATATCAGCAAATTTGAAATTGTAGCTTGTGTTGAACACATTTTATGAGCTTTAGACAAAATATTTGCACGCTTTTTTGTTTACATGCAATGTTCGGAACTTGTTCTTTCATTTGTATGTGTTTATTTTGTCTTATCACCTCTTAATGAAAGTTTCTTTCCATAAAAGCTTTCACCACAATAGTAACCAAATATATCACTTGCCTATGCGTTACGCATTCAGAAAAAGGGTCATTTTCTGGTCTCCATGCTTTTTTTGAGAGAAAAATAGCATCTAATTTATCCGAATGAGGGCAACACATTCTGTAAACTTTTCTTCTTGAAATGACTTTGCTATAACTACAGATGTTAAGTGTACCGTTGCAGCAGTGTAGGAGGTGAGGGCGCAGGGGCAGCAAACGCATCCCCAAATATTTTGACTTGTTGAAAATCCGGGCAAAATTCCTCATTATTCGAGCAGAATCCTAATGAAACTGAATGATGAAACACGTCTGCATTTCGACAGTTTTTTCATCTCCCCAAGGGAATCGATGACCGATGAGACAAATTAAAGTCCTTTTTCTTCGAAGGCCACACCAAAAACAATTTTGGAACTTTGTGCAGCAGCCACGCAAGCAGCAGCTACATGGCAGCCGTCGCGCAAAGCAAAGGAAAAATAACAGAGTCGCGAGTCAACTGCAGAAAATCGAAAGTATAACATCCCCAATGGCGAAAAAGCTATTGGGGTACTCCTGGGACGAAGCGGCTTACGCAGCAAAGGTTTCATTCAATGCAAAGATCGGGTTTTCAAAATTTGTTTTGTGTCGGAGAGACGGAGCGATTTCGGAGAGACGGAGAGATTTCAGTGGATTCGACACATGAATACCTTTTTCTGGTCTCCATGCTTTTTTTGAGAGAAAAATTTGTAAATTTGTAGGGGGATGTTTGGTGCACAAAATGTTTTGGCCCAGTTTGAGGAAATTCAGGCATAATTCTATCGCACCTCCAAACCTTTGCCTGCTCATACACCTATGTACCGTTGAAGAAATGAGTTATGCAATCTACGAAACCCATAGTGCCTATCGGAGGGCATTGATTCACCCTACTTGCAGTTCAAGCCTACTATCTGTGCTGTGATAAAGAAAAACATTAGTTCTATTGAAAGTTAACTGAGCAACGTTACCTTCGCAGTGTTCTTCACTTCAACTGCCAAAATTTAATGTTGATAAGCCTACCTACTGTCGAGGCTACAGCTTGTGGCACTTATTGAAAATATGCCACTGAACATTGAAACATAGCATAAGACCTACGAAGAAAAATGCCTAGGTGTTAGGTGATGTAATGATTAGTGGCGTAACTAGAGGTTCGAGCCAGAGGGATTGCATGGACTTAATAGCCAACATTCAGAAAAAAGGTTGAGAAATGATGGTTAATCCGGATGTGGATATCTACACTAAAACCTAAATCACCGAAAAAAACTGCCAAAAACGCAAAAAACAACGTAGCGAAACGCAAAACTATACTAAAACCGATATACAGGCGGCTACGTGGGGATCCATTTTTTACATTTAGCTTGCCAGGGGGGTGAATCGCCCCACTGTTCCGTCAGTGCTGTCCCTGGTAATGATGTGCCGTTGGAGCGTTGCTAGGGATTAAACGATAGGAGGGAAAGGATTTAACCATCCTTGAGTATTTACAGTGATTTTGTGAAGGGCCTGTATATCACATTTTGAGTGGAAGGGCAATACAAACCTCCAAATACCGGACCAATAATATTTGTTAGTCTGCGGTCGAATGTCATCTCTGTCCGTTGTTCAAAGGACTTTTTCCGGGAATGGGGGATTTGGCTTTAGCTTGAGAAGAAAGTGTAGGGGCTAGGGGATAATTGTCCCCAATTAAGTATGTTAAAAAAAACTCAGTTCAAGACAAACACTGGGATAATTTAGCACACTGGATTCGACCCAGACACTTGAGTAAACATTTTGTGAAATTTCTCACTCCACAACCACACTTCCTAGTCTTTAGACTACCAGTCTAGGGCTTCTAAACACAAACACTGAAAAAAGTTTAAATTTTTAAATCTTTTGAAAATTTATTTAAATTTGATGAAAAAAGGAGTAGCAACTTTTAAATTAGTCTACGTTCAAATTTAAATGATAATCAACAATTTTCCGCCCCCCATAAGTTCAGCCGGGGGGGGCAGCCCCCCCTTGCAACGCCTCCCCTTTTAACAAATGTACGCGATTTTCGCGTGTACTTCCAGCTAAATGCACAATTGTTGTGGCGGGTATTGTACTTATACTCTGATACTTCCACCTTTGTGCTAAAACATTGTAGTGGATATCATAGTAGGGTAATCGCCAAGGTACAGTGCGTTCCAGAATGTAGGTGAAGGTGGGGTACAGTCGACACTTTTTTGCAATGTCAACCACTGCTACTTTATTTCAAGTCCAAACAAGCTCAATTTCTCACGCAATAAAGCAACTCTATATACACAATATCATGCCAAAACATGAAAGCAACTCCTTCATAAAAATTTTACTATCGATTGAAAAAAAGTACTTTTTCTGTCGAATGTGCCCCATGCCTGGGGTACACTCGACATGAGCATGGGGTACACTTGACCGGTCAATAAAAAGAAGGGTTGCATGCATTGCATAATGTTCACGTGATATCCCATGTAAAATCGGCACTTGCTGACTCCCTTGCTATCTTTTTTACATTCTAATTACCCACTATCACTGCATGGCAAAACAAATTTGTATGATGGCCAAACATTAAATGAAACCAACCCAGTATGCTGAAATTCATGCTTTACCATACAAATATGATGTGACTCTGAGCACATAATAAGCCTAAAAATGCTCATAGTTCAGAATTATTCTGTACTGCACTCACACATAACTTCTGAAGCTTTACCTTGTTTAGACTGACCTAGTGGCAATGTGTTCAGTGTGCCCCATTTTTTTGTTAGATGTGCCCCATGCATATCTAATAAATTAAATGAAAAGTACCAACTCAATGTAAAAAGAATTTAAATTCTGGCATCATTAAACAATGTTGCACTGCCCTGACTACAGCGTCACAAAAACTCAGAACAGAAGATGTTGATTAACGTGAGCGAAACGCAAATCTAAATGCGATTTTGTAAATTGCTTTTGGGTAGCAAAAACACAACTTGCTCTGTAACTCGTCACAACGACTGCCTACCAAGGAGAAATTCACTTTAGTACTATGGCTGCTATGAAACGGAATCACTACCGAAACTTCGAAGTTCAATGTTTTACGAGCAATACGTCACATACGAGCAATACGTTCGTGGTGAACCTGGACCAGTGAAAAGACGGGAATATATACTAGCTGACCAGCGCCTCCTCACAATCGTAAACGATTACAACAACAGAGACATCACAGGATATCTACGTGGAATCGCACATAACTTCCTCATGGAATAAAAAGGAAACTTCCTGGTGTGCAAAACGTTTCAACAATATATAAGAAATTCTTTCAGGATGTTTAGGAGTCATGATTGCGATTAATTCTGAATTGTAATTATGAGTTTGAAGTATTTGTATTTAATTGGAAAATGTCGATAACGATTTAATTTGTTTGCTGATGACAATGAAAATCATATGTTGATGCTGATTATCTGTTGGATCTTAGATCATGTTTGTGAAAAACTACAGTTTTTTAAAATATAACCTTTCGTTGATTTTTTTATTTCGATGATGTGGCCAGTTTTGGATCAAAATATCGCGCGTGTAGCATTTGAACTTTGAAATGTTTCGCACTTTCGTATAAAAGCAACGTCACGAAACTTTCGTGGTTCGTTTATTTTGAACAAATGAAAACTGTCCACAGGTCAGTTGTTGTTACGGAAAACTTGCAAAAGGGAAGTGAATGCTTGCTGCAACACTTATGACCGGTTTGTGTTTTCGCAAAAAGATGCATTGTGCGTTGGCGATATGTTTCATAAGTTTTTTATCGATCCTAGACCTATGACATTGTAGACAGTTTTTGAAAATCTGGTTCAACACAGCGAGCAGGTGTCGGAGAGGTGCAGTTAGTTGTCGACGTGCGCAGTTGTCAGTGCCGTCTGACGCTGAAACATTCCCAGTTTTTGGAAAAAAATAGTTTAAGATACGGCAGTTCAAGATGTTCAAACGACAATTGCACTCTCGGTAGGTAACGCGAACGAGAAATAGTGAAATGGCGAAATTAAGCCGCTGATAAGATGATGCGATTCTAGCATTTGGTTTTTAAACGTTTGCTACTTTCGAATAAATAAATCATAAGGAAACGAAATGTTGACGATGACATGAAACAAACAGGCAAGTTTTGTAAATACTGTGTTCTGCAGAATCATACGGTCGTACAAGTTTTGTTCAGAACAGGGTAAGTTGGATGATTACTTACTGTAAAGTGATTCGCTCTTTAGGTCAAAGCAATCGCGATGGGTAATTTCTTGTTTGATTTTGTTAAAACAGGGAAACGTTCAAGGCTGTATGCTACGTAAAAGAACAGAATGCGTTAGCGGGTTGTGGTCTATGAATGTGTTTTGCTTTGATACTAGCATCCACATGGTCATCAAATGATGTTCAAGCGAAGCAAGAGCGAATGTTTGATTATTGGATTAAAACCCGAGGTAATCGGTACGCTTTATCACAACGTCATCGGTTACAGATTGGAACAATGGTGTGGCTAGTTTGTGCAACACCATCATAGGCTATGCAATGGTTGAGATATTTAGCGAAGTAACACTACACAAAGGAACAACAAAACTTACAGGCATTCGGAACAAAAGGTAATTTGAACTGCTAATGAGGTATATGTATCTAGCATTCGAACTTTGCAATGGTTGCTACTTTCGTTAAAAGAAGTCGTAAGATACGAAATGTTAACGATGACATTAAAAAATGACAGATATTGTTAAAATGTTGTTCTGCGAAATGCTACGGCTACTAATTTTCTTACAGAACAAGGTAAACCTGATTAACGACTAACCATAAACTGTTTCGTGCTTTACGTTAAAGCAACCGCAATGAGTAATTTCTTTTTGCATTTGTTAAAGCGTGATAAATGTTCAAAGAGGAATGCTATGCAAAAGAACTGATGAAGCTAGCAGGTTGTCAGTGAAATTTTGTTTGATACTAACGTCCACATGGTCATCGAATGATGTTCAAGTGAAACGATCTTGACCAGTTTCCTGAATATTTGCTTATCAGATTGAAACGCGGCATGCCCTGGCTGCAGCGTTCTATCCACTGGCTAGAGACCGGGTCGGAAATTCCAGATCGCTACACCGATTCCCTACTGACTTACGAACCGGAACGGAGCAACGGATCTATCTACGGCCAAATACTGAACCGATCCTGGGAAATCCTACCTGTTGAGCGCAAGTTAAAGGAACCCCTTTGGTTCACAAAACTGCTGCCTAGCACACGCTAGTCCGTACCCACAAGTTACAGCAACTACTCAACTGATGTTTTCGAAAAGCAGAAACACACCAGCGTCACGAGTTACGACCACAACAGTTCACACGGAAGATCTCCAAGTTTCGTCACACAGCAAAGGCAATCCGCTGTACACCACGTAAAGCTCGTAGAAGTGGGCTAAGCCCAACCAACGCAGTCTCGAATCAACGTAGCAATATTAGGAGTGTTTCTGGACCCAGTCCACCAGCGACTGCAAAAAACCCAACCGAACCACGCTGTCCAAAAAAAACAAGTGACCTCGCAATCAGGATGTTTTGCAGGCCGCCTTGGCTGCCAACACTCTTCTCCCCACGGCAAAACCCGCTTTGCCGCTTCCGAAGCAAATGATCGGCTCGCCACTAATCACATGGCATCAGCGCTGAACTGCAGTCGCATGTGAAGCTAACACTATTATGACGTCAGGAGACGTCATTGCGTTGAATCCTGATATTTTCGGATTCGCCAGTGATTTCGTTTGCGTTTTCCATCGTAGTTTAGACTAAATATCGTTGTTGTACGTTTTAATTCATTTGGATCAAAAATATTATTTATATTTTTGTCCTAATTATTAAAGCAATTAATTTTTATGAGGTTTTGGTTCGCTCTCGTCCTAGTGGTGACTTACTATTACAAACGGAGTATAAATATACACTAGTTCAAATAACTATACAATATAATATCTTTGCAAACTAAGTGTTTTTAGTTGTTTTTTGTTCCAACTTCTCTCTCAGTCAATTCGGTGATGCGACTTTTTACTGCTCTAATGCTTCTTCTTTCCCTTTGCTGTTCAATGCAATTATAGACAAACTTCCAGGTTGTATTCTGAACTTGCTTCTGAAGTCTTTCTTTCTTTGTATTTCAGAGTCACAAGACGTTTCATGTTGAGGATGCAACGCGAACTCAACACATGCCAGTTCAAAAAATAACATTCAAAACCAAAATTGCTTTAAAAACTTTTGGAAGCGAAATGATATACTTCGACTTTGAACGAACAGCGGAGACTAAATATCAGCGTTCACAATGCTAAGGTAAGGGAAAACCGAGAGATTTTGAAAGACCTCATTAATGTAAATTGCTTCCCAGCCAAACAGCAATTAGAATTTTGTAGTAACGATGAGAGTTCGATTTCCTCTTATCGTGGCAAGTATGTGGAACTATTACATACTCTTGCTGCGAAAGATGAAAGATTAGCTAGACATTTAGAGACATCCACTGTGTTTTCTGGCTGCTCAATCATAATTCAGAACGATTAATTGCAGCAATAG
>Ga0210059_1017117_pt1 | contig 10376 bp, 8 predicted proteins | sample Ectturendosymbi2_FD_188042 | JGI IMG/M metagenome (GOLD analysis project Ga0210059, IMG submission 188042) | Ecteinascidia turbinata endosymbiont from Florida, USA - Sample 2 (SPAdes) (version 2) | ecosystem: Host-associated > Tunicates > Ascidians > Unclassified | place: Key West, Florida...
ATGTGCACTGTTTGTGACGTCACACTGCGATGTTAAATTCACGTTTCTAATCAAACGTTTTGGCGAAGGTTGTTGACATAATGCATATCATTCTGCACGCACTCTCCTTATTTGATGTTGCATGACGTAATATGTCATTGCGTTGACTTTAAACTAATAGCGCTCCAACTTAAAATGCAGAGGCAAAATACACTTAACGCTACGACCAAGCAATCAAACTGCAAAAACATGAGACTCCACGTTAAAACCAGGGGGTAAAACACACTGCGCCCTACAACAGCGCAGTTCACAACTGCAAAAGCAGTTTGCACGAATGTTTTTTTGAATAGGAGCAGTCGAGCCGTGGTGTGCTCCTGCAATGGCGCACAAGCAGAGTTGCTGCCACGAAGCAAACAGGGGAGCTCTTAACTGCAAACACAGTCTACGCCTGCGCCCAAACCGTCGTCACAAAGTTTTCAATAGGGAGGCTTTGCGTTTCTGCGGGGAAAGCTTTGCATTTGTGCGGGGGGCTTGATATTCTGAAAATTGTGACAAAAACTACACTGATTTATAGTGTTTCATGTTTCCATTTCGGATATCTTGGAGTTTTGTTTGGAGGGCTGAGCCCACCGAAGCACCCCATGACGACGGGACTGCCCAGGGATCTCAAACACGCGGGCCACATGTGGCCGCGAGGGCGTTTAGTGCGGTCCGCGATTTTTTTCGGAAATTTTGAAACAAACTATCATAAAGTGCTTTGCTAGCAAGTGAACGAGTTCATTTCAAATGAATGTAGAGGCGGGTAGAAATGATTTGCCTGTAACTCAACGATACCTTTCGCAGATAATAAGATGCTTACGTTGTTGCTAACAAAGTTCAACTACCACCATTGTTGCATCAGCGTCATAATGCGGCCTTCGGATTTGTTTATAAGTCCTCATTTGGTCCACGGAACAGTTTGAGCTGGAGTCCTCTGGTCTACGCGAACGTCTCTTCGAATACGAGCAGTCGAGTACATAAAGTGTGCAAAGTGCTCGAAAGTTCATAATTATCTTTCTAACTTTCTTGTGATTTTTCTTTGGTCGCACGATCTAGAAAATGTCACGTGATGTTCAGTTTCACTGGGTGTGCGCCGCACACCTAGCACACTGGGAGTATACGCCACTGCTGAAAATTGAAACTCGTCTTCTTCGCATGGCTATCAAAATTTAGGAGCACGGGATAAATCTCAGAAAGGAAACCCAAAACATCGCACAATTTGTGATGTTTCATGTGTAAAATATGTGGTCTTTAAAAGGGTCCCTAGCAGTATTCCCTCTAAGGTGCGCAACTGAGCAATTGCGCAGTACCACCGACAATTTGCGCAGTGCTATCTCATTCTGGCGCACTTCCAACATTCTAAATTTAGTGCGGTGTATATATATCGCTATAGTCCTTTGAACGTTGAGAACGCTTCACTGTTTGTGTGTCTGCATGGTTGCGCTGTTGCATGCGCTTCGTGCGCAACAAAACAAACACTTGCTCAGTCTAGAATTTTCTTAGAGGGAACACTCGTCCCTAGCCCCGATACGTTATATCAAAAATAGGGCCTAATATTTTGCATATGCCATGAAAATTCTATTTGCTGAAAGCAAATTGAATTTTCATTTTTTTCTGAAAATGTGCCTCTGCGTGAAGCCCATTTCGCATTGTAAACTGGGTGAAGTCATGATTTTACATTGTCTAAAGATTGAAGTTGTGTAGGGCCCCTTTTCGCACGTCAGCACATAATTTTTGCTGTATTTTGGAAAGTATATGACTTGCTTCAGAGCTTGTGGCTTTAGAGTGGTTGTTTATTAAATGTAGCCAATTAAGCGCAAAACTCGCAAAGAGTTGCTCCACGGGGACGGCCATGGGCGTCCGCAGAAATTTTTCCAGGGGGGCAAAGTTGAAATTTTGCTTATCTTTTTCTGGTTGTTGGCGATGCAACGCAAATTGACGCATACAAAAAAGAAAATGTTCAGTGTTACAGCAACAGTTGCATGCAGTGTTTTTCTTGTAAGAAAAGTTTGCATTGAGCAAATGTTTGTTTTAGTGATCATGGATATTTAAAGATTGAGTTAGCAGAGTTGTAAGTGCATTACAAATTTTGTGAATTTTTAGAATGTTGTAAAATCTTGTGAAAATGCGAACAAACTGCACATTCAATTCAAATAGCTTCTTGTTTTCTTGCTTTTCCAAGGTTTTTGAATGTTGCAAGCAGTGGCGTAACTGACGGGAGGGCAAGGGGGCAAGTCACCCCCCTGGCAAGGTAAATGTAAAAACTGGGCCCCCTTTAGTTGACATTGCGATATTTAGTATTCCTAGGTTGTTGTTTTATTGCGTTTTTCAGGATATATTCGTTTTCTGTAGCTAGTATAGACATCCACGACAACCAGATTCACTATCATTTCACAACTTTTTTCTTAGTGCTGGCCAGTGGGACCCCTTTAGCTAAGCTTTGCCCTCCTGCATCAAACCTCTAGTTACGCCAATGGTTGCAAGTGCGCCAGATGAGATTTTATTGCGCAAATGGTCTGGTGGTTCTGTGCATTTGCGCACCTTTAGAGGGAGCATTGGTTGCACTGTTGCAGAAAATGCGCTTTGTTGGCAACAATTTTTCACTCATGCTTATTTACTCATGACATAAATCAGGGGTGGGAAAACTTAAATGGAAGAGTCATTTGCAGAAAATAAAAAACGCCAGCGAGTCGCAAAACCAGTTGTTGTGTCAATACAAAGACGGTAAAGAATGCAAGCTTTACATTAAATGATGGACAGTAATTGTCAGTGTGAAGTTTTTGTTTGATTTTCGAGTCCCTGAAAACCTGGACAGTATGTTGTTAAAGCTGTGCAAATTAATTCTCCCAAGTGTTCGTTTTTCATGGTTGCTTGATGGTATGATTTTACGAACTTCATTACAGTGAAACAAATTTACAGCAATATGTTGTGCTTTGCACAAAAATGAGTTACACACTGGTATTTTAAATTCTGGGTGTTTACTTTCCGGAATCTGTCGCCAAAAATTAAGTGTTTTTTTACCCAGATTTTCTTGCATTTCGGTCAGTTTTATTTCTACAGCAGACAAGTTTGTCAGAAACGGTTAGCGAACTGGACAGCCATCAACGATACATTAACATTGAACAGGTTTACAAGGAATACAAGGCATGGTTTTAACTCTTGGAAATGATCAAATCTGGCTTGGAACTCCTGCAGTAGTCTTACAATTAACTTTAGTAATCCTCAACTTTGTGGTCTGCAATTGCCTCTTTGTGAAACACCTTGGTTCTCATTCCGATGGAGGGAAACTGACAGAATGTTTTTGACAATGTGTGTCTTTGAAAAATTTTAATTTTCTTCTCAGAAGAAAATTAGCCTAACTTTAGGGAAAGAAGAAAAAGTAGCCGAACTAGCGATTTAGGTTCACTGTCGTTGCTATCAAATCGCGCAGACTCCCTGGTGACCAGTGTTTCCTCTAAGGTACGCAAATGCGCAGAACTGGAGCATTTGCGCAGTGAAATCTCATTCTTGCGCATTTGCAACATTCCAAATTTAATATCGCATAGCCCTGTCGAAACATTTCACTGGTTGTGTGTCTACATGGTTGTGAAATTGCATGCGCGCTGACACAAATATTTGCTCAATGTAAAATTTTCTTACAGGGAACACTGTTGGTGGCTAACATCACAAACTTGTGTAAACACATTGATAAATGAAGCAAACGTTAAATTTGAGGCAACAACTCTCTATCAAATTGAGATGTTGCTATTCATCTAGAAGAGCCACACAAAATATGTCGGCGATCCACAATTCGCCCACCATTGGTTTGAACCTACGTGGCTCACCGCTATCAGCAGTCACTGTCTCGCTGCATTACCTGCCAAGATGTTTGCATTCAACAGTCACATGTGGCAAAACGCCTACCACCACAACTTGAAGTGCATCTTCGAAGATTTGTTGCCTTGTTATTGTTGCACAACAAAGGCCAATAGTAGAACAATTTGCTCCCGAGTTTCGCAACCTGCCTCTGCAGGCAAAAAAGCGGATTTAGTGAACTGCAAGCTCATAGCAGCATCTTACCAAAACAGTGAACCTGACTCTTGTGCAGTGTGAGTGTCATATCGGCAAACAAACTGTCATTGGAAGAATTAACCCAAATAATCAGAATTAAATTCCTGATTTCACGTTTTCCAGAAATTTTTGCTTCTTAGTCCCAATTTACAGGGAGGGGCAAATGCCCGTTTTGCCCCCCCTGCGGACGCCCATGGGCACGGCATCTATGGAAAAGAGGGGGGAAAAGCGACTGTCGTGTTGACGTCCCTTTATGTACACCCCTGCTCCCAAATACACACAACAAAAAGAACTGGCTTTGGTCTATAACAGGGCTTATCAAACTTTTTTGTTCTGCAACCCATTTCAAAAAATTTTTTTTCTAGGCGATCCTTGATGGATAGTCGAATGTTAATGATACATGCAAACGTCCCATTAGTTAACAAAAAAATTTATATCTGGTTTGTCAAGCCAATTTGTTTCGCGACCCCAAAGTTACAATCCGCGACCCATAGTTTGAGAAGCCCTGGTCTATAGCACTATTTTAAGCTGTTTACAGTCCTACGTGACGACATACAGTACAACATATTTTTCGACTGTTCCGACACGTCAAGCAGTGCTTAGCGCATTGGACTAACAATGGAGCAGCAGTAATTGAGATATCCCCAACCGCACACCAGAAGAAATGGCGTTACATTGTTTATCGACTTAAACAACAACTGTTAGTTAATTAATGTACACAAGATTGTGTAAATAAAGTTAAAACAATAAAAACTCTGTGCATAATTGTTCATTTCATTTTTGAACTTTGAGGTTTAAGGTCCCCCTAGACTCTTGCGGGCCCCGGTGCGGCACACCGGCTGCATCCCTCTCTCGTGGGGCCTGTCATCGTACTTGTCCTGTTGAGTCACGTGGTTACCTATGCTTCGCGCCACTACGTCACCATCGTAACAGCCTTTCGCGTTTTTCACTTTTTTACAGCCAGTGGTGTGTTTGAAGGGAGGCGAGCGAGGCACTTGCCTCAGCCCCACTTTGCAGGAACCCCTGGAGTGGTTTAAGTGTATATGTTTCTCATTTTTGGTGAAAAACGTATTATACACTCATATAATATAATCCGAACCAAATCATAGGTAAGTGCCCTGCTTTCAAAGGGAGCCCCAACAACAATTGCAATGTGTAGGTACTTTGCTTTGGAAGGGTCCCCAACAGCAACTGTAATGTGTAAGCACTCTGCTTTCAAAAAGGCCCTTGACAGCAAATGCAGTGTGCAAGTACTCTACTTTCTCAAGGGCCTCCAGTAGTAACTGTCATGTGTAAGTACTCTGTTTTCAAAATGACTTCCGCTAGCAACTGTAATGTGTAAATAGGCCTGCTCTGCTCTCAAAGGGGCCCTCAGCAACCACTGTAATGCTAAATAGCCCACTCTTTTCTGCTTTTGAAGGGGCTGCTATGTGTAAATAGTCTACTCTGCTTTCAAAGGGTCCCCAATATAGCAAATGTAGCAAGAGTAATGCGGAAGTACGCTGCTTTCAAAGGGCCCCTAACATAGGTGTAGGCGCAGGCAAATTTTAGAGAGTGCGAAAGATTTTTGCCCGAATTTCCCCCAAACTTGCCCGAAATTTTCGGGCAACCCTTTGTGTGCGAGTATGTCTTCCTTTTTGGGATGACCTCCAAAGAAAAGGTCTTCATATGATTCCTCGCGTTGGACGCCAATTTCAAATAAGTTTGGGCGCCATTTTTATGCGCATTTTTGGTGGTTTCCTCAGACGTTCAGTTTTTTTGCGAACGTTTTCAGAGATTTTGACCAGATTTTCACGGATTTTGCCCAGATTTTCAGGGATTTTGTCCAGATTTTTGACAAATCAAAACTTTTGGGGTGAGGTTCCATCCCCTCATCCTACACCACTGACTCCTAACCAGGGCTGCTGAGCCGGAGCGCTGGAGCTGGGCATTTTGCCTGGAGCCGGAGCTCAAATTAAAAATAAAAAGGAGCTGGAGCTCAGGTTAAAATTTACGACTGGAGCTTTGGAGCTACAGCCATTTGAGAGGTAGTTACGAGTTATGACATCAGACTGCAACAGTGGATCTGCAAGACTTCATTTCCTTGAAAAATGCTGTTGTTTTTGCTACTCATGTTGTTATTTCGTAGAGTTTGCCACCAGGTTTCAAATTAAGAAGATAAATTAGATCTTCTGGCGATTTTTTTATTATTAGCCGACGTTTCGCCCACCTATTCAAGTGGGCTTCCTCAGGGAAATGTTTTTTAGCCATGTATAACATGCAACTTACTAATAACAAGAAACAATGAGTAGTATGACGTTCAAATACAAAAAACGCAAAACTGACCATCACGTTATAGGAATGACTGACAGCATTCGTTTCCTTGGTTTAATCATCGCTAAGGTTGTTGCATTGTAGCTGACAGGGTTGGTGTTGCTTGTAGAACAATGGTTCTCAAACACTGTTCTAAACGCTGCATGCAGCTCCCAAGCATCCTCTGTGCAGCTCTTAGCAGTCTTTCACTAACACTCTAATATTTTGTGTAACAGACTTAGCGCAATAAAGAAACATGTCAATTGACTTGTGTTAAATTTTTGAGTGTGACTCTCTAACGAAATTGTAGGTCTGGATTTGGCTTCCTTCAGCGAAATGATTGAGAACCACTGTTGTAGAAGTAAAATGAAACGTTAACTGACACAACATCTAACTTTCTAGTCAGAATGTTCAAACTGGGTCTGGAGTAGTGTAACGATCTAAAAGGAACTAAGCTATAATACGTAGGTATACAATATAATATTCATATCTTTTGTAGCTGTGTAATCAATCACGCTCTTAGCAGGTATACAATACCATTGCAGATTTAAGTGTGAAATGTACAGCACGCGATTCTAAACCAGGAATTTTTATTAGAAACCATTAGACTTACTAGCAAGGTCTACTAGAACTAGATTACCGACGAAATGCACTAGGAAACTTTACGTTTACTAGCAGCAGCATAACATGAAAGTTATAACTAATTGGTAGCGGACAAGCATTGCTTTGCATGGCAGTACATTATCAGGAATCCTTAAAAAAGCAATGTAAACATATGTGGACTTTTCTTGAAGTTTTCATCTGTGGAAACAAATTGCACGTTTTCAGTCAGTCTTTTCTTCTCCAAAGCTTTGCAGATTAAATGTGTTTCACTTTGTGATTCATCACTGCTTATTATGAGTGCAAAAGATGAGAGTTCATAAGTTTTTAGCTTTTTTTAAAAAGCCAAAAGTAGCTTTCGTACTAGAAGTCAAACTATTTCTTTGGACAAAGGAATTTTAAACACATCTTTGCATGTGTGTTAATGCAAATGTGTACATGTTTGAAAGAACACATGAGTGAGGTAATCGACTGTGTTTTGCCCTCTCTGCATGGTTTGCCCGGGCAGTGCTGTTAGGTGGAATCGCCAAGATTGCAGCAGGCAAAGCATGCAACAAGTGCAAAACACTTGGTCGATTGGGACTGGTTTGCTGATTCCCTCATGGTAAGAGCGCTGCTTGTAAAAAAACTACCAGATAAAATAACTCAAAAACGTCTGGTATATTCTCTTAGTTTTGTGTACTTAATATAATCCATTTTCCATTAAACTTGAGGCACAGATAATTGAAAATATTAATGTGTGAAAACGAACAGAAGCCGGAACCATGCTATGAAAAAAAAGAGCTCCGGAGTCGGAGCCAGAGCCACACTCATGAAAACCAAGAGCTCCGGAGCTGGAGGCGGAACCATGTTAATGAAAAGAAGAGTTCCGGAGCCGGCGCCGGAGCCGTGTCATTTCTACGACGGCTCAACAGCCCTGCTGCTAACAGCAACTTTAATGTGTAAGTACTCTGCTTTGAAAGGGACCCCAACAGTAACTGTGATGTGTAACTATAGTCTTGTGGAATCAGATCACCGTCTCCGGGTGATACGAACCGTAACACTTGTGGTAACGTTACTACGTATTCACTTCAAAAGACACGAGTAAAAATGCAAAAAACAATTGATAGAAACCCGCTTTGAAATTGATATGGACTTAAACGCACAACCACGCGATTGAATACTTGGCACGTATTGAAGTGAACTTGGGCAGTTTAGAATAGAGAGGATTTTTGTTTTAATTTTTATCCATTTTGCAATTACTACAGTATATTTTGCAATCGCTATTTTTTTCACGTCATACCAAAACTTTCATCAGTGAAAGAAACAAATTTCATATCAGCTGATGTGGTTTTTCAATTTTTTGAGCAAAACTCGGACTAATGCATTATTGTTTTGCAAAACCGATAAATCTATTAAACTCACTATTGCAACCATCTTCTTTTGATTTACAACAATTTCACCTAAAAACTGCAAAGCTCTTGGAATGCATCCATCTAATTTCAGCCTGCTGCAATGGCAATGGTATGCAAACAGTTTCACCGGACTTTTCAAAGAAAAATTAAAATTGCTCAAATTTCACGGATTTCGGACAAACCCATTATTTTACTGTCGTTTTTTTGTTGAATTTTGGTTCTTGTGAAAAATACAAATGAGTTTGCAAAACCTGTCTAAACCCAACGAATATCATATTTTGTAAATAAATTTGGTTTGCCAAATGTTTTCAAATCAAGATAAATCTCCTACCAACAATCTCTCTTGTCATCAGTCATTTCCCAATTTTACTGGGGTACAAACGATGTTTTCCGAATTTCCCCAAATTTGCCCTAAAAAAACTTTTATGCGACAAACTTTTCCCTTACACATTTTCTAAAGCTGTTGGTGCATTCTGTTTTCCTCTGCCATGTTGCCACACACAATTCACTTCTCAGATAGCATTAATATTTTGCATTTATTTGAACATGACAAAAATACGTAATAAAATGTACGTGAATATTGCATAAACTCATAAAGCTAAACAGACTTTGGATCCATTTAACTTCTAAGCATGTTACATATGTAGTACAAGCAAAGTTCAGCAGCATATCTAATCACCCGACATATTGCTGATAAAGGGTGCACAGGTGGTCTGAGGTACAGTAGACAGAATAAAATATTCAACACAAGAAAATGCAACGAACTCTTAAGCACAAGCCAATGGAAAATTGATTCAATGACAAGCGAATCGACATTCACCGTCCAAACAATCGTAGCGACGGTGACGTGCAACACAGCAGTAAATAATTTCAAAACTTTCGTCAGTTCAGTCATGTTTTACCCACTTTTGCACTCCATACGGAGAATCACGAATGGTCCGCGGCACACAACTCCCTTTGGTTGCGTGGCAACTTTCGAAGTGAATGTTTCGTTGTGGCGAGTCAATGGCAGAACCGAGTGTGAACCGTTTACTTGCACCCCCCATCAACGCCCAGCACAAGGCTGGAAAGGCCTCAAGTACCGACTTTCAAATCTTCGACATGACCCTAACGGGAATCGAACTCGGCTTACTAGCTTTGGCGGCACTTGTTCAACCAACCGTACCAGGGCGCCGGTGAAAACTTTGACAACCATAAAAAGCTTTTGAAAGTCAACAAGATTAGGATCATCATCTTACTTTTTCCCAGTCAATAATGCTGATGAACGCCACCACCCGAGAAGCCAGGATCAAGTATGATGGAGCGCGTATCCTTGCATTGCGATGTCGCTGTTGAGTGTTCGGACTACACTGACAAGCCTCGTTGTTGATGGTGACAGGCTGAAAAAAGTTTGGGATTAAATGGAAACGACGTTCCTTTCAGCAAAAAAGATTTGAAGATGGGTTGTATGTGTTGACGCCGCGTCACATAGCGTCAGTAGGAAGTCATCTACAAAATACGCAGTGCTGCACTTGCAATAGGAGTGAACCTTGTCGAGCGGTGAAGCTCTTATTGTTTGTGTTGCTGAAAAAGTGCAAGCGATGCAATCTAATCTCGCGTCTCCAAAAGAGACCGTTACAATATCAACGAATAAGAAACATCCTTAATAACGTAAAATTTATTATTTATGACTCTTCTTGTGTGGCCGTTGTAACATTTTCAGCAAAACATTTGATTTTTTCTTTTGAAACTCACGCATACGTTATGTCAAAGATTAAAGTTTGGTGAAAACGTAACGTGAATGAAACAACACCATTTGCATGCTAATTTGATTTACACAGCGATTTTTCAAAATATCCACTCAAACGCGTTTTACAGAAACTCGATAAAATTTTGGTAAAACTGACAAGAAAATGCAAAAACTGTGCTTTCGTCTGTGATGAAACTCGCAGACAAAGCTTCAACGAACCCGGTGAGGTAATTAAATGACCTGGCAAGCCATTTCCCACAGGGAAATTGAAACACTCAGTATGTCATTGCTTG
>Ga0210059_1017118_pt1 | contig 10376 bp, 7 predicted proteins | sample Ectturendosymbi2_FD_188042 | JGI IMG/M metagenome (GOLD analysis project Ga0210059, IMG submission 188042) | Ecteinascidia turbinata endosymbiont from Florida, USA - Sample 2 (SPAdes) (version 2) | ecosystem: Host-associated > Tunicates > Ascidians > Unclassified | place: Key West, Florida...
CAATCGTCTCATTTATGTCCTTCCCGTAGGGACGTTAAAAGCTGTTTGTCCGTGTTGTGACAATAGCATGATGTGATTACTATCTTGCTATCACAATGCCCGTGAAAAGACGTATGGCATTGTTTTAGATAAGGTGATCTTGTGCTACAGATGGAGTCGAATTTTATTCAGTCGTGGAGGTTAGGGTTATTGCGTTGCCATGCCATTTCATGCAAAAACACATCATTTTTTAATAGCTTTCAATGTCAGTCGCTTAAATAATTAACGCTGGTTCAGTGCTCTGCGTTGCCAGTTCACAAGACATCTTTGATTTAACGAATGACTTTCCAGGTTTAGCGCTGAATCGAAATCGTTAATCCACCGATCAATTTAAAGCAGCTTTTCCATTTTGTGAAGCGAAAGTACGGCGCTCCTAAGGCAGGGCACTGTGTAAAAGTTCCAATCGTGCTCCTGAAACTACTGGTTCTTGCAGCTGCACTGTGAATTAAAACGTGTTTATCGGAATTCCAACAATTCAACACTTTTTGTCGATGCTGTGTAGGTATTATTTATCACAGACAAAACTATCAGTGTTTGATGCGTTCTCGTCAATATTGTTATATCAAGCAGTTGATTGCTTTTTATGACTTAGGCTTTTTTCTGTGACAGTCTTTTAACAAGAATGACACCGAATTCAAGTGAAATAGAATAAAAACAATCAAAATCTCAATTTCTTCACATTCAAAACCCATAGTCCAGTTGTGTATATCAAGAAAACAGTGGCTGTTGACGGGGTTCCCAGTGAAAATCTGGGGCTTACCGTAAAAAGTGTCAAAGGCTTTTCTTTTAACGCCCATGTCACAGTTATCCAATGCATTGGTCCCCAGGCCAATATTTTTATGAAAGGAGTCCCCGGGGTTGGAAAAGTTTAAAACCACTGAGTTAGAGACTGGTTTGTCACGTCGGTTGATTAAATCAAAAATCTTGAGCGTTTCATTTTAGTTCGACTTGTTAGATATGTGCGGTTAGAGTGTTTTTGTGGTACTGTGCGTTCATTTTGAATTGACGTTGGTGTCTTGGTGATGCTTTTTGAGCCGTATGACTACAAGTTCGTTCAAACTTGAAATCCTAGGTTGGCTGCCTCACAACCATGCCCTCTGCAATGGAACGATACATTTCAAAACTTCAAAATGTAAATGATTGTTGCAGAGTCCATGTAGTTAAAGTGCTCTGTCGATTGCTCCATTTTTCAGGAACCTGGTCTTGCAGTTGGTGTATGCCTATGACCTTTTGCAGTGCCTCCTTTCATCGCCGAAGTAAAAAACGCATCCGCCAACGAGACTTCCACCGCTGTCATCTCGTGCAAGGCGACTGGCACACCAACACCCACTGTTCGAATCTATCGCGGTACAAAGCTTGTTGAAAATACAAAAGTAAGCAGTCATGCAGGGTTCATTTATCCTCAAGCTTCTGTTGAAGCACTTCAGCCTTTTTGGTTGTTGTTTGTACGACGCATATTGCTGATTGATCAGTGGGCAACGCTATGGCGAACGCCTTGAGTTGCCTGAATGCAATCACTACGTTTCGTTACACCAATTAACAATCTCTGTCTGTGTCATTTGCAGCCTTAACAATTCTATGGGCCAACAAGGCTCCGGTGACATTTACATTGGTGTCCAAAAGATCCTGCTGGATCTCTCCTTCATTTAAGTCAAACCCATTCGTACAAAACGCTTGCAACGTTAACGTTGGTTCGGTAAATTTTAGCGCACAACTTGCATTGACCACTTGGTCTTATTTGAGTTAACGTATATCTACTGCGAGACAGTCTGTGTTTTGTGTTATTCAAAATCACGTGCCCGTTTCATGTTGAAGCTCGCGCTTCAGTGAAAACGTCACCGTCAGCAAATGTTCTTTAGACGTGTGACAATGTTACTTTTAAAACTGCTCAAAATTGTGAAAAATTTTATTTAATCCAGGTCTTGACGCCCCCGTCCATTGTTGTTGATAACCAGCCGGGCTCAGCTACAATTACATTCGATCCGGCAAACTACGCAAACAATGGCAATTACAGATGTGTGGCCACCAGTCGCTCGGGACGAGCAGAAGCTTTGGTTACTTTGAATGTGTTGTGTAAGTTGCTTCTGTTCGTTTTATATCGCAAGTTTATAGTCACAAAATGTGCTCACCTGTGAAATTCTGATGTGGGAAAAAGTTACTACTTTTTACGGAAATTGCCTGATGAAACCGCCATTATGAGAAAAAGGTCGTCATTCGTCAAAACCATAAGGTTACGTGTACGAAGCACGATCATTTGGAAATGCAAAACTATTTCGAGTATAGTTTGTGAAGAAGGTCGAAAGCTGTGTTCAGTGTCGCTAGTGATAGGAAGCTGTGTCGAAATGGAACACAACAGACGAGTTTCCAACAGCGCACCTCTGCTTATAGTCCGATTACGTTGCTTGTACGAGAGTGGATTCCGGTGATGTAGTCAATTGGGTCTGTTCAGTTACTGGCTTGTAAAGCAACTGCTGTAGTACATTGTCTGTCAGCTTGTCTCAAGTGCTGAGTTTCGTACGACTTTCTGACATTAAGTGATAAGCAGCAAAGAACATCACTCTGGTTTAGGTATTTTGGCACTTTTTACAAAGAAAAGCGAAAATGAAAGCGTATATATTTTGATTGAGCTTTTCTTTGCTTCGTAGGTGCAATGCCATCTTGTCCGAAAGCTGTGCATTTCATGCGTTGAAATTTTAACGGTTCTTGAAAGGAGCAGTTTGTTTCAATCACTGATGTGTTCGTGCACAGATGCGCCTCGCGACGCCCGCGTTCCTGTTGTGTACTCCTGTCTTAAGGAACCGGCTGAACTGTCTTGCGCCTTCGACGCCAATCCCTCGCCCGATCTAAAGTGGGGAAAGATGTCGCAGCAAGCTGTAACAGTTCCGCCCGTCGGCACGACGCTTGAGTCGGTAACAACGACTGATTCGTGGCAAGAAATACTTGACGCTTTCGGAATTGACACGAGATCTTTCGGCCCTCTGGCAGGAAGTGCCTTTGTTCCGCTGAATTCAACAGATAACGTGAAAATCACCAGTGTTGACGAGAAGCTGCTTTTGAAGGTTCGTTCAGGAAGATGTCTTGCTTGAGCTGATTTCCCGTTAAATGTAGTTTTCCATGTTTCAAGTCCTTCGGAATTTGTCTGCGACGAATCGCTTCGACTTGCGTCGCCCTCCTGGCCATGGCGTAGAACTGCTCGTCGCCATGTTAACCGAGGCTGCGGTAGCGTTGCCTTTGTGCAAGCTAGACTTTTTAAAAGCTGTGCGTGAAAAACTGGTGCCAAAACGTTGTCTTTGAGGAATGCCTTTCGAGTTTTTGGAATCAATTGTTGAAACCAATTCATTTGTCCAAAAGTTGTCCCTGACTCAAATTCTTGTTAATGTGGAAACCACGAAAAGCCAGCTCGGTCAGTTCGATTAGCTCGGCGACTTCTTTCGTGGTCATATGTGAAGACCAAACGATCGTGTGCGCATGCTCTCAGGTTTTCTCTTATTTCGCTGGTGTTAGCGGCATTTAAAGGCAAATTTTTCTGTTTTTTGCTACACATATATTTCACCGCAGTGTATCACGGCTTCCTTTTCTTTAAAATCACGATTCCCTCCGACAGGTGCGCGAAGTCGGCGAAGATTCGTTTGGAGAGTATTATTGCCTCGCTTCAAACGCACTTGGAACCAGGGTGGCGAGGACGCAGCTGGTGAAAGCGGAAGTGCCGCAGCCTCCATCCAGTGTCAAGGTGACGTTTCACTATCTGGTCAGAAGGGCTTTTTTCCGAATGAGTGTTCGTTTCACGATCGCTGTTGGCGTAGGACGCTCGCAGCGTCGACTGTCCTTTACTCGGCCTCACCTTTGACCGAGGGAGTTCGCAGACATGGTCGCGTTCATGAAACAGCGCTGCCTTGAATTGTCACCACTGCAGCGTGCCACTACGGAAGTACCAGAGGTGGTCACGGATCCGGAGTGCCAGAGTCGACTCCGGCGGGATTCTGCGTTTTTTTCGGACCCGGATCCGGAGTCACTTTTCATTTCAGGCAGTAGCAGGAGTCTGCGTGATCCTTACAAAAGTCATTAAGTAAAAACATTGCCGAATTTCGGTTGCATCGGTGGTAGCCGGAATCTGAACAGGAGTCGGATTCTCAAATCTGAAAAACTTTCGGATCCGGGTCCAGATTCATAAGTTTTGGAACAGGTGCGGAGTTTGAAAATATGACTCCGGCCACCTCTGGAAAGTACCTTCGTGGCCCATGACGTAGGCACGGCCTGCTTAAGACATCTTAAGAAGGCCGTGGCGTAGGGCCAGCGAAGACGAGTGCCCACAGACTACTCGTGACACTTGAAATGAGGCATTGTGAGTATATCGAAACCTGTTTATTGCTTCCTGTCGTTCCAGGTCACCAACTTTACCACGCAAAGCGCCACCGTGTCTTTCACTGCGCCGGTCAACGTCACTGTCCCGATAGCGGCCTACGTGGTTGATGTAGTGCCAGTGGCCGGTGGCGAGAAGAAAAGCGGCATTGTTTATCCAGGTACGAGACGCAGGTTTGCCTCGTTTTTGCTGATGTTCCGCGACCAAATTTTATACTACGTTTCATTTGCTCTGCTGAAGGTAGGTGGTGAACCACACGCCATCCCTCGGTTGTATCCTTTATTCTTATCTCTTCCAGATTGTGGGTTTAGAGCAGCTATGTCCAACCCGCGGGCAGCATGCGGTCCAGTCAAAGTGTTTGTGCGGTCCAGTTTAGGTTTACGCTGTAGTAGAAGTACGAACGGACAAGTGTCTTGATAATCTTAAGTTTGACATTTTCGATGCAGTGATCCTCAGTGCCAGGTTATCACGTCTTACTATGTACTGCGAAATTTCCACGTGTCCACTGACACCTTGATTCAAAACTTATTCCTACTTTTCTGATTTGCCCTTGTTGTTCCATTTCCACTAAACTTGCCTATGACATCACACTCACAGAGTGGTTAAAGATACCAAACAGTAGTTATCATTGCATTTAGGATTCGAACGCTTTCAATACAGTAGCTTAAAAAATCTAGTTTCCTGAAATCGAAACAAGTCAATGTGCGGCACTCGTTAAGATAGCAACATGATTTATGGCTCAGTAAGAAATATCGGTTGGACATAGCTGGTTCAGAGTATATAGTTTATTGATGGCCAAAATATGGCCTTTGAAGGTTTTCAGAAAATTGCTCGCTGGCTAAAAAGAATGGCTCTCCTGCGCTGAAAAACACCTTATTGGGTGAAAAGCAAATGCGCTTGGAGCAGCAATTGCCCTCGAGGGTAGTAAGTTGGCCTGTCTCAGAATTGTTAAATTTGCTACATATTCTTATCTCCGTGTCTGCAAACATAATGGAAGTAAATTGCGATAGTGACGTTAACAGCCGGTTTAAATTTTTTAGCTGTTTTCCATCCCATACTCACAATCCTGTGAAAACGTCCAAAGTTTACCGATCCACAATTCATACAGTTTCGACTCATTTTCAGTCAGCTTAATGATTCTGAAGCCAAACACCCTTTGGCCCATCATTGCCACACTAAAAGCAACTCACCAACGGACAGTTCATCTGTATCATGATTTTATTGACTTGGCCTGATAACACGTCACCGGCGTCCTGGACAAGAAACATTAATTAAGTATAGCCGTGCACGTAACTTCAGATTGAAAGATGGCTTCTCCGGCTGGTGGAACTGTGTTGCGCACTTCAGTAAGCGCAAGAACTTCAAGAACTGGTTGTTTATTAGGCACTGAGTTGAATAGGCATGTGCATAAAGTCTGTATCTATCATTTGACTATAGCCGCAGTCCTTTAATTATTTTTTCAAACGTTCATTTGTTATGCATGAGCCGATCGTTCAGTCTGTGTACTATCGCTGTGTTTCAATTAATGTGCAAAAAGGCTCCGTTGGTTACACCTGTGCTGTTTTCGAGAACGTGTTTTTCGTGCAGCGACTTACCTGTTGTGTCTGATTTCGAACAACAGACGATGAGCTTCTTTTAACCATCAACGAACTCGAGCACAACACCAAGTACACCTTCACCGTTGTGGCTGAGAATTGTCAAGGTGTTGGTGAACCCGGCATGTCCCTTCCGTTTACAACTGAGCTTATCAGTAAGTATAGCGTTGCGATTGACCCGTTTCCTCGTTCGCTTGCACCCTGCTGAATAGATTGGGCCGCCTCGAACCTGTCTCGCATGCGGCGTAAAACTTCCTCACTGTATTATTAACCAGGGGTTCTTAGCTATTGATTAGGGAAGTGCTGTGTCTTGCCACCATCGATTTTGTTTTGTCACGAGCAACCTGCTCGGCCGTGGTTTTCGAGCACCCCGTGTAGATTGGTCACAGCAGTAAGTGCAACCTCGACGGCTGTTGTTGAAGAAAGCGGTTAAATTCACACACGCAGGCACGCGAACTTGTTTGGTATTTCCAAAATCAGTCTGATAGCCTCCCTGTGTCTGCAAGAGACTGTCGCTGTTGCTTGAGTTGCGCCAAGAAAAAGTTGTATATGCATGCGGGTAAACGTATATGGTTTTAATTTTATCATAAAACTCTTTGTAAAAGCTTGTTTTTCACTGTCATTCTGTGTTTGAGGTCAAGAAATTTTGTTTGTGTTTCAGTGTTGAATACGTGTACTATCTTTCTGATTAACTGATATTAAAATTTTAATTTAAACATCTGTCTTGTTCGCTTCCTAACCTTCTTCAATGTTTTATTGAATTTGCATGTTTCTTCGTATGATATCCGTCTCACCGTGGCTCATTGCATGCGTAGTTTGTAAGTATATGTTGTGATTTTTCTCTTAGTTTCAAGCAAGGACCCACGCAACAGAAGCCAGAACGTAAAGTCTGGATTCCCTTCCAGTCCTCGCAAAATTTTAGTGCTTGATTAATTATATCGGTCCATCATCACATTATAATTTATAGTTTCGATTTTTTTAAAGAATTTTGAAATGGCGTTTAATGGATTTGGCTCCGAATTTCACCTTCGTTTATAGCCAGGGCTACCATACCGTCCTTATTTCTAAGATTTGTCCTTATTTTGCAGTGCTACGTCTTAGAAAATATAACTGTCCTTATTTGTAAGAAATGTTCTTATTTGAGACTTGCGTCCTTATTTTCTGTAGTAGGCCTATAACAATTTTAAATAAGCAGAATTTGATAGACATTCAGACCATTTCTATCTCATCGTAAACATTTTGTGATCACAGCTTTTTTGATGTCATGAAAATAGTATAATCTTGCAGCACAGAGACAAAACGCATTATCAGGTATTGGTGGCATTGTAAACTGTCTACTCTGGTAGGATTCTCGGGAAAGCTGGTTTTGCAGCGAAGGTTTAGCATTTAATTGATTCAAGAAATAACCAAGCAAAAAAACATTTTCCGTGACGGTTACAAGAAGGAAGTCGAGAATAAGACATTGCTGAAGTAAATGTTTCCCGAAGATAAATAGGCAAAGATATGATCTGAAGTTGGTGATGCAAACAGAATCAATTGTTTTCTTTTTAGGTAATATAAAGAAATTTTCCTCAGCCGTCCTTATTTTTGGTTGTAGATCGACGGTAGCCCTGTTTATAGCCAAAGGTTGCTTTCAGAAATTGTCAAGCCAGACAAACATTCCACAACCGCCATACCTTCTGTTGCATGTTCCCTTTGTCGTACATGCTGCATGCTTGTAGTAACCTCAGGCTGCGTTGCTTACTTGACAGCGAAAAACTTTTAGCATGTCCTATAAAATGCGTGTAATCAGTTTTCTCCTGGACTGTCATGTGCACGGTCGCCATTTCATGGTTAGCTGGTAATATCGGGCAGCCCTGACAGGAATCGAAATTCTCGATCGTTTGCCTCCGTAAAAAGTTTTGGCTACCGACCGTTTGCCTCGTAAAAAAAAGTTGAGTTGCAGTGATGTCACCATACCGAAGTATCTAATCTGGTGCCATGTAGCGAATGACATATGCGAGTTCAAACGTAAAGCGCTCACGAGAGTAATTCCTACTTTCTTCCTCTAAAAGAAGAAATGGGCTTATTCTCGCTTCACTGGTCAGCACAACACAGATCAGTGCGCCTTCCCTAACCAGATGTTGGCATTTCGATTTTGAGTAAAATTTGCAAATTTTTGAGTTCGGTGCTTTCAAAAATTACCTAGTTTCAGTAAGACCGGTTCTAAAGTATACTATTCTGCGACATAGCACTGAAATTAGAAGAAGCGAAAGATGAGGCTGTAGTGCGTGCAAAGCACAAACGGCTGAATAAAGCTGGCCACTTTTATGAAGGATTGCTCTTCGCGCCCCGACGTTTCCTATGGTGTTTTTTCTTCGTAAAAGTTGTGCGGGTCGCTGATAGCACGCGAACAGCGAAAGAGTATCGGTCTTGGCTCCAGGAGCAGCAGCAGCGCATTTTCATCAGTTTTCTTCTGTTTCGTGTCCGCGCGCGCTGCGCCGTTGAAAACAAATCGATCGGCCGCGAGAAATCCTTCAGATGGGATTTCGTGCGTCGTGTAACGATCCCGCGTTTCCCTTCTCGTCCCTGTCCGTTCACCGTGATGCCGAACGAGAAATTGATCCGTCGTCTGCTCGCGGAGCCGTAGAACCAGCCGCACGAGTTCCGTTGCAGTGCAATGCCACGATAGGTGCTTATTGTGATATTTCGCATTGCTTTGCAGCGAATCCGGAAGCGGTTGATATCCTTGAGTCAAAGCCTGGCGACGCGTTCGGCGAACAGACCATTGTCTGGAAGAAAAACAAGGCCGGTGGTGGAAGGATTTCCAGGATTGAAATAAAATATTGGCCGGTGAGTTACACATTTTGCGTCGTCGTTTAATACCAAAGCACGTGGAACTGTTGAGCTCATCAAAACCAAATTATATCAACAAGTTACGTAATGCTTCTTCTCAAGAGCAAGACGACAAACCTTTGCCGAGCTCCAGTATTTTCCAGCGCAACCCATACTTTGGTCAGAAACTGGGCCTTCGGGTGATTCTGTAGCGCCCTCTGGAGAAAAGATTAATTTTTGAAATACCAGTATATGTAGCACAATATTTCTTTTTCACTTTTTAGGATTTCGCTTATTGCAGGTAACTGCAAACTGCACTATTTTTCCGCATTGATTGTATGTCAAAGATTACAAACTTATGAACAGAGTCAAAAAAGGTGAAATTGCATAATTTAAAGTCATTGCTTGCTAAGCAACTCTGTTACCTATGCAAATGGCGCGAGTAGCGAATAAAGAAATCATTCCGACAATGAAACTGTGATGGCGGGAAGTGAGATTTAGTTTGATCTAATGTGTACTTTCTATGTTAAATGCCTTCTGTTCTTGCTTCCAGGAAATGAAAGGGTTGTGCATTACGTAAGTCTGTTGCAGTCTCACTACATAGCAGCCATGCTTCCACAAAAATCTTTACGTAACTGCACGCTTGATCGAACATGATCTTGAATCAAACTTCCGTAATAGGGCAATTAACCTTTGTTTAGTAGCTCGTAAATACAGTACATCAAACTTGAGAACACCGCTCGCTTTCATTTGCTGTTTATGACACACTAATAGATTGGATAAAAGCGAGTAACCCAGTTCAATGTTTCGTTGAATCTCTCATCTGTTTCCAAACACTACCTTCTTTGGTGAAACACTCGGCTCTTTTCTTGAAGATCTAGCTGTATTTGCGAGTCCTCTTACACAGGTCCATTATATTGTTACGCAAATTCTATCAACTTTCAAGATAAATATCCGCAAGCGGCGTTAACAGAAGCACCGCGGACTTTCTTCACGATACATCGCGAACCAATAAATCCACATCGACAGAGTAGGCGTCCGGAGTTCACGTAAAGATCAAATCTTTGTGTTCCTGATTTTTTGCCGAGCAAGCGTTATGTCGTGTATTTTATTGCGGCAATCGGCTATGGCAGCACTGTAATCGAACGGCAAACGTCCTGTCCTGTACACCTCGCTCAGTTGCCGAGCTCTCACGCATGTAAACAAAGATGGAATGGAAGGAACTGCATGCGTTACGGAGTACAGCAATATATTGGCCAATTCAAAGTCAACTGTCCCTTATTTTAATGAGAAATAAGATAAAGGGGGTTCCTTGCCCGTCTTCGACATACTACGTTCGTACTCCGGCAAACCTCAACCTATTTTGACGCACAGTAAGATGGTATGAAGAGTCGCAGTTCCGACCTGCTATTTGCCAGATCGCCAGAACATCTCACTCTTTTACAGGAAAAGTCCGACAAAGATGGAAACGAAAACAAGACCGGCTCGTCCGAGCGCCGCAACCAGACAGTAAAGAGAACTGACATGGAATTCGTGGACCAAGAATACACTTTGAAAGGTTAGCTTCG
>Ga0210059_1017119_pt1 | contig 10375 bp, 7 predicted proteins | sample Ectturendosymbi2_FD_188042 | JGI IMG/M metagenome (GOLD analysis project Ga0210059, IMG submission 188042) | Ecteinascidia turbinata endosymbiont from Florida, USA - Sample 2 (SPAdes) (version 2) | ecosystem: Host-associated > Tunicates > Ascidians > Unclassified | place: Key West, Florida...
GCCACATTTGGCCCGCGGGCCACTATTTGTCCACCCCTGTTCTAAATCAAGCTTAGACTTGTTTTCTCGTAAATGTACATATGCGAAAGTGACTGATTTACGCAATATGGTCCTGTGAAGCATTGGGTTCATTGCAAATCGATATCGCACCCCCCCACCAAATTAGCCTGTGTCCGCTGCTGTCTAAAGGTTTATCAAATAATGATGCTTCGGCTGCTATCACTGCGCCTGTCCCGTCTGTGCACCAACCCTTCCTTGCTTCTGCTCCAGCGAGTTTGGGATCTGCCGTTGTACCTGGGACGTTGAATAACTCACCTGTGCAGGTCCTCATTGACTCTGGCGCATCTGAAAACTTCGTTGACTTTGGTGTTTGCCATCGATTAAAGTTACCTGTGGATGGAGACAGGTCCTCAATCGGAATAGCTTCGTCAGAAATTTCTGTTGAAACCTTTGGAAAGACCACTGCGGATTTAAATCTCCTTGACCGCACCTACCCGTCATCTAATTTCAGAGTCCTGAAGAACCTTTGTGCTGACGTCATAGTTGGTCAAACGTTTCTTAGACAACACTCTTCCGTTACGTTCATGATTAACGGACATAGAGAGGCCTTAACGATAGCCACTTCGGCCGAATCCCCTGATGCTGGCCGCCCAGCTGTCGCTGCTGCTGATTTGGAACCACCTAGGTTATTTGAATTCCTTCTCCCTGATTGCAAACCCATCGCTGCTCCCTCTCGACAATATAGCTCGGAAGATACGAAGTTCATCAGATCTGAAGTGCAGCGACTATTGGATGCAGATATTATCAAACCAGCCAGGTCTCCCTGGTGAGCGCAAGTTCTTGTTGTGAAACAAGGTGAAAAGAAAAGGTTGGTCATACACCATTCTGCTACTATTAACTGCTTTACCTTACTTGACGCATACCCGCTTCCTAACATAGAAGACTTGATTAACCAAATAGCGTGAGACAAGTATTCAGCTCTATTGACCTTCGACTGGCGTATCACCAAGTGCCCCTGTTAGCTGAAGAAGGGCACTACACCGCCTTTGAAGCTGATGGTCAGCTTTTTCAGTACAAACGCTTGCCGTTTGGTGTTACCAACGGCGTTTCTGCCTTCCAACGCTCCATAGACGAATTTATTAAAAGGCACCATCTAAAGAAAGTTTATGCTTACCTGGACGACTTGACTGTTACTGTTGAATCTCTTGAGGAGCATGACAGAAATTTAAAATGTCTCCTCGACGCCGCTGCTGAGTGTAATCTAACCATTAATGAAGAAAAATCAAAATTTCACGTAACTGAACGGGAAATGCTTGGTTACCTGGTAGACAACAAACAAATCAAGCCTGACCCCAAACATCTTCAAGCTCTACTAGACTTGCCTGAACCGACCAGTGCAAAAGAACTGAAACGAGTGTCTGGTCTGTTGTCTTACTACGCCAAATGGATACCTAACTTCTCCAAGAAAGCAGGTCCCCTCTTGCACTGCAGTACCTTTCCGCTCAGCAACGAAGTTGTGGTTGCATTTGAAACGTTAAAAAACGATCTATGTAATGCTTATGGGGCGCCGTTCGTAAAAATATTATATCTGACAGATTTAGTCCAAAAACTGCTATATCTGCGCATATTTAGCTATCTCTGTGCGCATTTAGCTATCTCTACGCAGAGATAGCTATCTCCGCACGCATTTAGCTATCTCTGAGCGCATTTAGCTGTCTCTGCGCAGAGATAGCTATCTCTGCACATATGTAGCTAAATCTGCATGCATATATAGCACTGAAGCGTGTCGGAAGAAAACATGGTATCCTGTCTGAAGAAAAACTTGGTGTTCTGTTTCAGTAATCCAGACAAAAGCCAGGCTACTGCAAGGCATGAATTCCCTGGCGTCATTTAAAGCTAGGTGGTTTCAGGTCTAAATTATACTGTTTTGATTATAACATTGGTTTGTGCAGACGTTGGGCTACAGTAAACTTGTGGTGGTGGTCTCAGTGTTAGTGCCATTTTTTGCTTAAAATTTCAAAGAGGCGACAACACAGCAGCCAACGCTGCACCTCGCAGGTTTCTTGTGTTACATTGCTTTCGAGTTGTTTGGTATGCTTGTCTCTGTGCGTACCCCAAACGTTTTTTGGGAGGGAAAGTCGTGCTTGATTTTGAAATAATATAACTTTTTTCGACCTTCAAATTATTTTCTATGGTCAAATGACTTCGATGATCAACATCATGTTGTTTTAAATAGCTTGTGATTGATAGTTTGCCTCTGATGAGCAGGTATTTTTGTAAACAAATTTCGCCATTTTCCCTAGACAATCGTGATGTCCAAGAGCGTAAAGAGGTGCCTGTGAAGAAAGACACAAGTTTTGCGCGCTCATGTTCTAACCTGAGGTCTTTCGGAAGCAAATGTAGGCCTATTGTTTTGAAATCTCGTTACGTCTCTGGTGTTATGCAATAAATATCGGAAAATTTTCCTAAAATAAACAAACCTTCAAGCCCGCGGACGTAATGGACTTCTATTCCATGAACAGCTGCAATTGTCGAACGCAATACCGCATGGATCTTGCACAGACTGCCAACAGAGGTTACTGTCGGCATTTCAAGTTTCTTCGTGTAGTACTAGTGTCACTTCTAATCCTGTCCCACGCATTTTTTTCGGTGTTGACCTGTGTTTGTTTTGCTAATAATAAAACTTTTCCGACATTCAACAAGTTACTTTTTTAAGGTTAGATAAGTTTGAGAATAATTTCTGAATTTTTGAAGGCCGCTTCTGCTCCAGAAACGTCCCAGTAAGCCTGGGTAATGGTGAGAATGTGATTTAGCCAAAATGTGTATGGTTATTAACCGTGTTTGTTAAAAAAAGTTACCTGAGCAGTTTGATCTTCACTGCTATGCACTCAGTACACATCCGCATGAACGCGTCCTTGAGCCCCCCACTCAAAAAAATCCTGGATCCGCCTATGACTCCGCTCTTAAAGGCATTTATAGGTTAGATGTCATTACCACATCCTGTGGCGAGGAGTTCTGCAGGTTAATTACATGCTGCAATATTGTGCTCACTGTGTACACGCCAGAGATGAGCGGACAGTCACATTTTACGATCCAAACCCAGACCTGAATTTTTAAAACTCAGCCTAAAAAAGTTTTTAAATGCAATTCCCAAGTCCAAATACAGTCAAAAAATTAACGCAAAACAGCTTTTTCACAACCAAAATGCTGCAATTCTTTTCCATTACCTCCGTCCGAATCTGGTGCTGATCAAAAACTTTGAAACGATTCAAATTCCAGATCCAATCCAAATCTAAAAAAAAATCGTTATAGTCCGGATACAGTCCAATACAAGTCCAGTGCAATGCTTATTTCTGGCACACGCTGGACAGTCGGCAGCAAACTAGAGATTGTTAGCATAAGCACCACATAAATTTAAAGATGGTTTTGTTTAATAAGCAGATCTAAAGGGAACAATTCTTACGTGTCTACTTCAAGTTTCACTTATGAGCAACAAAGAACTCGAATGTCACTATTCTGTCCAATGCTACTGTTGGTAAAGTTCAGTTTGTTTAATTCAGGGGAGCCATTTAATCCGGCCCACGATGCGCGATTTCATCCGGCCGCAAAGACATTTTGTCAGTAAAGAAAAAACAATGCATATACGAAAAATTTGTTGATTTGGTAGAATGTAACATATCCTCAAACAATCACATTAAGTAAGGTGTCCAGCCCAAGAATCAGGCCCGTAACCAGGGGGGCGAAGACCCCCTAGAAAATTTTTCGCTCCCCCTGGAAAAATTTGTTGGATATATTTTGAAGCTATTGGACACAGTTCAAAAAATTTGGGCCCCTTGCAGAAAACTCTTCGCCCTCCTGGTGTCCCAAGCTGGTTACGGGCCTGCCTCGAATTGTTGTGTTATGGATTACGTGGCTCTCTGGCAAAAATGGTGTGAGGTTCCTGGTCTAATTGGTAATTGTGATGTAATAATATAAATATGTCGTCCTTGCTTGTCTCTTCCACAGTTTAGTTTAGCTTGATGCAGGTAGTAGCCCAGGGTTGCCAGGTTGGCCCTTTTTGGGCCAAATTTCAGAAATTTGGTCCCAAACAACAATTTCTGGCCACAAAATTTTCGTTTGGCCCTTTGGCTCTTTTTTGACCCTTTTCCGGGATAGATTTGCCCCCTTGTAAAAATTAGATCTGGCCACCCTGGGTCCTGTCTGAGTAACCACATTTTGCCACTTTTTTGACTAACTGATTGCAGATTTCAACTAAATTCCTAAATTTTGAAGGTTTCCGATTAGAAAATTTGTTAGGATCCTTGAGTGCCTGAGCCAATGTGAAAGTAAGTTCATCAGAATATCTAGGTTGAGTGTTAGTTGCTGCAATTCCAGAGGTAGCAATGAGAACTTTTGCATTACCTAACTTAGGCCACTGTTATGTAGGTGGTGCACGTGTTTGTTGGTTTTGTTCAGATTGTTGTTGGTCGCTTTAGCACTTATCGAGGATGGTAAATTTGTTTCATTTTATGGCTACACGTGGAAATGAAGTTGTCCTATGACGATTTTTCAGCGTGTACTTGTTTTGCTATTGAGTTACAAAGGTGTTTGGGGAACATTGTCACTTAATAAATTGCTAAGTATGGGTTCATATGACTTTGTAACTGCTGATTTGGAAAAAAAGGTTGGCCTCTTTTTTGGCCCCTTGTCTTAGAATTTGGCTTTTTTTGACACTTTTCTGGACTAGATTTGGCCCCTTGACAAAAAGTAGATCTGGCAACCCTGTAGTAGGCTTTACCATTGAAAATGCTTTAAAGAATAAAGCGAAACGTTTGGAATAATTGCTTGCTAGTGTTCTGGTTCCACTCGGCATTCTTAGCAACAAAGAAAGTCCATAATAATCTCGCGTCAAAAACCAAAATAGTGTTATAACTAGTGGTAATGTTACCTGAGGGGATAATCTCTCAAGCTGCTTGCTGGGTAAGTAGGTGTTCCTGATTCAGCACTGGAAGATTAAACTAGTTCTCCGCGCCTTAGCAGTGTCATTTCAGGTGACTGTCACAACCTTGGGAGCAGCCTGGCCCAGCGTCCCTCTACATTTCTGGTAAAGAACTCTGTACTGGAACGACGGTGCGCGTGCCCACAGAAACGGCAATGAGTGCCACCTCTGGCACGTGTGTCACAGGTTCGCCACCACTGCTCTAGCCTAATCCTTAGGATCCGATAGGCTATGTGGAAAGGACTTCTCCACTCTAGCATCCATACAGCTAAACGTGACCCCTCACGTAATGGCCAGGTCTTTTCTTGCGAATTTTTGGAGGATGCGAAGTGTGGACCAGGGTAGCCAGCCTGTCTTCGCCAACAAAAGCCAGATAGCAGTCATAAAACATGCATAACCAAACACAAAATAGATATTAATTCGTCAGAAACATGGATCACTTTCAATCTTCAGAAGTATTTTCTTTCCCCGTGATTGCACTGTCGTACATTTCTTTTCAAATACATCGAGCATTTTTAGGGCAACAGCAAAATCTTTACCATATTCTTTGAATCCTGCATGGTCACAGACTCTCTCCAGAAGAGATTTGTAATGAATATGCAGCTCAGAAAATGCTTTGCCAGAGTCAAGCCATTCCGATAAAAAAGCCAGATTTTGTCTGCCTTTTTTTATTTTCAAAAATAACGAGTGCGTTAAAAAAGCCAGAATTTCAAAATTTGGTTTAAACAAAAACAAATTGGCAACCCTGGTGTGGACTGCTGAGAACTGGGAAAATCAGTGATTCTAACCCATACCAAGACTAGCTTTGGAATTTCTCAAATCGACCATCCTCTCTCGTAAAGGTTTTGTCACATGCTATAATGAAAGATTAGCAGAGGCTGTGCCTATTTGCTGGGCATGCAGGCTATCAGTCAAGTGAACATCAGCAAATTGCCGACAATTGTCAAAATATTTCACATTTCAGTTGAAGCAAGAACATGCGTCAAAAACTGCAATTGTGTGTCGTTGCACTGATACTGCAAAACTTTTAGCAAATAATTTGCTGCCGCAGAACACATTTGTTTTTAAAACTCAACCATTACCTGATTGCCTAGCTTTGGCTATGCACAAACTTGAATGAATATTGCTTGCAACATAATAAATAATGAAAAAGCTTGAAAAATTTTTATATTTTTTGAAGCAAATGTGTGTATCAAAGAATATTTGATTCATACTATCACGGTTCGCTTTTCCTTGTAAAAGCAAACAAATGCTCTGGCTTGTTGCTTGGTTGATTCGATGCTGATATGAAGTCGTTACATTTTGGTCATGGCAGATTTAACCACTCTTCATCAATACAACTTCTTTGGACCTAAGAAGTGGTGTAGGAGGCGGGTTGCAGGGGGTGGAAGCGCACCCCCAGAAGTTTTGATTAGTTGAAAATTTGGGTAAAACCCTGAAAATCTGGGAAAAATGACGCCCAAGGTTGTTTGACTTCAAAAAATGGCGCCCAACGTTTGCAGAAAAACATAAGTAAGACCTGTTTTTGGAGGTCACATTAAAAACAGGACTTAATTGTGTTCTTCGTGGGAGAAAGTTTGTGGGCACAAGGCGCACAAAACTTTTCGGGCAAGTTTAGGGAAATTCGGCCAAAACTCCTTTACACCCACCAAATTTTGCCTGCTCCTACACCTGTGACCTTAATGGATCGTTAGACGTCCTCTGGTTGCCTCAGTTTGAAATACAAGTCGTCAGTAATTTGTTCAGATGTTTCACATTGTGGCGTCTGGGTTTGCTGATCCAGTATAGGAACCAATTCATGTAGGAACAGTAAACACGTAGCCTTGATTGGTGAGGAACCACAAAGACGTAGAACGTTCAATGTCGCTTTTATTCATGAACACAAGGTTAACAAGACAAGCTCGAGAAACGTTGAAACACGCAATTGACCGAATCTTACTCGTTCATGGTTTCTCCAACTGGCTCTCACACAAAAACATACATGTTCGATTACGGCAGTATTGTCGCCCTTTATGTTCACTGTCCTTCTTACCGATTCTGAGTCCTGTTAATCTGTGTTGCGTTATTCTGTGTCGGCCTCCTGCGCAAGTCGAGAAATGCCTTTTTGACGGCGCATCGCACCACCGTGTGAGTTGCGTTCGATAGGATGATGACTAGCGCAATGACAAAGCTGCGGGCCGAGACAAGGTCCGCTACAGGAGTGCGGCCCCCCTGGGGAAAAACGGCGTGGAGAGGTCACAGTGACCCGACACGGCACCTAACGCCGACTAAATGGGGCAAGAGGGTGAAAAACACAAAACAAAGCGAAGGTGAGCGAATAAAGTGAAAATCGAGTTCCACGAGGTGGTAAACAAGCGAAGAAAACGGAAAAACGAATGAAACAGACCGAGAAGGGCCAGTGGCCGATAACGAGGCGATGAACGGATAATACAAATGAAGTGAGAAAAGTGATAGACGAGCTCCACGATACAATAAACAAATGACACAGATAGAGCCTGAGCAAGAAAGACCAGTGGCCGAGCTCCATGATAAAAGCGAATGAGCGAGGAAAACCAGTGGCTGAGCTCATGACAAAAAAGAAAGAGCGAGGAAGGCCAGTGGCCGAGTTCCATGATAAAAGAGGATGAACGAGGAAGGCCAGTGGCCGAGCTCAAGATTCGGTTCGGTGGCCCAGAGGAAGTTCCTCCGACGCTGCACTGGTGACGAAAGCGATGCAAAAAGGCAACGCAGGAACGTCGCGTGGGCACAGTACTCGAGCCATGCGAATGCATAGGCGGTTGCCTACGGAAATCTGCGCAAGAGTCTAAACGTTAAACGAGCGTATTAGGAAAGCTCAGGGGGGAATGGCCCGCAGATGGGAAAACGCTCCGAGTAAAAAAAAACGACAGACGTTCGCCCGCGATCGACGTCGGGAAAGGTCTGGGATGGTCAGACTCCAACCCGAAGAGGCGAGTTCGATACTTCCGTGGCAGGCTATTGGGTAGGGACGTGGTTGTGTGCAGCGCTAAAAGTTGAACAAGAAAAGCGCGTGGTGTCTCAGGGAGAACTGTTTAACGCCGGACAGCAGATGAATGCGAACAAGAGGAAAGGGGGTGTCATAGGTGTGAACCGGAGCCCTTAAACAACCAAGGGAAAACAAAAAGCGTGGTGAAAAAATTGCGCATATGTAAGTATGACGAAAGGTTAGCAGGGGATGCTACAAAAACGAGCACAGTGAATTAACAGAATGTCCAGAAACGGCAAAAGGTCGAAAACGTGGGTATTAAAACATTGAGAACTCACTCCCGATGACAGCACAAAAATGTACACTGAGTGGGGCTAGGCTGCATAAAAACTGATACTAGCGAACGAACAAATTCACTAGGCAAGTTAGCAGTTGAAGTTTATTGTTATGGGGTGAGGGACCGCAAGGTCATCGAATCAAGCCCCTAATAACGCAACACAGACAAAACAAAAGGCACATAAACGAGAGCACACAAACGTAAACAAAACGCAACATAAAAGACATACAACGCGTAAAAAAAATAAACAAAAAAAACGACAACAGGCAGCAATGTAATGTAATTTAGCACATTAAGCAGACCAGGGGGGTCACCAATAAATTTGTGAAACAGGACACTGCGACAAATAGAGCACGTTTTTATTAAGTTTTAGTTCAGTGAAAAATTAGCTGCATCGACTAGCAAAATCAGAAGAATCGTTAACATTAAACAGAACTGGAGCATACAAGCAAAAATTAAAAGAATTATTTCCCTATAGATAGATATATTACAACACAACTTGATCCAGTAAATATTTTTTGTATGTTAGCAAAAGGCTAAGAATGATTTGTTTCTTATGCCTTTGGGAATATTGTTCCAGAGCCTTGGTCCTGTGTATTGTATAGATCTTCGTGTTAAAGATTTTTTTGATGAAGTTGTAGTGAGATTGTTATTTGCAGCTATTCTAGTGGGATAATTATGTCTTTCATTGATATGAGAATAACAGTTGGAGATGAAACTTGGAAAGCAGTTGTGAACTATTTTGTACATAAATTTTCCTAATTCCTATTCATATATTTGATTAATCTGAAATATTTTGCATGAGTGATATAGATCTAGCATTGGGGTGTGAGCAGCTCTAGATATTTTACAAATACAGCGTATCGAACGGTTATGAAGTACCTTCAGATGAGTTAAATACGTTGCAGGTACTCTACCCCAGGTCAGAATTGCATATTGGAGATGAGGATATATTAAAGAGAAGGAGACTTTCTGTAATATTTTGATATCAGAAATTGGCTGAAGTTTGAAGATTTGCTGAAGTTTGGAATCAATTGTGGTGCCTAAGTATTTAGTAGAGTTAACTTGTTCAGATGGAACATTGTTGCAATTAATGTTTAGAGTTACAGGTCGGTTATGATTATTGAATAAAATAGTTTTGGTTTTAGACAGATTTAATGTGAGTTTATTCTTTTGCAATCAATTGAATACACTGTTTATTTCAATATTAGTTTTTTTCTCCAAATTGTTAGGATTGGTATCAGAAATAAGTGATGGTGTGTCATCAGCAAAAATATTACAAAAAAAATTGGAAGACAGTGGGAGATCATTAATATACAACAAAAATAGCACAGGACCAAGAGTTGAACCTTGCGGCACACCACAAGTGATTTGCATCTTATCAGACTGAACTTCATTTGCAAAAACAAACTGCTGTCTATTCTTTAAATATGATGTGAAGAAGTCTAGAGCAAATCCACGAATTCCATAATGGTTAAGTTTTTCTAGCAATATTTTGTGATTTACAGTATCAAATGCTTTTTTTAAATCAAGAAAAATACCACATGTGTATTGTCCAGAATCATTTAGACGTAAGATATAGTTATGAAGTTGGTTGAAAGCCAGAAATGTAGAAAGTCCAGAACGAGAGCCAAATTGGTATTTTGTAATATGTTGTTAGTATCTGGGAAGCTGACCAAGTCTTTATGCATCAGTTTTTCAAATATTTTCGAAAAGTGTGATAATATTGATATTGGTCTGTAGTTGGAAGCGATATCTTTAGCACCAGATTTTAAAATAGGAATAACCTTGGCAAGTTTTAATTTATCAGGAAAGATTCCGTTTTGTACGCAGTTATTAAATATATCTGCTAAGTAAGTACATATAATATTTTTACTCAATTTCACCAATCTGACAGGTATATCATAAGGGTCAGTAGACTTTTTGTCATCAAGTAAGTTAATAAGCTTCTGTATTTCTTCTGAACAAGTTGGAGTTATGAACATTGATGAACAGATTTGTGGAGAAGGAGGTAAATAAGTATCAGTTACAGTGGGAGGTATGGCTCTGGCAAGTGATGGACCAACTGACGTAAAAAATTGATTTAAAACTTGAGCAACAGATTGGTTATGTGGAA
>Ga0210059_1017120_pt1 | contig 10374 bp, 4 predicted proteins | sample Ectturendosymbi2_FD_188042 | JGI IMG/M metagenome (GOLD analysis project Ga0210059, IMG submission 188042) | Ecteinascidia turbinata endosymbiont from Florida, USA - Sample 2 (SPAdes) (version 2) | ecosystem: Host-associated > Tunicates > Ascidians > Unclassified | place: Key West, Florida...
TGTATGGATTACAAATGAAAAATGGTCTCTATTGACGACAATAACTTGATCAAAAAGTGGGACAAGAACTATTTGCTGTCAAATAATGGCGTTAAAGTTTATCAACAAAAACAATGTGATAGTCCACTAAATAACTTACAAATGTAAAGTGATATAAATAATTGAAAGAGGCAGTGTCAACTTGAAAAAGAAGTACAACACTTACTGTACAACGAATAGGTAACTTAACTTAAATAGAAAGTGGAAATTCCTCCCCTGAACTCATGAAATTCCTCTCTGGGGAGGAATTCCTCCCCGGTTGGGAACCACTGGTTTAAACTGTTTCGTGATCATTTAAATTTGCAAGAACTTGCATATGAATGGCGGTGAAAAGCAGGGTGCGTCTTGTAAACAAATATGTAGTTATTTTCTCTCCAGGCGGACTAAAACTTGTGTGACTTGCACACAAATTTTGCGGCGTCGGGAAATATGAGATCAATTTGTTTCAACACGAGCCCGAGAGAAATCAAATTTTTCTTCTCAGAAATCTTGCTTATTATTTAGCAATGGGCCGCAAGAGTCTATCTTAACTTTCTACTGGCATTGTAGGCAAAAGTTTCGAAGCATTCTCTCCACAAGCATTTTCGGCATAAGCTGACCCATGGCAGTTAAGCACCCCTAGCAATGCCACTTTTTCATCACAAAACACAAAACAAGAGCGAAACCGAAACATGTCCACCGTAATTAAAGCTGTGCAAGATTCTTTCCAAGCTTTTAATTGCAACTGTGCAATCTTGTTGTTGATATCTCAAGACATCCTGCATGAGTGTAGAGCTTTCTCCGCTTGTTGTTTCAGTTACAGTTCATCAACTGATGGAAGAACGTGCATGAGCAAAGCTTTGGATTATGCTAAGAACACTGCACTTTCGAATTCCCAAGGAGGAAGAAGAGGCCAAAGCAACGTGCAACAAGATATTGTGCTGATAACGGATGGGTAAACACCGAAAGTCCCGATCTGACAATTTTTATAATAGAGGCAAAATATCGGTTTGACTTTGTCGCTGTTAAGAGCTCTTGTATATATGCAGATTAATTAAAACTAGTAACACCTCAATTTCTAAGCTACTTTAGTAAATAATTGTTTTTGATTACCATCCGCAAACTAACGAACCGTTTTCTGCAGCTGTGCCAACTGTCTATCAGGCGTAGCAAATACTCTTCTTGCCAAAACCAAAGCTCTTATTTCCGAAGGAATCCATGTTTATGTGATTGGAATTGGACTGCATAACAACTGTCGAGAAAACCTAAAGGTAAACAAGTTTTTCTGTAACTTTGTGTCTATACTTTCGATTTACCAGCATACCAATCTCAGATATAATATAATTGTGAGCAGCTTCTTTTCTATACCATACAATTAGATGGTGTATAAACCACCTGATTTTAGTCGTTGCTAAATAATGGAAATACCCAACTGCTGCTGCTCAGTTGCACCCAATGCAAAAAGTGGACAACCCGCGTGACATATGCGCCCCGCGTGCCTATTTAATGTGGCCCACGTAAGAATTTTCGTTACCCAATTTTTGGCTTGCGTATTAAAGCAAAACAACGTGTCGGATTTGCGTGTCAAAGTAAGAAAAACATGTACCCTTGATTGGTTCTTGGTTATGATTTTCATCTTAAAATACGATTTGGAACTTTTCAGGACCCACCCACAACATTCCACAATTAATGCGGTCCAGGCTTAGGAAATATGTTCCCCAGCCCTGTAGCCCTGCGTTTCGAGCGTTTATCGATACTAAGCCGTCCTGTATGTCATGCTACCGAGCTCTACTGCAAACACAGTCAAAGCGTGATTGTAGACAGTTTGATACCTTTAAATTTCGTGCGCCCTGACAGTGGAAAACAAGGTAGTCTTCATCAAAAAGAGTTTTTTAAAGCGCCAAACACGGCCTACCTAGGATATCTTAAGTAGGCCGTAGTGGGAAGCCCTTCGAAAGCAGGAAAAACTCAGTCAGTTGAAAACGAACAACGTTTCTAAATACTTATTTGGTCAGTTTTAAATCACCACCATTACGTGATTGTTCTCAGTTTTACTTGACACTTGTATATCACATAATTTCCGGTGCGGCTCGTATTTTTTTTTAAGTTATAGCTTTTTTTACTGCATTTCAATTAGCTTGTATCTCGAGTGCTGCAGACGTCTAGTCTCTAACAGTGAAAATTATTTGAGCAGGCGACTGAATAGTGCAGCAAAGCAATAATAAAATTTAACGTGTCGCGGCAAAACAAACCTTGATAAAAACAATTTTGGAGTATGAAGAACACAAAACTTGGACATGTGTAAAGCTAGTTTTACAACATTTTCTCCGATTAAGGTTTCACTCCTTCGCTTGAGCATACAAGGCATTTTGCAATTCACTATGTTTCTTGAGATTGCAAATTTTATTTCCTAATTTTGTCATTCTGTTTCAAAGATTTTGGCTCAAGGAGGAAAATGCGCCCATTTTTTCTACATAAACCAGTGGGACAAAAGTGTAGATTACTTCATTGAAAAGCTGCGGAACCCTGATCCCAATAAATGCATCTTTACAGCATGGGGAAATTCGAGACGATGCTGATAAGAATGTGGAAAAAAGTGGCTTTTGCTTGCCGCTGTTCAGTAGTTGCCATGCAGTCGATGATGTATACATGTTCTTTTGCAAAATTTAAGCAGACGTTTGTTTTTAAGAAGTAGTCCTAAATCGGCAATCATTTATGCTGAAGGATGGTCGACATCATTAGTATAGTCGCTACAATTTCTCCGAAGTTTTCTTGTTGAGACATTCATTTCATTGGTTCACTAAGTATCTTTGTGTTGCTTATTGTTGGCATGCTGTTGAGAAGTCGTTTCTAACAAATCTTTGTGTGAATACACAAGAATGAGTAGATCATTCAAATGTGTCGTTTTTTGTGAATAAACCGCAAAAGCATTAAAGTGCTGCAACATTTTTGAGATGCTTGTCCACAGTTACCCAGCAAAACTAGCTCCAGGATGTATTTGCCCAGTGCACAGGTTGGTTTGCAGATGTCCATTACCCAAAGCATAAAGGTTCGGAAAACTCGAGATTCATTACACTGTATATTGTGACCTTCTGTCACATATATCCCATGCCTAACAGAAAATATGCAGCAAGCGTCAATAAGGTTTCAAAATTACTATCTTGTTAGCTTTGATACGTTCATGGAGTTGTTTGAGCCACTCGACAAATTAAATTTAATACGCCAGCAGCACGTTAATCAAACGAAACCGTTCATGTCATACAAACCAGAAATGCCATTTCCGTGCACTCGCAGCAAAATATATTTCAGAGTGAAAACTAGTCCACGATCGCTTTGTTTGCTCCGATGTTTTCCCGGATACCTAAAGGATTCAGGACAACATTTGCCTTTGTAAGCGGCAGACTCTGGATGTTGTGTTTCCCTCTCCTTTAAAGCAAACGATAGCCATCGTCTTGATTTATTTCACCGGACCTGATTTTAGCATATATATCCCTTTTGTCGCTAATTAAAATAAAACCACACCACAATTTTCCCTGAAACATATTTACATATTTAGGACAGATTTGGAGTTCATTGCAGAAATATGACGTTTGTATCACCTGCCCCAAAATTTAAAACACTATTTGAAAGCTCAAAAACTTTTCAGTTGTTAGGCAAAACAACAAGGTGCAATCATTCCCCCCGAAATAACCAGCTGGTTTCGGCCTTTCTGTAAAATAATTTCCTGCAACACATAAAATTAAAAACTTGTCCTCGTTGATGCTTTGCCAAAATTTTACCTAAAAAATCACACTCACCAAATATTTTCATTCTTGGTATCTTGGAGTTGCTACAAACTTTTGCGTGTGTATTAGAACAATTATTTCGGCATTACTAAAACCGCTTCAAGCCAAACTTAAATAGATGGTCGATCAACCTTTGAAAGTACAACAAACCAATGAGTATAAAGCAAAATAGGCCTATCGTTTAAATTGGATCCAGCGTTCAAACATCCCATCTTTCCCTAAGGAACCCACAGAAGAGCGATGAAGTCACATGGGAAACTGATTGTGACAAATTTCAAGCCACTTCGCCACAAAACATGTTTCGTGACTAAATGGCATTTACGCAGTAACCAGGGCCGGCTTTAGCCGATAAAGCTGCACTGGCCCCCGCGTCTCAACGGGCCCCGCGCCTTGTGAGCAAATAATTATCTCGTTTGAATGAAGTTGAAGGATAAATTTCCTCTAATTATCATCGAACGTTATCAAACGTGCTCAGTTCTCATGCTAGGGCGCTCTATTTGCACTCCACCCCGTCCCACTTTTTACGGATAGAACATGGTTGTTTCTAGTGCCAGTTAAGACTGCAGTAGACCTACAGCTACTGCAAACAAGGCGTGTAGTGATTCAACTTGCAATGAACAGGTCAAGATGAGTGTCTGTCGTATTAACTTTGATAGCAATTCTGCTAACGTAACGTTGTTCAGTTCTCGAAAGATTCTTCTTTTTTGAAACTTTTTGGTTAGTTGCAGGTCATCGGCATTTTAACAAAGGCTTGCAGTTTAGCTTTATGAGAGATTTTGACATAGATTAGATCAGTGGATTTAAACTTTTGTCTACCACGCCTCCCTTAAGTAATTGTCCTTGCGTTTAAAGACCCCTGACTTTAAATAAATAAATTGGAAGAACACTTTCCCTTTCAATAGCCTTCCATATTGTAGAGCGCGTATAAGGACCCTGGAAATTTATTGACGCCCCTCTGGGGAGGGGCGTTCCCGGTTACGAACTACTGGACTAGAAATTTTAAATTTTGTAAAAATAAAATTAACTGATCACATTGAAACAAACGACAAAAGATGAGATGTTGATCCTGTGGGGGCCAAAATTCTCATCCAAACCAGCGCAACATTTTGTGAAGTGTTCGCACTTAAGAAAGGCCTCCGTGTCTTTGTCCAACATATTGTACCGCGTTATTTGTCGGTCGTGCAAGTACTTTTATCATTTGCCGCCCCACCAAACTTTTATTGTGTGATTTGCCTATTTGCGAGCGTAAATCGGTAGAAAAACCACCACTTGAAAGCCCAGCGCAGCTTCATAAACGTAAAGGACACTGAAAGCTGCTCTGCAGCTTAACTAGGCAAGGAAAAAATTGTGAATGTCATCCAGCACACTCGTTCCTATTTTGGGGGGCTGTATGCTTCTATTCCATCAATCAACCATGCGCATTATGTATTGCGTTTGTTAAGTAATTCTACATCTGTGACGTGATAGTTGTAAAATCTTTCTACGTTACATTTCTAACTCATGAAAACAGTTTGAATTCCAAGTCCATGCATAATGAAGTATAATGAATAACTATAAAAATGAGCTTTTGTGGAACTTTGGGCGCATGCATGGGCTACTCTCTTGTGAAGTCTGTTTTTTTCGTGTAGTGTGTCGTAAAGCCTATGGTTGATCACGCACCCAGACGTTACCTTTATGCAAGAACGCGTCTGTGATTGTAATTACCGAATGCGAGATAAAGTAATCCGTTCATGTTTTAACAGTTTTCTCCAAGTCAGTTGTTCTTCGAACGAAAATCCCGTTCAAGAGCGAAGTAATTGCATTGTAAGGTTAATTCGCTTGTCAGTTTGTTTTGACTGACGTAACTTTGCACTTACGCTCTCCGCTCGCATCTCCATCGCAAAGCTTACTTTACAACTTTCGACTTCATTACGAGTGGTAGTGGTATGCTGTCGAATGTCTACCACAGCAGCATGGACGTAGCTGGGAGACACATGAGCTATGCCCACGCCCAGTGCCGGATTAAGGTAGCGCTGGGCCCGTAACATTTCAAGAGCGCGGGGCCCCAAGTTAAAAAAAAGCATATCAACACCTGCTAAATCACAAAGTGTGTGGGCAAGGCATCCGTGTTTCTAGCTTTACTCTCTGTATGTTCTATCTAGTTTGCATCGTGACATGGCAGTCTGAGTGCATCTTTCTGACTGCCAGTGTTGCCAGATGGTTGTGACCTAAATCGGCTAAATAGTGTCACAAAAAACTGCTAGATTCTGCTAAAGGTCTTGTCACAAATTTTCAGCTAAAATCTGCTAAAAGTAGTGAAATTCTGTTAAAAAACTGTCATTTTTAATATGATTGAAAGAAACCTATAAAGTTATACAATATACTGATTTTTCGTCTTCCACTCGCTCTCAATAAGCATGGGCTGAAAATGCCCGTCTTGGCCAACACACCTTTCGGCCCACAATTTTCTAGCAGTCAACATTTTGACTTTTTGAGTAACGTAACTGCAGCTTGTCTCGTTTTTGGTATGACACACAGTTCTTGACGATCTCTTTCAAATGGTAGAGTAATGCTGAGCGTAGAGTAATGCTGAGCGATAAACAATCTGAGCGTAGCTTCAGCCCTACAACTTTCTAAGTCTGGTCTTTGTAACTTTGTGTTACATTAGGGAGCATGCAAAAAGTTCTTTAGTCTTATCCGAGTGCCTTTGCTACCAGTTGTGCCTTTTAAGCTCACAGTACTTCGCTATGATTGCATTGTTGCAAACTTCGCAAAAGGCTTTTGTTGAATCGGCAGGATAGGCAGCAGGCATTGAGCCAACTTTTGCAGTAAGTTCTGAATCTTGTAGCCACATATGTCGAAATTTTTGGCAGCTTCGGTTTATCAAGAAGTTGTTTTTCCAGACAGTAGGCTACTACTTACTAGCGTAACTGAATCTCTTGGAAATATCGTCTCGTGGGATAAAAACATAGTACACCAATGTTGCCTTTCAACTTAACGCGCTCACTAACCACACAAGCAAATAATTTAGGCCTCAACAAGCTATCTAATGAGTTACTTGTTATCATGATACAATAATCTGCTTGAACCAGCTTCTTTGCATCATAATCAAAATTCCAAATAATTGCAGGCAGCTGGTTGTGCTTTGTCCTGGTGTTACTCAGTGGCGGTTCTAAGGGGGGAGCTTTTTGGCTGGCCCCTGCAGATTTTTGGCTGGCCACCTGCTTGGCTCCCCAGTTTTGTGCTGAATTTCACGTTAAAGTTCGTTTGATTGACATATACAGCAAATACCTTTCAGCCAGCAACATTTTAAACGATTTGAAGACTTTCTGACGACTGTTCTGACGATATTCACAAGCCTATGTTGGGCTTGATAGAGTTAATCAAAGCAAATCAATATTTATTACAACGAAAAGTCACCATGCAGGAGAGACATTTATGTTGGCCCCAAATTTTTTCCTTGGTCCCGCAGTGTCCCCCAGTTTTTTCATTGTAGAATCGCCACTGGTGGTACCCTGTTAAGAACGTCATGAAGAAGATAAGTATATTTTTTGATGAAGAAGGTGTAAAGTTTTCATTTTGAAAAACTCTTAAAATAGGTTTTTGGCCAGGAATTTGTTACCTGCTAAGCCTGCCAAACGGTTGGTAAAATCCTGCTAGAAAATTAGCTAACTGCTAGATTGAAAATTTTACAGCTAACAGTGAGAAAATCCTGCTAGATATAGCAGCAAATCAGCTAAAATGGCAACACTGCTGACCGCAATCTTGTGCCTTTTGTTACGTCTGTACAAAAAGCATCAAACACGAATTTCTGGACACAGACAGCGTTCAATTGAAAACCTTCTCTTTCTACTAATGGCAAATTTAGCAAAACACTGACTTCTTAGACTGAACAAATTTTCATATATAATGTAATAAATAAGATTTATCACAGAAGACCGCGGGGCCCCCAAAACCGCGGGGCCCGTAGCAATTGCTACAATTGTTAATCCCCACTGCCCACGCCCCATAAAAACTGTTTTGTTATCATCTAGCCTACATGCAGGTCATCTCCAAGAAGTTGTCGTCTTTTTTTATATTCATTTAGTTATTTTGCCAAAACATGTTCATCAAAAAGATCATAGCACGGTTGACTGAACACGATGACGTAATAAAACCACTGCTCAGAGAGGTCCCGCGACTAGGTCTTGCATTGGGTCTCGCACCTGCTAGGACCAGACCTGGCAGTAATATCCACGATTCCTCTTTCTCTAGTAGGGGTTTACAAATAATTTTGTGTAACTTCGCAAAAAATTAATTAAAGCAATGTTTCCGCAATCCACTCTTATGAGTAAATTGCTCGCAAAATTTCCGCATGAACTTCAAAACTCTTTCACGCCTGCGCGAGCTATTTGAGTGGCTTGAACGTTTTCAGCCTCTAACTCGGCAACTGACAGTGCTAGAGAGCTCTATGAACCATCGAAAGATGCAGAAAGTCTTGCAGTGTCGATTTAGGAAAATAAGCACTTTTGGGTTTTAATTTTTGTAGAGCAGCGTGATAGTCTGGTCCCGATGACGTCATCGGGACCTGTGAAAAAATTCCAAGTGCCAATTTACTCGTTTTTTAAATAAACTAGACGGAAGTCCGTATGATTTTGAAGCTGTGATTGACCAACTGTAGCACTCAGCCTGCATTTAGTCATTCCTGGCTCACAGATAATTCGTAGACGTGGCATCACACATGGGCGTCGGAAGGATTTTTTCCAAGGGGGGCACTAGGGGTTTTTCCAAAATTTTTCCAGGGGGGGCCAAAATGGTGAAATTTGCTTTTTCCCACTCAAAACTAAAAAAGTTACCTTTTTTGGTGAAAAATTCAAATTCCATGGGGTTCTTGGCCCCCCCTCCCCCCGTCCGACGCCCATGGCATCACACGTCATTACCACCAGTGTGTGGTATGCATGTACCCTGTTGAGTCATGTGACCGTCACGCTTCACACCCCACTGACGTCACAGCATTATTTTCTTTCTTTCGCAGTTTTTCCCAGTGCGCTTCTGGCATGGGAAATCAAACGTAATTCAAGTAATCTTAACAAAGCAAGACATCCAGTATAAATATGCGGCTAAAAGGAAGGGCGCTGTCACAACAGCATATAACACTATATGGATCCACCGCCTAACCTGCAAGCTACTTTGACTGTTCTCGAATAGGCTCATGGTCCGTATGATCATGGAACTTGCTACTGTAAAAAACACAGTTTTGCACTAATTGCAGGTAGTGGTCAGAGGAGAAGATTACAGCACCTGATATTTAGCGTCCCACAGGGATCGGTACAGGTATTCTCCCTTCTCAACATTAACATCTTTGATTTTCCAATCACTGTTTCTCAGAAATATGCATACGCTGATGACCAGGCTATTTATATATGCATGCTGATGAAAACTGGAATGAAGTATAAACAAGCGAGGCGCAAACACAGCTTTGAAAAATATTCACATGTTTGGGCATTGTGAATGAAATGTTCCAAGAGTGCAAAATATATTTGTAACTAAATGGAACAAATCCAAACCAAGTAATCAGCCGGCAGCTTGGTATATCTCCAAAGAGCAAGCAGTGGCGTAAATAGACTTTTGAACTAGGGGGGAAGCTTAGTTGAGGGAGGCCCACTAGCCAATACTTAGAATAAAGTTGAGAAATGATCGTGAATACAGGTGTGGATATCACTCCGAAAAACTCAGAAAACTCGCAAAAACCAACAACCTTACTTTAATTAAACCAGAATACTACTAAATACCGAAGTACAAGACAAATGGGGACGGATTTTACATTTAGCTTCCCAGGGGAGTTCGCACCCCTGGCCCCCGTTAGTTACGCCGCTGGGAGCAGGTTAACAACGCGTTAGCTTTGATGTAGGAATATTTCAAATTTGCTACACTATCTTACATGCCAAAACGGCATTTTACATGAACCTGTTTCAGATCTGTACGCACAGGAACAGATATTGTCCAACAGTACCAATAAAAAGCCACACAATATGTTTCTTTATTTAGACACGTGACACTACTAATCAATTCTCACCTTTCTCCTGTGTATTTAATGTAAACGAAAAACCAGAGAGGCTGTCAACTGACTAAGCCCATGTAAAAACACACATGTTCCATTTTATGTTGTTACGTTAGTTAAGGTTGAGACGAGCAGGAATATAGGAAGTACACATACGAGTAGTTCTAGAACAGCTACCTCGTACCTAGCACGTCTAGAACGATCAAATGCAACAAATTGTCATTTAAACATTTCCTAACAGGTCTTCGCGAAAAATCATTACACTTGTCGTTTGTTTTCTGAAAAAACTGCTGTGGTAAAAACCAAGCTGTCAACAGTGATAAATTCAATTGTGTTAATGTTTGAGTAAACGTTGAACTACTAACGTTTAACAAGTAGTGTTTAACAAGTAGCAACAACAATTCTGTTTAACAAGTAGCAACAACAAATGTTTAACAAGTAGCAACAACAATTCTGATAGCGATCTATCACTGCCTCTCTCACAGTATGCTACACATACTGACTTTGTGAGCCATATTGATAAGTTAATGTCAAATGATCTCTCCTTGCTAC
>Ga0210059_1017121_pt1 | contig 10373 bp, 6 predicted proteins | sample Ectturendosymbi2_FD_188042 | JGI IMG/M metagenome (GOLD analysis project Ga0210059, IMG submission 188042) | Ecteinascidia turbinata endosymbiont from Florida, USA - Sample 2 (SPAdes) (version 2) | ecosystem: Host-associated > Tunicates > Ascidians > Unclassified | place: Key West, Florida...
CACACAATGGGAAGATTATCTGCATTTGTTTTGAATTGTATCACGATTTCTGACAAGAAAACGTTGTTAAAGATGTTGTGGCTTGGTAGGGCAAAGTGGTGTTGCAGTAAACCTCAGTTAATCCGGGTCTTCGCCTAATTCGGATGAAATCGGATGTACCAATGAATTCTAATGTTTTCTTCCTGGAAACTTTACTGCAAACGCAGAGCCTTCAATTCTCGACGACACGGAGAGGAAATCACTGCTAAATCAGCTTTCCAGAAATGTTGGAAATGTGCTGGCGCAGTCGGTCTAGGACAGTGACGGCGAAACTTTTACAGGCCGAGTGCCTAAACGGCAATTCTTAACTCACTTATGTATTCCAAAGTGCCAACGCGGCAATTTAACCTGAATGGGCCAACTATGCTTTGGGTTAGAAAAAAAACTTATGCATTAACACCTGTTGTCTTAAACAATACGCACAACAACAGAGCTTCCAAGATACAAACAGTTTTTCATTGAAAGTTAAGTTTCCATCTCGCATGCTTTTGAATAAGTAATGCGATTTTTGCTGACAATTAATCTAACCTTGACTCATAAAGTATTTTGTAAGTTTGAGAGAAACACATGCAGCACACAGGTCGTAGTCTGTTGTTGGTGTAGGATATGATATAGTTCACAGCTTAAAGCAGCTGCTCGCACGCATAAGATGATCCAACCAAAGCAAGGAAAGCAATACCAAGTGCTTTCATTGACTTAAAATCATTTGGCAGAGAATTCCAAACTTCAAGAATTTCATTTTCAGAACTAGTGTGCTGTCATTTGTTGCTGCTTCGCCCTCAGCTACTTGAAGAGAGAGTCGAATCTACTACCCTCAGCATAACATAAGAGCAATGGAGTTTCCCCGCTCGACAAGGTTCACTCTACTCTTGCTACTACAAATTTAACGTTATATATGGCAAGGTTATATCAACACCACACATTCCTTCTATCTTCGAAAGTGTTTCACGCATGTCGTAAAGTTTGTTATCCAGATACAGTTTTCTTAAAATTCCAATAGCTCCATTTCTAGATTTTCTAAATGTAATCAGTGTAAGCAGGAAAAATCAAGTTCTTCAAATTTGGATCGATCTGGAGAAGCACGAGAACGTAGGTTTGTCTCCATTTTACGAAAGTGTAAAAATGTTTTGCTAAATTCACAGTAGCATCGCAGCTGTTACAAAGTTAGAAAATTCTTCGTCGATTTCTTAATGGCTTGTAAGATAGCCTGCAAATGTTGTAGAATTTTTTAATGCATTTTTAGATTTTGAAAATGTTTCAGCTGCCCAATTTCAAGGTATCTTTCCAAAACCCACGGTAAATTTTCTCTCAGTTTTGATATCACAAAACATTCTTTCTGCTGTGGTCCCAAACAAAGACCTTGTAGTCGTTTGTTTAGTGCAGGGGTCTCCAAACTTTTATGTGGGGACCACATGAGCTACTACACAACGGTTCGAGAGCAGGACATTTTACGTAATGTGATTGTTTCGGGATATATTGCTTTTAACCAAATCAACAAGTTTTTCGTAAATATAGTAAATATTTTTATTTGTGACAAAATATTTTTGCAGGTCGGATGAAACGGCTTCGCGAGCCAGATTTGTCTTATGGGCTGTAGTTTGGAGACCCTGGTTGAGTGTATTGAAATGTGGTGCAAAATCTTTAAAAAAACACGACAGCTTGGCAAGCCAGGCTATATCAGCGAGCTGTGGACATTCCTCCCGTTATCATTCATAAACAACCTAATTTTATCAAAGCAGGGTACAAATCTTTACAGCACTCGTCCTCTGCTCAGACACCTGGAATTATCGCACATTCGTAAGCATTTGTACTGTACCTGAGCCCTCAAGAAGTGTTTGAAACTGTCGACTGTTAAGAGCACGAGGCATGATAAAATTTTTCTATTTTTGTGACGTCTCTGATGACGTTGTCAATTTTTTGCTGCTTTCTTTGGCACAAGGAGCTTCTAGATGTGTAATGCAGCGGAACTAAATGACTTGATTTTTCAAACAACTGCCGGAAACAATGTCTTTTCAGGTGGCTGTTCCAGTCTTGGGAGCAACGTGACCCCGCGCACTTCTACCTATCCGGTAACGAACTCTGCACTTGAGCGACGATGCGCGTGCCCACATAGAGGGCTGTGCGTGTCACCTCTGACACGCGTGCCATAGGTTCGCCATCACTGGTCTAGGACAATTCGGCGATGCCGTGCCGGCGGCAACGGTTCGGCGACTGGACGTTTCGGCGATGGTGGTCACAAATGTTTCATACGAAAGAAGTGCGTTTTTGAAATAAAGTAGAACATACTAAAGGAACGGAAATGTTGGAAGAAACTTATTACGGCCCGCCATACCCTGCAGCGTAGAGTCCTGCGCGGGGCGGGTAAACCCGCGCGGGTTGCGGGTACTGCGTGCGCGCGCGAGGCAGGCGCGGGTTGAGAAATTTTTTGTGCGGGTATCTGAGTGTTGAGCCAAACCACGTGAACTTAATCAGCTGAAAAATCGCAAAACACGTGGATGTGAAGTGCTAAAGTTATTTGCCAGCACTGCGCTTAGGACACCTATGGGCTATGATTTCTTTTGCTCGACATTCTACTCACTGCTCCACCAAGTCTCGGTCAAACTGATTGCAGTCGCAAAAATCCCTAAAAATCCCTAATACAGTACATTACAGTAAAACATGTAACTATTTCCTACGACTCCCTTGCAACTGTCGTTATGCACGGCATCGCCGAACTGTCCCATTGCGGACGCAGTAGTGTGGAACGTGGGGTTGCTAGGAATGAAACGACACGCTCAAAAGTTTTAAATTTGTCGAAAACTTGGGCAAAATCATGGGCAAAGAAGTTTCGACTTTTTTGACAACACCAAATTGAAATTGTATTTATTTGTTATTTAGTGCATAAATAAATCTATTATGTCACAGAACACATATAAAATACATATTTATGAAATCAACAAACTATTTACAGTAACTTTAAGTTTTAGTTTGTGAGTGTTGATGAGCACCTGACACACTTGAAAGTTTGGGAAAACGAAAGCATTGCATTTATGTGCTTTTTATGCTCTGTGAGAAGCAAGCATACTGTACGGCACCTAATTCTTTGTAGAGTGCATGCCAGGGAAGTACAGAAAAACTGTGTTTTTAATTTTAAATGAAGTGTTTGGATGAACGTATTTTGTCATACGGTATCCTACATGTTGCATATATGTCATCAGCTAGAAGTGAGTTTCCATGCTGACAGCAACAGCTGGAATGTGAATGGAACACAAAATCTCAGAACTGAGGCAGATGCTCAGTGTATTGAGTCAGCTGGATTCTGAGAATGTAGTTGCACAGCCTAGCGTACTTCTTTGGGTTGGTTTAAAAAACAAATTTAAAATACCAAATTTTCTATTTTCACGTCTGTGGGTACATGTGGTAGAGAAAATGGAATGTGGGAGAAAGTTCGTTGCATGGAAGTTTTTCGGGCAAATTTGGTGAATTCGGGCAAAATATCCTTTGCACCCCCAAACAATTGCCTACTCCTACACCTATGTGCTGAAGCAAGAGAAACACCTAAGCAAAGGTTTGAGCAAGGGAAGCGCTGAATATATAAAATAGGCTGCGCAATTAATGTGATTAACAGTCAAGAAGCGGAGGTCATAAGTTTTTGCTGAGCAGACCACAAGCGCCGAAGTTCTCGCTTGACTCATACTCGCGTTGCGTGAACCAAGCCGTTCGGTACAGACCCGTGGACACGGGGGGGGGGAGATTCGAAGACAATGTCCCCCAAATAGTTTTATACTCTCACGAATATTGTTCTATCCAGAATTTGTTTTATTAAAACATATAACAAAAACAAATTTCTTTCCCCGTAAAAATGCATTCTCCCCCACAAAATATTAAACGTGGCTACGGGTCTGGTTCCGTAATCGGCACCTGTTTTATTTTCGGGTTCGGTGATAACAGCATTATGGTCATCCCTTGTGTTTGAAATTTCACTTCCCATGCTTTCTCTGAATTTTGCATCAGTTGTTCATCATTTCGCTCGTAAGCTCTTGCTGGCAATTTTCGGGATTGAGGGTGCGTAAACCACGTGTAATCGATTTGCTATAAACCGATTTGCGAATCCAGTTGACTGCGTCTACTTTCTTGATACTTATTGCTGCAAATCCAAATCAGCTTGATATCAGCGAAATGTTTGGATTAGAATTCCGAGATTATTAGATTGTAGGTTTTTAAACAGATGAAAGAGAACAAAGCAAATGGGACCGAAATAGCAATTATTACAGTTTTTCATCAATTTTTCATTTTTTTAACAACACAGGTAGGAGGAGCTGTCAAAATGCACATCTTCAAATAGCACAGCTATAGAGTCTCTTTTTGCTGTTTTCTGCATTGTTTCTACTAACTTTTCATTTAAGGGACAAAGACTACTTTGCATCGATTGCATTTTATAACTACAGTATTATGTTTAAAAAAGAAAAACGCAATCATGAAACAACACGAACCTGAATGGGATAGCACGGAGATTCGTTCACGCAGGTCTTTTTGCAATCCGTCATGCCATGGAACGTGGATGTGCTCAGACTTTGAGGAGTGAAGTCAATGTCATGGTCGATGTACTGCCCCCAGACAACAAGCATGTGGGAATAGTGGGGGTCGTCTGAATAAAACATTAGCAACTGCAAAATCTACTTTTGTTTCTCAAGATTATTCTTGCAAAGTTGTAAGTCTTGTTGAGAGAAGAAAACCATGCTAGTTTTTATGCCTTTTACTTGCGCTTTGCTCATGTCGTGTGCCAAAAAACTAACACGTTGACGTGTGATTTTCAATTAGTCTTACTGTTCTTTGTTTACAAAACGCCTGGAACTTCGATGAAACTGAAATGAGTTGCCAATTATCCGTTGTATTCAGTTTGGTTTTGAATAAAAAACACAAAGCTTCATTTCCTGAAACCTAGTTTCACTTTCAATCAGACGCATATTCAATCAGACCCACCTGTTACAGTATTTGGAAATTTAGGAATATTTCGTAGCAAAAAATCTCACTCAAGCACTTACAGTATATACGACACAAAATGTCTTAGATGTCCGTGAATATATAAGCGGAGCAATCAAGGTCAAAAAAACCGTGATTAGAAATTAAGTGTATCAAAACAACTACAATTCTAAATTCAGTCTGCGCTTAACTTGGCATGAAGACCTAAAAATCGTGTACATGTAAATCAGGGGTTCTCAATCTTTTTCCCGTTAAGTACTCACAAGCCATAAAACAACGAACCCGAACCCCCAGTAAGCTGACACTAAATTAAGTGGTAATATATTGACTAACAGTTAGTAACTACCAATTTTCCGCCAGTGTAGGATATTAAGAAATAGCAATGCATGAAAACTCAACTGCCATCCAAGTACTCCTGTGAACCCTTGGGGGTTCACGAACCCAGGTTGAGAACGCCTGATGCAAATAAATATTTTTACGTCCAAAGTATAACAAGAAAAGTAAACGGTTGAACGCAAAACTGGTATCAAGACGTTTGGTGTCGAAGCATGCGGATTATCAACTCACAAGCCAAATAATTATTCATCACCTGTGACATGGGTGTTGGAAATGTTCATGACGTCGTTGGAAACTTTGCGCACCATGGGAAGCGTGTAGCCGTTATACTTTTTATTTGCTTCCCATCCCGTTGGGGTGCTGATTCCGTTCTCATATTGTGCTGGGAGCCAACGAGCGAAAGGTGTATTGGAAGCCCCCCAGTATGGGTGCTCCAAGTTGTTGCACTCGGCCGTGAGAGTTCCGTCAATGCAAGAAATTATCACGAATTGCCAAATGTTTAGAGAAAATGAGTTATCGAAGTTTTCTGCTGCACACTTGAAGACCCAAATTAGTTTATGTCAAGTAGCAGTTCTGAGTGCCAAGCTTACGAATCTATTGCATAGATTCAGAAAATTGAGCTTTAAGCAATGAAAATACTAGAACTTTTATTTATTTTCGGCATCTGTAATTTCTGTTTGGAATGGCAAATCTTCTCGCAATGAAAATAATATTCCATCAAAACATTCCCCTCCACCAATCCAACAGGTTATACAAATTTTCATAAAGGTACTCTAAATTTTTTGGTGGAAATATCTACATCTTGTAACAGAATGAAACGTGGACATCTTGCAAAGCCGTAGAAGTTGCATAGCAACACAGACACATATATCATTTAAAACATGTGAGAAAACTCTGTACTATCGCTGGCCGCATAAACTGTGGAATATCGTGTGAGGTGCAGAAAATTAATTTAATATCTTATGATGAAGAATCCAATCAAAACACATGCTTCTTTCATTTTAAGACGCAAATCCAACAAGTCTTTTACTTCAATACGCAAATCCAACAAAACGTGGATTACGAAAATTCTGGCGTGGGCCACAATATTTGGCCACGCGGGACCTGGGTTCCCCGCCGCTGATTCAAAACATTTGTTTTGTGTAATAGCTTCTTCAACAGTGTGGCTTTTGCTTTTGTAAAAATGGGGCAGTCGAAAAAAGTTGAGCTAGTTATTTCAATTCCACTTTTATTCATAATACAGCAACTAAGGATAAACAAAGATGCGAACTACCCATTCACTGATAAATTTTTTCACCTGTATTTGTTGTCAAGGCACATATTTGGACAACTCGAACGATCCCTGTTTTCCAAGCAGCCCGAGAAGGCTGCCAAGTCTGTGAGAGTCTCGATGGACAACGTGTCGGTTGCATTGACTCGCCTTTTTAAACATAAATTAAGCCAATGACACGCAACTTTCAAAAGATGCAAAACTCGATAAAACAGGGCCATTTTCATAAAGAGGAAGTTAATCTTTTAATCTTTCAATTACTTTTATTAACCGCAGCCTGTAGAAACGTTTCAGAAAAGCATGATGTTAACACAAATTGTGAAATCGATGGCTAATGTTTTTCAGAAAAAAAATTGAACTGAACTTTTATAACATTGAGAAGAACCAGAAGTTTGAAATAGGTATAACCTTGTTACTATGCTGATTCAAAATGCGGTACAATACAGATCAGTCGTCTTCAACGTTTTTGTACTATTGCCCCCCAACTGTAACTTTGTTTGAAAATCGCCCGCCTATACCTACAATTTTTGCGTCGTCTGAAAATATTATTTTGTTTAGAAAATCATTTCAGTGCTAATGGAATATAAACGGGCTATCTAGTTAGAACAAAACAAAACGAATGCAAATACATTTGCGGAATGAATGTTATTCATTTTCAAAAAAAACAGCTGGTTCCAACTAATGCAAACCTTGCGATGGTGTTTATCTGCAAACTTTTTCAAAGCAGTTTACAAGTTGGTCAGCTTGTGTCTTATGGAAATTACACCGGTCTTGATCGCGCCAAGACGATTGCAGTATTTCTTACGCGCGTGCAGCACTTCGCTGAAACCTTGCTCAGCAGCATGCGTCGTGGGAAACGGCAGTAATGACAGCTTCACTTTTGCCCAAAGTTCTGAGAAACACTCACTGCACTTAACCAAAATTTTGACCATCCGTGTTAATGAAATATGACACTGACTTCATCGTCGCCTTGGATGTCGATGAGACGTTGCTGGATGGAGGAATCGCATTCGCTTGTGCTAGCTAGCTTGCCAAAAGGTATTTCACCCTGTAACTTTCTACGTAATTTAACTTCCGCCGTAATCTCTGGAAACTGAAATCGCCCCCTAGCTAGCAGTTGGTCAAACAAGCTATGTTCAAAGTTTTTAGGACAAACGTCGAACGTTTTGCAACATTTGTGTTTGGAAATGTCACGTTACAGTTACAACTGATACAAGCAGAAGCTGTGTAAAAACTGGGGATAGAAACATGTGATGTTGCCGTGGTGCACATTTATTGAAGAAATATTTGAAAAAACAGCGATACATTTTTTGCACGCAAACCCAGTTGAGAAAACTGATCTGAAAAAATGGCATTCTGTAACTGTGGTTGAGGTTTTACAATTTTTTCTTCCCTTTCCCAGACTTCATTGAAAGAAAAAAATGATGGTGTGCAGAACTCGTAGCAATGAGTATTTTTTCACTATTACTCTATATCATGCATTATGCATTGTTCAGTGCCTCGTGTGTGATCAACAAATCTAGAGTGCTGTTTCTTCAGCGTGAAAGAAAAGCACGGCAATGCTACACACTGAAAGATTTGCATTCTGTCGCCTTTAGTTTAGAGCCAAATTAATGCAGATAAATTTATTGAACTTCCAGTTTCTTCCCTAGCCCCCTCATAGATGACACGACGCATAAACACACGCTAGAATTTAGAAAAGAATTGATCAAAAATGGTTCGTGGCCATAAAATTAAGTTGAGAAGCGCTCAGAAATAGGTTTTAATGGCAATGTTTTTCAGAACGAACATCGTTGAAGTGTTTAAAAGGATATTGCAAGCTTTTTATTTAAGGAAGTTTCACTTGTCGATGAGACGATGCTTTGCATTCCAAACAAAAATAAGACCAAAACCCGGAAACTATGAAATGCTTTGCAGCCTCAGTTCAATTATTTAGTGACGCTTTACAGCACGTATTGGCAGCGGAAAGAAAACGTATGGACACCATCATTTTATTTCCGTCAAATATCATTTTCACATCAATGAGAACATACAATTTGTCTGTTTTATGCACATCAGTGTCAAACTGTCTGCTGGGGAAATAATTCAAGTTTGATATTATGAGGTTCTTGACTTAATTATTTACCCATGATCAAGTTCGATTTTGAGGCAACCCCGTAATATCAATGCTTTGCACAACGCTGTAAGATAAGAACGAAACAGATTGATGTTAAAAGCTCTGGAATCTGACAGCTTTGTTAAAGCTTCATCAAAGTAAAACATTCGCTTAACAATGAATGAATACGTCTTGAAACGATCATTTACTACCAATCTGACCACAGCAGACCACTGTTCCATGAATATAATTTACAGCTAATGCTTACTTACAAGGTTGTGAAAAGTCAATAATAATATTTCCAAGTTGCTTCAAAATAAAGTACTGTATATGCTACTGGAAGCCGGACGCATCAGAACGACGAGAATTTAGAAAGCGACGTATTGGTATTCGTCGTCTTACACAAAAGGTGACTGCTTGCTTTATGGCTGGCACCTTTTCGTATTTTATTCGCATTGTGCTTTCTTGGCATTACATTATATCGGTCTAATTTTTCATGGCTGATGCTTATTTCATGAAGATTTTCAAACTTGTTTCGAAACTCACTGCAGCCTTGCAAAGTTTGCCACATTACTCAAATGGTTTGAAATTATCAATAGCACTTTTTGTAGCTTGCTTTTTCGCAGAAAAAAAGTTTCAGAAGCGAAGATTTTTTCTTGCAAAATCAAATTTTATCGTTTGAACTCACAGGCTTTCATTTGCAAAAATATTTTTGGTTCTTCTCTGCCTGCAAATTGATGCAAACCGCACGAAACGTCTTTGAGCTGTTTTATAGCAAGACAACCTTTGCCCGTTGCTACTGTAAAAACGATTCATTACTCCATTAGAAATTGTCCACTGGATAGCCAAAACTATTAAAGGGATATAAAGCAAGCAACCGATAAATCAATGCAGCCTAGGTTAACAATCATCATCTTTATGTACTTTTTTCTGACACACATCACTCGTCCAACTTTAATTGAAACTGGTGTTTTCGGTTTAGGAACTTCGCCTTTTGCAACATTTTACTGATTTCAGAAACGTTACTCCAGTTGCGGTTTGTGTGAGCCCTGGTGGGGTTTTACACTTTTGTATTCGCAAAATACTCTGAAAACCAAAACGACTTTTCAGGAACAACCGTCATGTTTTTGAAAAACGTTCGGACAGAACAGTGGTTCCCAACCGGGGAGGAATTCCTCCCTTGGGAGGAATTTCATGAGTTCAGGGGAGGAATTTCCACATTTTAGTGAAGTTACCATTATTGTAAGTGTTGTACTCTTTTCAAATTGACATTATCTCTTTCCATTAGTTATATCACTTATATTTGTAAGTTATTTGGTGGACTAGCACGCGTATATGTTGACAAACTTCAGTGCCATTATTTGACAACAAATAGTTTTCGTCCTACTTTTATTAATCAGGTTTTTGTCATCAATAAAGACCATAATTCCAATTGTAGATACTATTCTAAGAGCCGCATGCAGCTCCCAAGCATCTTTTGGGCGGCTCTTTGCATTCTTTCAGTAACACATCTAATGTTTTGTGAAACAGACTTCGTTAGCGCAAAAAAAAACAAAACGTGTCAATTGACTTGTGGCAAAAAATTTTAGTGCGGCTGTCTAACAAAATTGTCGGTCTGGATTTGGCTCCCTTCAGCAAAATGGTTGAGAACCACTGTTGCAGAAATACAAA
>Ga0210059_1017122_pt1 | contig 10373 bp, 7 predicted proteins | sample Ectturendosymbi2_FD_188042 | JGI IMG/M metagenome (GOLD analysis project Ga0210059, IMG submission 188042) | Ecteinascidia turbinata endosymbiont from Florida, USA - Sample 2 (SPAdes) (version 2) | ecosystem: Host-associated > Tunicates > Ascidians > Unclassified | place: Key West, Florida...
GTTCTTGTCAATTGTTTCACCTCAATAAATGACATCAATTTGGTAGTTTTTTTATCAGCTGAAATAAAAATGACACTGGTGTCAACATTAGAGAGCCACTTTCTTTGAATTACACTATAAGTGAAGGCTTGCGCGATGAAGAGCTTCATGGGTTGAAATCTGCGTCTGTGTCATCATCTCGGGTGAAATTCTCCCATAAACCTTACGCAGTTTATCAACAATGGTACTGCAGTGACTGGCGCTTCATCCGCTTGATTAACTATGTAGTTATAAAGCGGAGACAAGGCTTAAATATTGCAGGTAGTGTTTCGTCAGTTGGGCATGTTGTTTTACGTCTTGCACTGCATTTGAATTAACGAACGGAACACCCAAATTGGACAGAAGTTATCTCAGCTATACTTCAATATAAGTTGAAACACAACTTCAGTGTAGTTTTACCGCTCTCAGTGGTAAGAAATGACTATTTAATGCAGTGTTGTGCAGGTTGGCCCAAAAAGGTATATCCGTTTTTTATAAGGTAGAATTTTGTACTGAGAGGAATACCTAACAATTTATTTTCGTAGGCCTGTTTTACAGACATCTGAAGTTTGTGGGGTGCACGTTTTTTTTTCTTCGTAAGCCACCGTTTTGCGAGTACAGCGCAATTGAGTTTGTAATGTGCTCGATCCAAGCTCCTTGGTGCTGAATTACTATGGCTACTCGCACATTGAATTTTGCAATGACCGTGTCCAACATCTCGTGGGGTATTCTCATGATCTCCATCATAGTTTGGGGATTGTTAACATATATCCTGTCCTTCAGGTATTCCCACATAAAATAATCCAAAAAGGATAGGTCTGGAGAATGTGCAGGCCAAGGGTGGTTCGTACGACAGGTGATGAGCCTGACTCCAGGGAAGTAACTTTGAAGGTATTCGAGTGAAGCATTTGCTCCAGTTGCTGATAAATCACAGCACCCATATCCACTCACTTCCGCCTCAATGCCGAGATGAATTTTCTTATTAATTCAATGTATCGCTCTGTGTTCACACTAACCCGACATCCATCAGCATTCTAAAGCCACTATGGCCCGATAATGCCATGACGTACCAGCACGCACCAAACAGTCACTTTCTCCACACTACTGCAAATGGGCAATACTGATGCTCTTAGGTTGAGACCGAGCCCAAAAGCGTATATTGTGTTGGTTCACGTGACCACTAAGGTGGAAAGTTGCGTCGTCACTGAAAAAATGATGTACTGTACAAGAAATCAGGATGGTTTTCGGTTCTCTGACTGAAGGTTTGCTCAAGAGGCACGTCTTTCAGCCTTCTGCATCGGTCTGAAGTTGTAAAATCTGTATCTTATACGGAAACAGGTGAAAATCCTGGTGCATTATGCGCATTTAACTGATCTCTTTGAAAAATCTGTTTCCTGGAACAAACGTCTTGTGGATTTTCTTGGAGACTCCTCCAGACATTGTCTCACAGTCATGATGTGATATTTTGTCTTGACTGGCCAGCGGCCGGCCACTGCGAACTTTACTGTTATTCTGCACACTTCCATTTGTCCAGGAGGCGCTTTATTGTAAGTATCTTTGGTTGGAGCGTTTCTATCTGGAAAGCAGGGCTGTGGAGCCGGAGCCCGAAAAGTGGGTTCCAATTCCCCGGACTCAGTTTGTGGGGTAGACAAGTTGTACAAATAATGGAATGTTTTTTGTTTTCAATGAACCAAATCGTTCTGGAGCCAGAGCCAAAAAAAATAAGATCCCTGGAGCCGGAGCCTGAAATTTGAGTTCGGGCTCCACAGCCCTGCTGGAAAATCCCTCCGAAATTCTCGTTGAGTTTGGACAACTGATTTCGTCGCGAAATGGGCCTCTACAATCTTGATCAATTGAAAATGGGAAAAAAAACTTTGGAGCTTAACTATGATTTATGTGGAAGACAGAAGCCCGGGATAATTTGACAGAAAATAATAGCGATAATAAAATGGACTGATTCGTTTTGGACCACCTTGCGTTTAATTCAGTAAACCTTATGTTAGCCTACACGCAAAGCTTAGATAAGTCAGGAAAAAATGAGTGCGTTGCTTGCTGCAGCCGAATGGCAAAAACTGTATAATCCGTGAAACCACGAGCATGCTGCAGAGCAAAAACGCGACGTGATAAAGCAAAAGAGAGCCCGTATTGGAAGTAACGCTCCAAAATTAGTCAAAATCTCTTGAAAAAGTTTTTGCAAAAAGGTTTATATTTTTTTGTAGACCAGCGAGGGGATAACCTGTTGAAAAAATTTGTGACAGGACGACTCAAATACTTATTTTTTCTTTCAGAATACTTTTTAAAGACACTCTCTTTAAAAGGTAGAGAGTGAATAGCTCTGAACTTGACCAATTTTGCCGACGTCGATACAATCAAATACCTCACAGAGCCTGGCTAAAGCAGGGCAACCACACCCAATTAAGGAGTCACGGAAAATCTGGGTGACGCTTTTTTGGTTATCACCTAAAAAAGTCCCAACAACCAGGTTTTCGGGGGCCTTTCATCACTAGTCACTGCGCCATAGCACTGAGCCTCCACGTCTAATATTTACTGTGACGTGAGTGTACAATAATGATACAATCAACTTCAGGAATATCCTGCTGTATGACGTTAAAATTGCATACGATTGGACGAATTTGAAATCCCATTCTCATGAACAAGCCTGGTTTCATCGCTCGACTGGAACTGCCCAGTGCTCACCTGCAGTGTTTTTGGGTAGAGACCGAAACGATCTCTCAAAATACAGTAGAACCTCGCTTCACGAACACCCCAAAATATCTGAGCAGTTACGAAGGTCTGACAAACCTGTCCACCTGTACTGATGCACAGCCAAAGCGCCGTCTAAATAGCAAAAGGAGCTTGTATCGGTGATGACCCTTAATTAGTCAATGGATGTACAGTGTCTAGATCAGCGCTCTTCAACCGGTGTGTACGGTGCACCAAAATATGCGTGGGGTGCACCACTAAGAAAGGGTTCAAAAAGGTGCTTCACAAACTTGTCACACTAAACAGTGTGCTTTTACAAAAACAATTTTTGCAAAAGCTTTCTGTTAGCAAAAATGAACCATTAACCAACCAATGACTTTCAGGATTTTACCGAGACTTTGCAGATTCTAAAGTGTGGTGCATAAGCATCACACCACATCAAGCTAATTGTTGTATCTAGATTATTTGTGATTCATAAGCAACAGACTATGAGCCATTATCAATTGAATTATGTAGCTGACTTACTGAATTCGGGTACTTGCTTATTTAGGCCAGGGTACTTATAGACACGGGCGCAATTACGTGGGAGACACCGGGGAGGTATCAGTAAATAGGGTGCATGAGTTCGTCAAAACATCTTTAAGGGTGCACCTTAACGAAAAATGTTGAAGAGCACTGGTCTAGATAACTGTCACCTCATACGCTCTTACCGTAGAGGCAGTGGTTTGCATCTGGAACGTTTCTTGTCATGTGTTACTTGCATGAAGATTATTCTTGTACCTTCTGTTGCAGAGAGTGTGGTGGAGAAACGAGGATTTTTGTTATACAACGCAAGGAAATCGTTTTTAAGCAGAAACAGGTGGATCAATGCGTATTTTGTTGTGGAGGGTGACACTCTGTATCGCTACAAAAACAAGTACGTTCTGCCTCTATTATAATTGCTGCTTGAGGAACTTATTTCGTAAAAAAATCGGTCACTTGGCTACCTAGTATATTGGCATTTTGTTAGAAGCACATCGTTGCAGAAAAAGTTCTCTTTTCATGGTTAGAGCGCGGATGTTTGAATGGCCTTATCTTTATTTGGCAAATTTCGAACGCTCATCGTACAACGAAATCGTGTTCAGTTCGTAAACAAATGGTTTTGCGTTCTATTTGCGAAAAAGGCGAATTATTCGCAAGCATTTGATGCAAACTTGATTTTAAAATTATCATGAAGTCGTCGCAACTTGTCTGGTTGTTTTTATTCTTCCAGCTCAATAGATGATTAGTTCCCGAGGCTATGTTTTTCGTAAAGAGTGAGATTATTGTCTCCAACGAATGCTGCATTTATCCTCTTAAGAGAAATAACTTCCACCAATCAAACTATACCATCAGCTTTCAATCTGCCTGTTTCTTGTGTCAACGTCCGTGTTAAGCTTACAACAGATGCAGAGGTTTAGTTGCCGCGGAGTTAGTTGCTCACGCTGTGCGGTTTCTTTTACTTCCAGGGTGGTGCAGTTGCCATCGTTGGTGAATAAGTTCCTATTGACATCAGTCGTTATGTTCCACTGTTCGTCTGTTGTCTGTCGGTAGTTTAATGCCGCCGACTTCACTGTTGATAAAAAACTAATGCGATTCTGCAACTTAGTATGTGGAAGTTTTTTCGTTGCCCGGTAAATTGGCGCAGTGCAGTTATGTGCGTTGCAGTAAAACTACCTTATTTGCAGCACTGACGACAAAGCTGACGCGTGTTGGTTTTTGCAAAATTTTTCATGCAACGAACTGGTTGGCTCTTCATCTTTTGAGCTGATCTTATCTCAAGGAAGGGTTATGCTGAAAGCCGCAAATCCGAGAGAAGCAAACGAATGGATTGCCGCTTTTCGTTTAACAATGAACCCTGCAGTTCAGGTATCGGTGGTGTGATTTGTAAATGGTGCTACTGTTTAGTGGTTCAGTTGGGCCGAACATGCAGACAAAATTAGCTGCAAAATTTTTAGAGTTAATCATTTCGGATTTAATGATTCTACTAGGGAAATGGTTTGTTACCCACAGTACCACGTAATGAAATTTTCTTACCCTATATTCCTAAAAAGTGTAGTTTTATGGTCATTCATTTATTTGTAAATTCCAGGCTCCCAAATCTATATGGCGCATGTTTGACACGGCTGAACGTTTTGTTTAGTGCTTTTTTTTCGTGACTTGGGGCGTATCTGCGCACAATGGCCACATTTTACATTTTTATGTAATCATCTTGTACAGAGCTTAAATTCACAGATACGACCTGGGTTTCGCGCATAGCGGCGCTCGTCACGTACTAACCTGCAAAGCAAAAACATTGCTATACCTACTGCGTTCATTAAACGCTTTAAGGCGGTGGTTCTTAAACTGGGTTCGACGGAGCCGTTTCAGGGGTTCGACGAAGGTCATCTGATTTCAATAACCCATTTTTACTTTCTGTTGTATTGGGAAAAATGGGGTTCGACAAAAGCTTGGAAAACTACGTAAGGGTTCGGCATGCTTGTATAGATTAAGAACCACTGCTTTAAGGCTACACGTGCACTTTCAGCATCAGCACTGAAAGATCCCAAACATGATTACTAGGGTAGCCAATTTTTTGACCTAAAAACTTAAAATTTTGACTTTACAATTTACAAATTTTGACTTTATTTTGACCTATAAATTTTCTGCGTTTGCAACTGCAAAATATTTCAACCTTAGGTGTTGAGGTTAACCCAGAAGCATGTTTATGCGCTCTGCTTCGAAATTTCAAAAAATTGGTTGTTTAACTTATGGAATGATATATTGATAAGTACATTAATAACTATGTAGTTATACTGTACAGTAGAGTCAAACCTGAGAACATCATAAAACTGAAACACTATATGCATAATGGATTGAGCATTTACCAAAACAAGTACTGTAAGACTACATTTCTCGCCTACCACGCCTATCCTACATGACATTCAATCGTCCAGTAATGGGCAAAACAACGTTATTACGTCAGAAATCGCAACAAGCCCATTATTGTTACAGAATTGCAACTAAACTTGCAAAAGCATATCACTATCTGTTGTTGTAGTTTCAATAAAATATCGATAAAGAGAAAAAACTATGCTGCAATAAAATTTTGACCTAATGATAAATTTTGACTTTTTTTGACCTAATAACTTGCGATTCGCTCATGGTATGAGCGCGAAATTTGGTTTGTGGGCGTTTCATAAACTTTAGACAAGGCAAAAAAATTTTGACTTAATTGACTTTTGATTGCCCTAGTGATTACCACAGCAACTCCAAATGTTGCTTCATCCATAAATGAAATCGCCAAGGTCAGCAAACACTATCTCCAATAAATCAACCGCGCCTTCAGAAGTACCAATAATTCAACCAGCGGTGCAGCATCCAAACCTACATTGATGGGCTCATCTCCTTGAACAAAACAAGAACCCGCAAGTTTGGGAAATTCGACATAGCCGATTTCTACCCACTAATCACAAAAAAGTTTTAGGAAGCGCCAATAAGTTTGCAAAGCAATTACCGGAAATTCGCCAGCACCTTAAAGCATCTCTGGCTTGCGAAAAAATCTTTACTGTTTGGCGTACAATACCGTTTGGCGATCAAAACAAGCCAGCAAGACGGATTTGATGTAAAGATGGCTAGTTTTGAGGGGTTTGACGTTCTGCGAACTGGTTATTCTTTTATCTTAAACAACCTCACCAAGCTGTTTGGAATAGAAAAAGTTTGGCTATTCTGAAACGTTTTCTTAACTGCAATGAAAAATGCAGACGGGCCATAAATAGAAAGAATGAGAAAAATATTATTAACATTATTCAGTTGTTGTTCGTAAACAAAGGATTGAATGTCATGATGTACGCAAACATTGTGAAGGCGGACTTCCTTGGCGTGACCTTTTCCGTACATAGCAGAAGTTCTACCATTCAGAAAACAATGCAACAATCCACTCTGCATCGGCGGCAAAACAAACCACCCACCAACCACGATAAAACCCTGCTGATGATGGTAAACGAGCGAATTTCTAGATCCGCATGTTACAGAGAAAACCCTGACATAAACAAAGAGATATACGGCGGAACCTCACAGGAAAATGACCGCAATTGCAAGCTGCAGTGCAATCCAAGCGTTCAGAAACTTACACGAAAAAGGAAACCCCATCATTTGGTGATGCCCTCCATCAAAAATATAAGATTGGCTGGAGCCGTGGGTAATTTATTTGCAATGGAAGTGATATATCAGTGACTGTTCGCCTATCGCAGCGTGCTGAAGGTTGAACTTTTGCTTCACTGCTTTATCAATTCCTGGTTTAAGTTATCGGTTCAGGTGGTCTATCCAGACAGCCTTGCATTACTAGTAGGTGTGGGTTTTCAGTCAAAAGACTTTTGAATATCTCCTGCAAGTTGCCCAAGGCAGCGCGGTTTGGCGTGTGATTGGTATTGAGCTTGCGAAAAAAAGTTCCAAGTTTTGGTAGAAACAGCTTAAAATTTCGATTGAGTGGGATTAGACTGTCTGCAGCGGTCAACACAACTGAATCAAAATAAACAGCGGGACAGACACTCATCTTTGCCCATGTTATTACGCATTTCGAATTTTTCTATTGCATTAGATCACAAGATTAAATTTTAATTTCCAAATCGGTGTCTGATCAACCCGATTACGCTTAGGTCGTACCTGTAAGTTAAATTTAGCACCCTGGTTCCAATAAATATGTCTGAGAAGCTCTGTAAATATGTCTAAGAAGCTCTGGCAAAAAGACCCAAGCAAACTATCGCGACAGCTTTCTCCAAACCAGTGAAGCACGTTTCAGCAATTTACAAACATGAGTTGTTTTCAGTTGTACGATTTCCAACCATTTTAGGAACTTAAGCTATAATTTTCTTGTTTTTCGGAATATAGTTTCTAGACTTTTGTTTTCGCAATGGCTGAAGGTGTTCTAAATCACGGATACGAGTGAACTTTTATAGTGTTTTGGGCTCACACCTCCATGCGCCCAAAAGGCATTTGAAACCACCCAGCCGACCTACCAGAGGTGACGCTGGTGTACAACTCCAGATCGTTCTCGCCTCTCAACTTTTTCGCAGAGGTACCTTCAGCATTGACCTCGTGGTCGCTCCTCACCAGTGCAGCAAGTTCGTTAAAACGCTCTGCCTGGACATGTTTTCTTTCTCATGTTTTGCAAAGCTACGCTGTCGTTGAACAAGCCCGTGTTGACAACTAACACTCCTTACTTCCACAGAGCAGATCCGAGCGCCCATGTTCTTTGCTCATTTCACAGCATCATCTGATGATGGTAGAGGAAGAAGATGCTGACTCGCTCTTTTGCAGAGTGATTGAGTCTCTTCCAATGAACCGCTTGAAAAGTGTTCAGACCAACGCCTCCCTTTCCATGTGCTCGCTTCAGTCAAAGTGTGCTGATTGCGAATTTGCTGCGTCGCTACCCCAGTGCTCATGCGGTTCATGGGTGTTACATTTTCACAAAGTCGCTCAGTGTGAGAAATTTATGGCTTATATTGAAGAGCAGTGCGAAGTAAACGTTACGGTCAACGAAATTTTGTCATCAATCTAAATTATTGGTGAACTTGCTCGTGGGATGAAACTGCTTGACCATTGTTCGCTGTGCGAAGTTTTACATTGTTGGCTGTCCAACGGTTGAACATCTTGCTTAGAATGTGCGATAGCGTTTAACGTTGCTCGTCTTTTTACCAAGCAATATTACAAGTGCAAGTGTTTAAAACCTTAGTTGCGGCTCCAAGCTTTGTTGCTGGAAACAAACGGATTATGAACTAGACCAAAAACTCTCCGCATTGCCACCTTTTTTACGATTTCAATGGAAGTTCACATGATTTCGCTGCCAAGTTTTTTTCTGTAATTTGTCTTGTAGCCTTGCTAGTTTGCGCAGCAGTTAATGTTGACATCGTTCCTCGAGCCGGACTTGACGACGTCGCAACATATTCTGTGGTTTGACCACCGACTGGAGTTGAAGCTGCATTCCATGTAATTGTACACTCATGCTGCATATGTCTTTCTCGCAGTAATGCTTCTGTTCTCCTTATGCATTTGGTGGTCTTCAGCAAGATGCCAGCTGTCCACCACTGTGCTTTTTTCCATCGCAATGTGATCTTTGCCCTCGGGTGGACGTTTTCTTTATCATTTTCTAATTGATCTTCTGAGTGACAGGCTTGTTTACATGCCTCGAGCAAATCTGACGCACTGTATATTTTACGACATTCTGTATTGTTAGTGAGCGGTTTCCTTCTGAATGACATTTGACCCTTGCGCAAAAAAGCTGATCGCCGCGCAGCTGTTATCCGTGCGACGTTTCCTGCTCTCAACTTCTAATGTTTGAATGATTTGCTTCTATTCATGAATGAATATCGTCAAAAGTGTTAACAGCGTCAAAATCGCATTGAAGCAGCATCCTTCTCAGTCGAAACAGCATCTTCGCATTTCATTTTTATCAAGATCAGACATTGGCGATTACATCACAAATGTAATCGATTACGATTACGTGCCACCTGCTCGATTACGATTACGAATAAAACGAATAAACAAAATCACAATGTAATCGATTACGATTACATTGAAAGTTGTCACGATTACAATCGCGATTACATTTGACTTGAAACATCTTCAGAACGAAAACAAAACCCATTTGCATGGTTTGATGTAAGTATATTTTCAGACAACATACCATATTAATCAATGCAATAAACAAAATTACTAATCTGTGAGGATCAAGCACCGGAAAAAAGCAAAATACACATTGATTGTTTACTGAGATGTTCGTGCAGTCAACAAACCAGTGGCGTAACTAGAGCAGGGGTTCCCAACATTTCTCTGACCATATACCCCTTCAACCTTTCGACAGATAAGCATGTACCCATAAATTTCTTATGAGAAAATATTTTATCGTGGCTAAACAGAGATATATTTAACAATAAGCATACAACGATTGTGAAAATAATATTCACTGATATATGTACAAATATTTGTAAATAAATAATATACAAATAAATTTTTCCATTCTACTATTAACTTTAAATGTACCCCTTCAGATAGGTAAATGTAGCCTACCACAGATTGGGAACCCCTGAACTAGAGGTTTTGAGCCGTAGAAGCTTAGCCGAAAGAGGCACACTGGCCTCTGTAGGGGACCTACTAGTCATTAGTCAACACTCAGAAAAAAACTTGAAGTGATGAAATGTGGATGGCTCCTTAAAACCACATATCAACTGAAAATAATCCAAAAAGGTAAGATTTATTTGGTGGTACTGAATTAATTGCGCTAGACATACTCGCTAAAACAGAAAAAACGCCGGGGCACCGAAAAAACAGGTTATCTAGTCAGGTGCCCCATTAAGTACGTGAGATTGATGTTTCCGTGGTGAAGGTTGTGTCGACCGCTAGACGTGCTGTCGCAGTCCGATGTATAGGTTGCGGGAGTAATGGCCAATTGCAAAGAGGTTAGTTACTCTTGTCGGGCACAAATCGCCATGACGTTTAATTGTCATGGACCGCAAGGTTCCAGACGAAGTGGAAAAGAAAAACCCGACAAAAAAGAAATCCTCTTCGGGTTGCCATAACCCTTTCTTGATCCACGCACACCCATTATAAAGATAGTTTGATTTGATTATGACCGCGATGCAAATTCCATGGAGATT
>Ga0210059_1017123_pt1 | contig 10373 bp, 7 predicted proteins | sample Ectturendosymbi2_FD_188042 | JGI IMG/M metagenome (GOLD analysis project Ga0210059, IMG submission 188042) | Ecteinascidia turbinata endosymbiont from Florida, USA - Sample 2 (SPAdes) (version 2) | ecosystem: Host-associated > Tunicates > Ascidians > Unclassified | place: Key West, Florida...
CCTAACATCCGCTAGGTGTCCTTCTTGCTCTGTGGGAGAGGAAGTCTAGAAGCGGGTTTAAACGAACTGAATCTGTTTTGATCATTTTGAGCTCACTTTGATGTTCGAAGACATTTATTTGAGCCGCTGTCTTTAGAGACTTATTTTCTTTCATCGTTGAATTGCGGCATCAGAAAGCTTCGAGCAAATTTGCAACATTGTAGTCATGTTCTTCTTGTGATCAATCAAACGCCGTTATGTCTTCTGATAAGCGTAAAAGTCTATTCGATTTTCATCCTTTAGAAAACGACTGATCGCAAGCTGAAAGTTGAAGACCCCGATTCTCTGTACATGTTGACTGTCAGAGAGTAATTGCACATGTACGAGTTTTTCATCAATTCGAACAACTGGTTGTGTATCCCACTGCAAACGGCTTGGTTCAACAATATCGTTTTCTTGTAGTTCAGCAATTTCTTGTTTCAAATTCTGTCAGCTTTACTATACTGCCGAGATTTCGCTGCAATATGTTGACGATTTCCTGACTAATTAGGAAACAGTCTCAGGTACGACACGAGCTTAGGGTAGGTCGTACAGGCATGCTCTCGTAACGAAAAAATCCTTCTTTAAACCGTTGTGCTCAATAATAGTCGGTTGGCCAAAAATGATGTCACTACGTTTCTTGCTCATTAGCGCTAAATCGCATTTGTTTGTTTTCACTGCTATTGACAGTTACATCACCGCACATATTTCGAGAGTTGTATCGTATGGCTTGTCTCATCCATCGACACTTGTTTTAAGATAAATTGTTTACATTTACAGTATCAATCGAGACACATCGCTACTGTTGTAATTGCCAACTTTTGAAATAAACAAAAGCACAAATTTTTTCTAAATATCAAGACAGGAACAGACGAAGATGATAAAAGCTTTGGGCATAGAACACATATTGCGCTGGCAATGATATAGAAAAGCCTAAACGTTATCTGAACTGATCAGATTTTCTCCAACTTTCTTGCATTTATTGCATTGATCATTTTGTGCGCGACAGAGCTTTATGGGGTTGTAGTTATATTCACAACAATAGACCATTATTTTGGCAAAGCGCTGCTGACAAGCATCACAATCCAGTTTGATTTTCAGAGTGGTATGAAATGATGCAGCATAGGAATGCAGATCATTTGGCAAAGATTCATAAGAGCTGCTCTTTTACGTTGTTGTTGCTGTAGATAGTCCTTCCATAGGGTTGAATGCTGCAAGCAAGATGATTTTTGAACAGCGTTTAGTGAGGCATGTTGATCAAATGCCACGAACATACAAAAATTTTTGTTTTCCAGATGGACATTGACCAATTTCTGGAAACAGAAGACCGTTGGTGGAAGCGTCTATGCATAATTCCTGTCAGTATTACTCTCCACTAAAGTCTTTGCAGTCTTTGCACCGACGGTTGTTATTCAGTATTTGCAACATTTGAAAGAACTCGTTTAACCGTTCGCCGAAGTTTTGCTTGCAAACTGCTACAAGATCAGGTGTAACTGTTTCGTTTGGGGTTCAAAGAGACCTGATCACTTCAATATCTGAATGGATTGTAGTACAATCTTTTATAAACTCAAAAGGTATCAGGACCACAGGCACCTAGGACAAAACCCACCCAGGACAACTGCTACCTGCAGTAGGATAATGCGCTTTACACATAACATACGAGCTATTAAATTCAGTTCACACTATCGCTTTGCGGCACGCAAGAGGAGTTCTCGCGGCACGGCGGTTGAGAACCACTGTGCTACAGTGTTATTGCTTCAACATAGTGCAGCAAAAGTGAGTTGTAACGATGCGTTTGCTGCATGTAACTCACATGAAAAGCTGAGGTAAAGCAATGCACAGAACGTAAAATGGACGAAAGTAAACGGGTTTTATGAGTGCGTGGAATGCATATGATGGAACAGTGTGCATGAGAGAACTGAGCTGTGAACAAATTGAAAAGGCTCATGAAAAAGTTAAGGTTTGCGCTTGCTTTAAGAATGCTTATGAAGATGTAATGACATCGACACGACATCCTACCCTCAAAGTATTAAACCTGAATTAAAGGTTCTCTAAAGTGGTCAGAGGACGAAAAAACTTTTGTTAGGCCTAAACACTTTTGGGATTTCAAATTTTTGTCACCAAAGCAGCACCTTGTGAAGTTCGAAAGGCTTTAATGGCAATAAACGTAGTGAATTCAATGTGTCCTAGTTGTCCGAGGTGGAAGTTGTCCTAGGTGACAGTTGACCGAGGTGGTAGAATGCCGGGGTGGCAGTTGTCCGGTGGCTACGAGCCCAATACCAAAGCGTAAATAGAGGCTAAAGTTAAATTATCTGAATTGAGACTATTCTACATTCGTTTGTCTTCGAGCTGAGCAACGAAATCGTCAAACGTTCTTTTCTCATTATTCCAATCCATCAAAGCTGAATCAGCATTTGCATTGATATCCAATCGAGCTGGTTTAAATGTTGCAGTGTGTTTGCTTCAGATGGCATCTCTGCAACTTTGTGGCCAGTTATGTGAACTGAACAGACAGAAAAAACGAGAACCACTTTGCAAGAACAAGAACAGCACAAAATTTAAATAGATCTGTGAGATAAAGAAACCTTCATAGCATTGCAAACGTCGTTTACTGCACTCAAACCTACTGTGCCGCGTCTCACCAGGACATTCACTTTGACACAGTGCTGATCAACCACCTGCACAACACGAGGGAGACCAAAGTATCGACACTTGGAATTCACGCTTTGATTGATTATCACCATCACGCACGGCAGCAAGTCGATACGCTCAAGTACCTTGCTATCGTACTCATGAAAGACAGAAGGCAGAATAAGTAGATTGCTACACGGTTCCGTAAGACAAATGAAATATTGCGGGAGCTTTTTCATTCCGTGATCACAAAACGGGAGCTTGCAACCACTGCTTACTTTAAATTTTTTTAATCGGGATTTGTTCCGATCCTCGCCTCTCGTCATTATTCTTCGTTGATTGTGCGATCTCAGGCACAAGCGGCAGAGACAGAGTTCACAGTGCAACACTTCGCGACAAACTGCGCAACTGTAAAACTCGTAAAGTTGTGAAGGTCGAGCCACTTCTCCGAATTGAGTGACCTCAGCTCCGACGGTTCGCCATGTGAACATAATATCCCAGGAAAGAGTTGCGAGGCAAGTCCTGCTGGCTACATCCACGGGAAAGCGGCCCAATGGTCGACCAAGGACTACGCGGAGTGACTATATCCTTCACCTAGCTTGTTCCTGTCTTGGTGTGGAGCCAGCCGAACTATCAGACGTTGAAAACCGTGAGGTATTTCAAGAACTCCTCGGCGGCTGCCCCCGAGATCCTTCCCAGAGGAAATGCTGATGCGAAAATGAGGTGTCTTGCTTAAAAACCACTACAGCGTAACTCCCGCCTCATTACGTGGATTACCCACAATTCGCAAAAATGACTTTTTGCACTTTGAAATTAAAGTTTGGAAACGTTATGAAAAATTTCCAAGTAAAGATTTTACTTCCTGAAAGAAGGCGAACAGTGTACGTGGTCAATTTCAACACAGGTCTTTTTTATGCAAACGTGACATTTTTCTTCTTAGGAGCAGGTAACTATGCAATTTATTGCTGTCACATCCATAACCACAAAGGATGAAGTTACGTGTAAGCAGCTTTGTATACAGTACAAAAACGTCACAAAACAGTTACAAACGTTAACAATCACAAAAAACGTCACAAACGTTAAATTATCACAAAAAACGTCACAAACGTTAGTTATCACAAAAAGGTCAGGAACGTTAAATTATCGTTTCCACCAGAAGGAGCTACAGAGAACCTGAAACCGTTGTTTTATTTGTAAATTCATTTCTGATGTTGTAACTGTCCAGCATAATTTTATCACAAAAAGTTCAGAAACAAAATTGCCCATGGAACTCATAAATAGCCGTAGCAAACAAGCAATGTATTTTAGGTTCCCGTAAACAATTTTTATGTATTATTTGCTACAATTCAGGTGTACATTGCACTAACTGTAAAAGCGTTGCAGCAGAGGGTGCAGTTGGCCACGGGTCGAAACTGGGAATGTGGAACTTTAACAGATATTTTCAGAGATGTAAAGGCTATTAAATATTTATCGCCGGTTGCAATTTTTTTTTGAATTAACTTTTGTGGTTGACTAACTCGTTTGCTTTGATAAAAGATCGAAAATTTGAGATACAATGATGTTTGGTGATATTTCGATAAAGTCCCTATGTACAGTATTGCCTAACCTCTCGTCACTTTGAAGATGAAGGGGACCATATACGCTAAAATTGCAGGCAGCTAAGGTGAGGTTTATTTTCCCAAAGAAAATGTAACGAGAAAATGCAGGGACAAAACCGAAAGCGCATGCCGCGGCAGAAAACAACGTTGGATCCAAAACTGTATGCAGGTTTACAAATAGCAAATCGCATTTCAGCTGCTACATGCAAAAGGCAGATAAAAGCAAGATCACGCTACGATAACTAGAAACACTCATTATTATAAGTTGTAAGCGTTTGTAATGAAGTTTGCTGAAAGTGGGCGAACTGATGAAGCTTGTTATTCTGTTGTGTTCCAAATGCGTGACAGAAGAAAGCGTCCAGCTCAGTCCTCACCGTACCAAAGTGTCCATCAACGCAGGGGCAGCGCAGCCTTTCCTGTAAGCCGGTGCAGTCAACTGACTGTTGTCTATTTGACCTGGCAATGTTCGTGAGTTCGTTTGTGTCAGAATGCCGGAGTTCCAGGTTTCGTACGATTAATGTCACGCTCAGGTTCAAGAGGTGTCATTTCCAGAAAATAACCTTTCAAGTGGTATCAAGACTGCACTACAGTATAGCGAAAGCTTTTAATAATGCAGACCGTAATTAAGATGAAATACGCTTTGCACCTGTAGGGCATACACACATCGCAACCTATCACTTTTGTTGAGTGCGCTTGCTCAATTAAGTTATACGCCACTGCATATTGAGCATTTCAGCAAGAGTTCCACTTGTCGAGTAACGTGGTTTTAGCGACAAGCGATCCTATTGTAAGGAAATGCGTACGTTTTTTTTGCACCGCCTTTTGATTATAAAAGCTTACTTAGCACAAAGAGCATAAACACTCATCAGTTTTCACAGACAAGAAAACGTTCTTCAAATCTTAAGAAAGGCTTTGATTACGGTCAACAGAAAGCTACCCTGCACGAAATCCTCATTGTGACGTAAAATATGAAGCTATAATCACATCTCAAGAGAGTTACCTTCTTTGTTGTAGTATTTACGAAAGCATGCTTTTCTGTTGCTTTTTCAAGTTTGGTTGTAGACCAAATTGTTTATGCATTTTTCTAAAATTGACCATCCGGAATTTTCAAAAGCAACAATGGTTTGGCTTACGAGGAAACACAAAACCTATAGGAGAGCAAAAACCTTGCTTCTTTGGTTATATACCTATTTTTTCTGCAACAATATAACTGGTCAGAGGACTGATTCATGGAGTCGTAAGGCACTAGTAGACCAACTGTTACCTTATTTGCAAATTAGTTTCTCCACTTTTGTCTACTGTAGAGTGGATTGTCATCACAACATTGAAATGATCCAAGTACAGATTAGCTTATCCGTCTTAATACCTTGTCTTAGTGCGTTTACTATTGTAAGGCTGAGTAGACATGGTTTGTCATCGATTACATGGTAAGCAAGGAATATCTTAATTTTGTTTATTCTACCTCATCGACTTGGCCAAAGATTATGACGCAATGTGCCACTTCGGAATTTCAAATGCTGAGTAGAAGTAAACAAAAAAGAAAATGATGTAAATCTGGTTAATTCACCTTTTTATTGCTCATGCATCACATTACTTTTCACGGCATAGGTATTCACCTTGTGTCAAAATGATGTTGCAGTGGATCGTACCTCTGGAACAAAAACAAAGCATTTTTTCAAAAATATTCGTTTATCCAAAACAAGGTTTACTGAGGTGCATTCTGCGTGTAATGTTGATATCTCATTAATTCAACACAATTTCAGTGATTCTTTTCTAGACAAAAGTTCTATAGTTTTTAAATGGAAATTTTATATCTTGCCAGATAGTCAAATATAAGCATATTGCATTTCAGTTTCTAAATCCAATGTTATACGACCTTCCGGGATAAAGATATAGTTTCGCAAAATGGTGTGATCAGGTCAAATTTGTAGACGGTAATATCCTACGTAATCCTAACTGAAATGGTTTTTCGTGTTGTTGAAGCTGAAAACCTATAACCAGGCGCTTCCTCCTGCAAGAAAGCTCAGACCAACACGGACAAAAGATCTTTCAGCAACGGTGACCTATGACCTTGCGGCCCACTGCAAACCGCATCTTGAGACGTTTGTCTGATTATTTCATGTAAACACATTTTGCGGAAGGCCTTACTCTCGTCAATGTAACACCACCAGGACAACACACGAGATCCGATGCAGTTTCATTTCTTGTCATTTTTATGTGGAGCAGATCGATGCGGTGAACGGAAATACTCAAAAGAACGAATAAGCCGAAGGCTTGCTCGTCTTTATAGTTGTGGTCGTCTCATCTTTATAGTTGTGGTTGCGAAATACCGACACTTTTGGTAAACGATGACACATATTGATGTTGAATATGACACATATTGAGGTCTCAAGATGACACATATTGGGGCCTCAACATGACACATATTGAGGCTTCAAGATGACACATATTGGGCCTTTTCATGCTTTTAGCATTAAAAAGGATATTAACAAAGAATTTCATAAAGCAGTTAAAATAAATCATCCATAAAGAAAACGCGAAACTAAAATAAATCATTCATGACGAAAACACGAACCAAGCGTTGCTTAATGAACTGCTGACCAAGATTTTCTCTAAAACCCACCGATAAATATCTGTTTCCTGACCTTTGCAAAAATAGGAGAAAAAGTCCAGTTTGCCATATAAACGACCTGCTGCTCGCTCACAGCTACAAGAGACAGCGAAAACTGGTGTTACGAAGCAGGAAAGTTGCCGCGAGGCACCGAGCTGAGGACGAGGATTTTGCGGCGGCAGAGCTCTGGGCTCATCGGCTTTATGCAGAGGATTATTTCTGCATGCACAAACTTGACTAACGGTTTTTTGTTGCTAAAAGTTTTGGTTCTGCCTATAACAGGAAGACATTTTGTAAATATCGCCAGAAATTGTTTATTACTCGCCACAACGTGTCCCAAATAAACACAAAGGTAAAGAATGTGCGTTTAGTGAGATGAGCTTCAAGCAAAACCAGATCACAAAATATATCTTGTTGAGTTGCAGAAAATGTTATACAAGCAAACAATTTTTGAATTCAATGGTAAATGCTAGCTACTGCACGAATATTGAGAAGTGCCTCTAATTAACGAAACGAGCTTACTATCCAGTCGACCATGACCAGACGAGGCATACGTTTTCGACTCACTGAGTCAGATTCTGAAAGTAACAAGTTTTACGAAAAACTTTTTTTTTCAATGCACCCGCAGATCAACGTTGTATTTCCAGCTCGTTTTTGGTTTTCAAAGCTTTTTAATTTTTTTTAACGTTTCTAAATGTTTGCGGCAGAGTGAGAAACAATTCATCCGCGTTTAAATTTATTTTTTGTATTAACACTCTGCGTTGCCAGTCACCTGGCATGAAGCCAGTAACTGCCACGCAGACAAACGTTACGGAAAGCTCGTGTAAATAACTCTCGGTTTGCTAAGTTTGCGGCAGCAACACGCGTTACGCCACGCTTGCCCCGCATCCAACATTCGCGAGCAGTTGCGCGCAAGAAACAACGGAGATGCTCACAACAGACAGGAGCGTTGTGTTAGCGAAGTATTTGGGGCGAGGAGTGATGGATTTGCGAAATGGACATCAAGAAACAGAAAATAAATTAAGCTCATCGAGTGTTCCGCACACCGGAATTACTGCAAAAAAACGTGTCCAATAAGTTCGACACACCTGGTCATATTAAAAAACGGTTTTCGGAGCTCACTGCAGCTTTTTCCCTGAATGTTTTTATTACATTTTTTGTGGCTTCCTCCAGTTTTAAGCAATGCCGAAACACGTTTTTCAGCCTTCTTTTAAATTAGTTTTTGGTTGTGGCGGTTGGAAAACACTTTCGTGATTTATTTTAGAAAAATAATTCCATTGGGTTGTCAATAATCCCGCCGAGTTGTTTGATTGACAACTATAAATATAAAGTCGTTTTTGCTGTTTTTGTGAAGCTTCAGCACTACAGTCTCTGCGAAATTGCTTTCCAGTATCGTCCGGAAAAAATATGTCGCAAGACGCGCGTGGTTGTTGACCTAACACTGTGCGGCATTACACAGTGATCGAATTGTAAAACGGAATTTCTAGAAGTGAATCATTTATTTGCCGCTCGTGTGCGCACTGCCCAAGTGCTTGAGGTCTGCTAATGAGGGGTGTTCGGTAGGCTGACTCGCCCATGGCTAGACAAGCACACCTTTCATTACCGGTATATTTTTCTTTCCTTTGCGTAGACGTGGAATACGTCGTTAGTTGCTGCCTTGTTATCTTTCAAATCAAACTCGTTGATAAATTGTCTATTTGTTCGAAGCAGGTGTGGGTACAGCGTGTTCGAACCAATATCCAGGAAAATAAGTTTCTTCTCCTCTTAAAGTATCACAAACGTCATCCTTTTTTGCTGTTGATGCATTTCGTTAGAACATTTGTGCAACGCTACCTTATACATGTTAAACCATCTTTAGGGTGAAGATATCAAAACAGTCGTTAACCTAAATACCAACAAGGGAAATGAAAGTTTCGGCAAAATGTATGTTGAAATATTTAATACATAATGCGATCTTTTTTGAACCTTTTGTGCTATACTTATGCATGCATTATGCAAAAAACATTCAAATGTGTAAGTGTGCTCCAAACCAAAGATGTACGTGATGATGTCAGTTGTGTCAGTGTGCAATTAATACATGTATAGTAAATGCAAAGAGTTGTGCAAAGGCTTCATTTAATTAACATATCTGAGGTTTGATAGCTCTACTTGATTGAACGTTTGGAAATGGGTGCTAGTAGTGATACTTTATCCTCTAATTTGACACTAAACATGCCTATCTACTGCATTTTCGTTTTGCAGGTTAATTGTATGTAATGATTACAACTTTTTTAATTTATTTAAAATAAACTAGAGGCCGGTTTGATGCAATTTCCTTTTTGTTAGCACTTAACATTTTGGCAAAAGTGAAGAGGCAAACCCCTCAAATAGAATCGCTAAAGGTCTTTAAACATGATGTCTGGAAAGGAGGCTTTGTTGTTGGTAATTGCTGCAAGCTGCTGCATTTATGGATGTTTTGCTGAAAATGTGAGTCTTTTTGACAAACTTCACCTTCTGCAAGAAATAGATGAATTAGAATATTATTATCAATAGAGTAAAAAAAGTACTTTTCATGTAGAAATTCTATCATGGTGATTATTTCACGAAGTGTCCCTCCAAATAAATGAAGAGCATACCTATTATGAGATTTTATTAACATTTCAAATTATGTGAAAATCAACTGATTTGAAATAGCCTATTGCACCTCAGCTAAAAAGCAAATCAGATTTAATTAAACAAAATTTTACTGTTTTTGTCAAAAGTGATGCTACCGTTATTAAACGTATTTAATGTAATAATTTGGAATAGCTAAAGGAAACATTTTGCATAACGATATTGTTTCAGATATTGCAACATTTCAACTCTTACCACATAAATTCAAATTATTTGGTATTTTTGTAATGAAAAATTAACTTGAAAAGTAACATTGTATGTTTTTAACGCAATAGCGATGTGTTTCCAAAGCAAAAAAGCTTTGTTTTTGCGAGGAAGACCTTTAATAAACGTGCCGACACACCCAGACCAAGTTACAAAGGGGATCATCACACAGCCATTGAAAAAAAACAGCCTTGCACATTATATCACAAGTTGTTGTCTTTCAAACTGCGTGATACGCGTGGATTTGGGACATTGCAGCCAGAGCCGGTCCTAGCAGATGCGGGGCCCAATGCAAGACCAAAGCGCGGGGCCCTTCTTAACTGAGATTTTATGACGTCATCGTGTTCAGTCAACCGTGTTACGATCGTGGTAGAGCGCAAATATGCAGTACAGCAGTAACACGAGAATTGAGCACGTTTGCTAACTTTCGAGAGGAAATTTGCTGGTTCTGACGAGAGCGTTCTTTGTTAACAGTGAAATTTATATGGCGTTTCTACTGAATTCTCAAGCGCAAGGTGTATCTGGCAAAATGGATAATCTACCCAAACACCATAGCGCGGGGCCCCAGAGGCGCGGGGCCCAATGCAGCTGCATCGGTTGCATCGGCTTAAGGCCGGCCCTGATTGCAGCTAACATCAACGCCTTGTAAACATCTTTTT
>Ga0210059_1017124_pt1 | contig 10372 bp, 5 predicted proteins | sample Ectturendosymbi2_FD_188042 | JGI IMG/M metagenome (GOLD analysis project Ga0210059, IMG submission 188042) | Ecteinascidia turbinata endosymbiont from Florida, USA - Sample 2 (SPAdes) (version 2) | ecosystem: Host-associated > Tunicates > Ascidians > Unclassified | place: Key West, Florida...
ACATCAATCAGTAAGTGACAATGCGTTTTTTTTTTGTGTTTATTTTTAGAAATTTATTGTGGGGCTCTGTAAATTATGGCCAATCTCTTCATGGGCTCCATAACACCAAAAGTTTGAGAACCCCTGGTCTATGGCACCCATCTCCACTTGCTTGCACCATGGGCCACACGGCTGCTTTCGCAGTGAATCCTGCACTGGTGGCATGTCAATGGCAGCACTACCTGTGAACTGTTCCCTGCACCCATCCAATAACGCCGAGCACGAGGCTGGGCAGGCCACAAGTATCGTTTTTCAAGTCTTCAGAATGACCCAGCTGGGAATCGAACCCAACCTACCAGCTTAGGTGGCACGTGCTCAACCAACTGTATCACTTGGCTGGTAACGCCTAAAGCACCTGAGCTCAATGGCCTGCACCTGAGGATAGACAACATCAAGTACCAATCCCCTAGTCCTTTATATACAGTTACAAAGAAGATATACTTTCTACACCTTTATAATCAATCATATAGGGGAAGGATTTTCCTCTCAAAATACAGACACACTCAAAAGTTTAAGACCACCTAAGCTGAGTTTATACACAACTTTAGTTTTGCACAGAAACGTAATGACTTAGACTGGTGCTCCATTTGCCCATTTACACTGCACGAAAGAAATGTGTATTACTTGTGGATGACAATTGTTGTGGTGGATGACAATACTTTCTCAATTAAACATGAACGAATAATGCCAAGATTGTAACTTTCATGTCTTGGGTGTAAATGCAAGGCAAACGAGATGTTGAAGTAAATGTATGGGGATAGGTTATAATTTGCAATTAGTCATATGATGTGCATGAAGAGCACTCCATTCATTCTTAACTGCTCATAACTATCCGTGACAAAACTAGACCTGCCAAAATTTCACAAGTCCATATTAATCAATCTCCATATCTGGCCAAACAAACCAGTCTTGCTGCACAGGTGACATACTACAATTATTTTCAACAGTTCACTGCGAACACCTAACTACGATTTATGCGAGTGACTATACCCTGACTAAATTTCGTCCAAGAACTTGAGCTGTAACAACATTCTAGTTTCCAACGGTGACTGTACAGTAATTCTTATTTGACTGAGCTTGCAAGGGATGAGTCACTAGATGCTCTTGTTCAACAGCTCATTTCTATACAAAATTTTCGCTCTTCGCACAATCGGATCTGCTTGAATTTGCACAATTTTGTAATGAAATGTAGCTGCACATACGAAGACCTTGAATTAAAGAAGTTTACCATGTGGTTTTTCGTACAAAAACTCTCTAATGTAAACCGACCTTTAAGATTTTTCAATCCAATTGCATTTTGACTTTTCATAATTTGTTCATAGTCTGTCCTCTCCATTTAATCATATCTGTGTATTTATTGATTTTTAACTATCAAAGACATAGCACACCACAAGGTTTTAAAGAATGCAAAAGGTTTTAAAGAATGTAAACACAAGGTTTTTAAAGAATGTCCTCTCCATTTAATCATATCTGTGTATTTTTTAATTTTTAACTATCAAAGACATAGCAAACCACAAAGTTTTAAAGAATGTAAACAACTTCATTGTTTTCAACATTTTGCACGATATGCTATCTGCAAAATTGCAGTATTGTGAGGTAATTTTTTGAGTCAACACAATTTCATTGCTGTCTTCAGTGATTCCATTCTGGTAGGATGTTGATCTGCCACTTTATTTTTCAACACTTGCTGTAAATAAATTCTTTATCGCATCTAAACCTGCACTGCTTGCTGGCCAATCCAGTACATCAACATTTTTCTCCTGCAAAAAATTTTTAACTGGTTTTGACCTATGGAATGGAGTGCTATCATGCATGAAAACATTGCAATCATGCACCACCATGTGAACATCTATTTTGTTCTTGAAGAGATCTAGATATCTGGTGCTATTCATGGTGGTACCTGGCTGGAGGAAATAGACCATATGTACCATTTGGAGACATTGCTCCCCAGACCATGATGCCTGTGGAATGTTTCAGTCTGGATCGTTACACAGATATATGGCACCAACTGGTCTTTTAACAAGATGCTTGCAAGATGTTAACTGTTGAACAGTTGACTTGTTGGAAAATAATACCTTCTTCCACTTTTCAGCGGTCAAAGTGAGCTTTTGCAAAGTCATATCTTTTAGCTGTGATGGAAGGTGTAACCCTAGGTGTTCTGGCAGGTTTATAGACTCTTGACTTCAAATTCCTCACTCAAATGACATTTCATGATATATGTACTGACTAGAGATCGACTGATATGGCTTTTTTGAGGCCGATACTGATATAATGGCTGTTCATGGACTGATAGCCAATAATGACAATCGATATTTCCAAAATTTTTAAATCTTGTTTTCTGTGTCATTATCAAATATATAATGTATTCTATGCCTTACCTTTTTTCAAAAACTTCAAAAATCAGGATTCAAGAGCTAAAATTTTTCAAATTGTAGCAATTTCAATATTTTGCTATGATTTTTATTTGATCTGATTAATGATGATGCTTTTGTTTCAGCTACGACAGCTGACGCATGCTTCATGGTTTATCTTGTCTGCTGTTTATGAAACTGTACCTGCTAGCGTTGCTGCAAGATAACTGTCTTGACTTGGTTCGTTTTGTTTTCTTGTGCAAATTGTCTGTGTTTTGTCAACACCTACTGAAGCTGATAAAATTGGCCGTTTTGGCTGATACCGATATATTGGTAAAACCCAAATATTGGCCAGGCCGTGTGCAACAAAACTAATTGAGTTTTCTTGCTTTAAGTCATGGGTAAGTATACTACCAACCTTTTTATCATGGGATCATCTCTGGCCATGGTAACCTTGGGTCTACCAGAACTGTGCAAGTCCTGAAAGTCACTAACTTTTTGAATTTGACAACTGCCAGATGGATTGCATTCTTGCTGAACTTCATTTTTTCAGGTATTTGCCTTTTTGAGTACCACTCTTCATGCAATGTGACAATTTTTTACCTTTCCACAACTGATAACCCCCTCTTTCGCCCATATGTAAAAGCAACAAAACTTGTAAAAATTTGAATATTTTTGTTTCCTAGAGAAGCAGCTCATCAAAAAGTTCATTCTCAAAGGTTGAAATAGAAGCACCTATTATGCAACAATGTTTTTGCAACATATAAAGCAATGTGATATAACATTTGAGACAATTTTACAAATTTGTTGTAAAAGTCCAAATTTTTAGGTAAGTACTCTCAAACTTTTGAGTGCAACTGCAGACTACTGGTCACACAATAAATTACCAAAGAAGTTACTACCCTTGTTGACTTGGTTGTGATTATCTATCCAATTCACACAGCCTATGGAAAAGAGTGATGACAACACACACGCTTGTCTGAGTCTGACATTCATAGTGAATGGTTGTGATATAACTCCAAAAACATGGACACAAACTTCTGAGCAGTAATACAGTGACTTGACAACCAGTCTCAGGCAGCCATCAACATCGTACTCCCGCAACGCTCCTCAAAGGTTATGAGGAACCCCGGTATGCTTTTTTGAGGTCAACAAAACATGGTAGACATCTTTGGCAAAGTCCCAAGATTTCTCAAAAATTTGCTGGAGAGTGGAAATTTTTTTGGTAGTGCCCAGCCAGGATGAAAACCACAGTGGGTTTTGATCTGCACATTTAAATGGTAAATTAAAATACATGAACAAAAAATGAAAAAAATTGTGCAGAACACCTAGGCATAATACACAGTAATCATTTGGTGACACTATGCATCTGGTTGGACATAACTCATACACGAAATTCACCCCATTATGGTCCGTGCATAAATCGTTATTTCTTCATGATTTATATGTATAAACATTGTTTTCTGTTTTTGTAATGAAATGTTATGTTTCTAATTGCATTGCTCTCTGTCTCACGACTCTTAATTGTTGTTCACTTCTTTCACCTATGTGTTTGCTTCACCTGCCCATCTGTACATGCCTCAACACTTCACCCGTTGCTTGCCCACCATCATCTGTGATGCGTATTGTGTATGTACTATAAAACAATTGTTTTATATACTTTTTTCAAAATTATATTATATACTTTTCTTAATTGTATTATTCTCCGTCCTTTATCTATTGTTTCTGTAAATATTTTCTGTTACCATGTTTTTCCTGCATGCTCTCTTTTTGTGTGAAGTCTGTGACTGGTTCTTTCCCATTAATTGGTTTGATAGTTTTCTTACACAGTAAGCTAAAGGCACACGCAGCAAAATTTGTTTTGCAAAATTTGGAATGACCCAAATGCCAAATGCCACCCAAATGCCATTAGCAAAGTTTGACTGATAGATTGATTAATTGTTTCATATGACTCAGCTCAAACTTGGACAACTAGATAATTCTAGTTTTCTGATTCATTGAATTAGAGCAAAATCATAGTATAGAATTCTAATCTAATTTGCTAAAAGCTTCAGTGCTTTAATTTTAGATCAATATAATTTCTGGCTTGGCCAAAAATGCTAATTTGTCTAATAGCATTTGGGTCATTCCATTATAATTCAACAAATATTTTGTAACCCAAACTCTCAGATTTTCACTATTTTCAGCTATGTTATTTTTTGCAAAATTCTAAGCAGAATGAAAAAAATTTTAACTTGATCAACCAGTTTTTGAGATATGGGTGTTTAAAGTTTTGGTCACCACTAAGTAGCATGGACTGCACCAAAAAAACAAACTGCTGTTTTTTTTAGTCACTGACGCTAGAGATGTGATCAAAGGGTCAATTCCACAATTTGAGGACATGTTGATTTCAAATATGGTGTTAATTTTACTATGATATTATAAGAAAAAAGAATTATAGCCACTTTTTAAAAAAATTTAGTTACCATAGAAACATGTTAGAAAACCTGTGTCTGAAACAACTTTTCAAAAAATTTTTTGTGATGAAATATGAATAGTCATTGAAAACCGAGACCCTTGTGATTGAAAACCGAAACCCTTCAGAACAATGAGCCTCAGAAGGAAATCAAACAAGTTCCGGTACGAAATAAATCCTTTCAATAACATATAATTGCAAAAATTACACCCCCTCCTTCTAGCCAACTTTACTGAACTAGCCAATGCACTAACAATCAACCCATTACCAGATCAGCTACCCATTACAATGACATATCAATTACCTTTACATCTAAACCAACAAAACAAGATCACGCATCATTCTTCAGCAAGTTGGTTAAACAGACTAATCATAGCATGCTAATATTCATGTAGGGCTATGCTGCCTGACTGACTCAGTGACTGCCTAACCGGGTCCTTTTGGTTGACCAAGCGGGACGCCGGGACAAAGCCTTTAAACCAGGCCTGTCCCAGTTAAAACAGGACATCTGGAAAATCTAAGTGTATATAAAGTTAGAAAGTTACATTTTCAAACAAATATCTGCAAAGCTTTTGCCGAAGACAAAAGCAGCACTATTGTGGAGACTTAGATAGGCAGTTTTGCAAAAACCTGTCTTCAACCCTTACTAAATAGGATTTCAGTCAAAACGTTGGAGAACTAATTACCTAGCTATATATTGATCTATAGCTCAAAACATAAGGGCTTGACTAGAAATCAAAGATAAAATTTACAATTATCCTCACTTCTTGTAATGTCGCAACAATGGTGATCAACAAAACCAAAATATATTTTTTCCTGACCCTGACACTGTGCTTAAGCTGAATGCATTGTGTCGTAAGTCATCTGATTTACTTGAGTTGAACCAAAAACAAAATGCAGCAATATTTTCATCCAAGTGCAAAAATTGTGCTTTACAGGCATGCCCGTAGCCGAGGGGAGCATTCAGGGGCAGTGTTCCCTAATTTTTTTGTGCCCCCAAAATGTTCTTGTGCCCAGACAAATTTGTTTAAACCTTAGTAAATACTAAAATCTTGTCCCAGTAAAAATGTATTTCTCCCCAAAATTTAATAGGCTACCTGATCACACCTAGTTTTGCTGGGCATTTTTTTCATGCTAATCAGGTGAAACTTGTACATTTTTATACCTGATCACACCTAATTTTGCTGGGCATTCTTTTCGTGTTAATCATGTGGAACTTGTACATTTTTACCATTTCACCATTTTAATCTATTTTCGTGTCTTTATGCAAGTAGAACGCTTAGAATAACACTTTTGACATTAACTTCCTCCATTAAAATCTGATGTTCAACCTGAAAAATTGATTGTGAAAAGACTGAGCTAAGTTGCATCACATAAAAAAGTCACAAGGCAACAGTCACCAAATGATCAGGTATTCGGAAATTACATTGTAGGCTAGATGGGTATGTATGCAGGAGTCAACAAGGGGAGATTAAAAGGATGCATCCACCACTTGGTAAGAGGATATCAGTGGAGATTTTGGTAGGGGTGGGGCTGCAGGCATGATGCGCAGCAGCATTGAAAAGATTTGCGGCTTTTACAAAGAGCGGAAATGTGCAAGAAAAATATTTATCGTCTTTGTAACGTTAAGCAACTTGAACAAGACATCAAATCGCGCTGTAAACCACATGTCTTATAAAATGCATGAAAATGTATGTGTTCTACAATAAGAGTGATATGGACATGCGACCAATGCGATTCAGCATTTTGTGCACTCCAACTGACAGCTCTGATAAAACCCAATTGATGTATTAGCATGATTAGTTTTGCTTTAAAACACCTCTTTAAACAAGATTGGAAATCTGTTTTTATGAAACTTTACTTCTGCATCGACCTCATGACTTCATTGATTTCACACTAAAACTGCCCCCCACATTTTACAGCAAAATTGTGCCCATGGTTGACACTATTGCAAAATGGAAGTAAGTCATTTAATGTGTGACCCTCAGGAAGTTACTGATATATTTTTGGCCTCACCTGAACGGCAACCCTAAGCCCCAAAGACGAAACGTTTGGAAAAAGTACATAAAAAGTGCTCCCATCACAGTTGTAATCGGGTTTAGTGTACAATTCGCCCTCTCCATCTTCCCGGGTGATGACATCATCGATTGAAGTTGGTACTGTAGCTAAGCCAAAGCAAATGGTGAAATTAGAACCACTGAACACTCGAACACCACGCATTGACATTAAACACTCGACTACGTTCACCTTGGTACTATTTAATCCTAACTCAGCATTATATATGAACAAAGGTGGATACAGTTCGAATAGCAAAATAATTCCAACAGAGCTTTTGGCATTGATGGCAAAATATACACAACCATTTGCTGTGCAGCAGAGATCAGCATTGAGCAGTGTTGCCACTCTGTTATGAACAAAAACCCCAGAATGGACCTTGAAAAAAAACAGAAAATAAAAAACCCAAGACATACAAAACGTTTAACAAAGTCAAAACCGAACTTGAAATGCATGCTACCAGTACTTGCACATAAAAATTAGGGTAATATGTATTATTTGCATCCTATTTTTAACAAGTTCAAGTCTATTATTAAACATACTGACAATTTACAAATACGCCAGCATCAAATCAATCAAATGTATATGAAGTAACATAACAAAGGCTAGTTAGATATTTTCTGAAAAAACGTTTAATATTTGGTAGTGTCCATTTTACCACCATAATTCTGGCGGCAACAGATCAGCTAGAGCTATTGTGCCGCCAGTTAAGATTCGGTCTGGTGATATGACGCAATACAAAGAAAAAGGTCACTTTGTCAGGAAAATGCTGTCCTGCTCGTGGTGTAATGGTTAGGTGCTACGGTTGCTATGCCAATGGTTAGCGGTTCAACTCTTGCCTTGCCGACTTTTGTTTTGTTTTTTTCTTTGCTTTTTTTCCAGGCTTCGCTTAGGTGTTACCTTTAGGGATTAGTGTTGTTATGTTAGAATTAGGGTTAGGTTAGCTTAGGGTTAGGTTAGCTTAGGGTTAGGTTAGCTTAGTGTTAGGTTAGCTTAGTGTTAGGTTAGCTTAGTGTTAGGTTAGCTTAGCATTAGGTTAGCTTAGCATTAGGTTAGCTTGGTATTAGGTTAGGGTTAGGATTATGGTTAGCTTAGCCATGGTTAGGGTTAAGGTTAGGGTTAGGTTGTAGGTTAATCGTTTAGTTATATTTACTTCCTTTCTACCAATAACCAAGCCTTTTCCTGTTGCCACCTTGGCAGCAAATTAGACACTGCCTTAATATTTTCCTTTACTTTCACTTAAATGCACAAATTGAAACATGCACATGATACATTCAAGGCCTTACAGTTATCTTTTCAACCTAACCATTGCATTCATTGCAACATTTGACTACTAATTTAAGATTCAAAAATTTACATTCATATCACAATCAATACAATGCGCCTTTGAAACAATGAACAGATTCTCAACCACAGCATCTTCAAAACACAAAAAACATTCCAAAACAATGCACAAGTAGCCCTTGACATAACAGCAATAGATAAGGAGTGCTGACCTATGCCTCATCAGTGCTTGATCTGTAAACCATTATATTTCAAACTATTTCGTTAAGCCAAGCACTACTCGTCTGTCTGGCTACTGCACATGGGCTATTACGCCTGTCAGACTACTGTATTCTTGAATGGAAAATACAGTAATACAACATACATTTCCAAACTTTGACCACCAGAGTCAAAAAAAACCAGCATTTCAATAAAAACCCCAGAACTCCAGATAAAACAGAAAAACTCCAGATATAGTGAAAAAACCCTAGCAGTGGCAACACTAGATTCTATTTGAATAAGGTTATGATAGGGTTGATTAAAGTTAATGGTAGTGTTTCATTAATATCTTGTTATTTACTGATTCTTGATCCTGTGATACTGAGAAAAGTCTGACTTGCCCTAGCCAAACATGTTAAGAAAGTTAGATGTCATCACTCTGGAGAATTTACATGCTGGAACAATGGATGTTAAGAACTACGTGAACGATATTCTTCAGAAGTTAAACATGTTTCAACAAAGAGTGCACACTCTGGAAATGGAAAACTCCAATCTCAAACATGAAAATAAAGAACTTAAGTGCTTTTTGGATCAAGAGTATCATAAAACAGATGAATTGGATCAATACGGTCGTAAAAACATTCGTATTTATGGAATTCCTGAGGACTTCGCAAGTGAAGAAGATGATGGAGAAAGAAAGCTTCTGGAAATAGCTGCAAAACTTGATATTCCCATTGATGCAACACACGATCTGCAACGAGTTCACAGACTAGGAAAGAAACCTAAAACGGCATAAGGGAACCCAAGAGGCATTATATTGCACGATTTGTTTCCTACAAAAAAAGACAAGATATCATTAAAAACAGAAAGAAACTGAAAGGTACAAAAATCAGTATCTGTGAAGACTTGAAACCAACTAGATATAAATTCTACAATTATATCAGAAAGCATAAAAATGTTGAATCTGTCTACGTAACAAATGGTCTCCTGAAAGTTTCATACAAAAATGAATGGTTCACTATTAAATCATCAAACGACCTCTTTAAGCTTGATATTGATGTTAACTGGCATGAACTTGGTGTACCGTTTCTTGCTGGTCTACATGCTGAATTAGTTGATGTTGCAGAATCTTTTGGAGCATTTTCAGGTGGTGACGATTAAAGATAAGTGAGTTGCACTATTTCACTGTTATTATAAGGTGATGCAAAAATGCCAGTTAAATTTCTCTGCTTTATATGTGGCAAACCATGTAAAAGTAACCAAAAATGTATTGCATGTGACATATGCAATTCTTGGCTCCACTTCAGGTGCATAGATTAGATATGTGCATTTCAACTTTTGAAAAGTTAGCATCTAGTCTAGACCCATACTATTGCCAGGGCTGTCTGCAACAACATTTGCCCTTTTCTTATATTCTCAACACAGACTCTGACATATTTAATTTAGAAAATGCTAATGAAAGACAGACCTCAATACCACCTAGTCTCATTATGATGCTATGACAGAAAATGATGTAAATTGCATTATTTCCTATTGATCAGTATTACAACTCTGGCCACTTCATTGAATACACTAAACAACTGACTACGAAAGATTTGTTTATGGTGCATTGTAATGTAAGAAGTGATTTACAGCAATACTTAAATGAACTATATTAAAACCTGATATCATTGCTATCTCTGAAACTGGAATAAATAGCACAAACTCTCATCTACCTGATCATCAAATGCATGGATACGCTTTTTCCCACTGTGACTCAACAACAAAAGCAGGTGGAGTGGGTGCTTACATTAAAAACACAATAGGCACTAAACACATTCAAGACTTGTCGAAATCTTTTGATGGTTGTGAATCCCTTTGGATTGAAGTTGGCCTCAACAAAGAAAATGTCATTGTTAGAGTTGTCTATAGACACCCCATAATGACATGAATGTCTTCCAAGAAAGCATCATGCAAACCCTTCATAAATTGACTATTAAAAAAAATATAT
>Ga0210059_1017125_pt1 | contig 10372 bp, 8 predicted proteins | sample Ectturendosymbi2_FD_188042 | JGI IMG/M metagenome (GOLD analysis project Ga0210059, IMG submission 188042) | Ecteinascidia turbinata endosymbiont from Florida, USA - Sample 2 (SPAdes) (version 2) | ecosystem: Host-associated > Tunicates > Ascidians > Unclassified | place: Key West, Florida...
CCACCAGCATGCACGATTGCTAGAAAGGCAGCATAACAATACTTTCTGGAGACGGTGGTTGGCAGGTCAGAGATGCAGATGTTGAAGAGGTGGGGCGCCAGGGCAGATCCGTATGGCACGCCGTTCTTGAGGCATCGTAACCTGCTCTATTTACCGTTTCCAGTTGTAAGTCTGAAGCTGCGATTGTAAACAATTTCCATGATCATGCAGAACATGTGTCTATCTGACAGCAGTTGCACTAGTTTGCAGGCAAGCACGCGGTGCCATACGGTGTCGTAGGCTGCTGTGATGTCGACAGACACAGCTCCGGCCTTCTTAGCCGAAAAGCTATCCTCGATGTCCTATGTTAACAGGGTGACATGGTCTATGGCCGACCTCCCGTTTCGAAAGTCCGCCTGCTCCTGTGGGAGCAATGTGTCAAAATTGATTCGACAAGAGCGTAGATGAGCCTTTCGAGGATTTTGAAGGGGAGACACAGCGGAAACTAGAGACGGTAACTATTTGTGTAACCCAGTGGCTTTTTTGGCTTAGGGATCGCAACTATTAGTGCTCTTCTCCAGATTTTTGGAATTTTGAGTTGGTGCATGCAAGAACTGAGGTGTCGCAAAGCCATGGTTTGAGAGCCGACCCGGCGTGGAGCATAAACTCCGGGAAAATGGAATCCAATCCCAGAGAGTTTCCTGGCTTCAAGCGTCTGAGGGCAGCAGCAAGCTCCTCTGGGTTTAGAGATACTGTGACCTTCTGGTGTTGTAATCTTCCATGGGTCGGACAGCTCCTTGTTGACGAGCCTGGTGGACTCGCGATCCCCAGTTCTCTGTTCCCCATTCGTCGCGAGTTGTGACGTGATGGAGTTCGTCGAGATGGGGCACAGGCAAGAGGAGTGTCCAGACCTGCTAGTAAGTTTGTTGATGGTTATCCACGCCCTGCGGCTAGAGTGCGAGAGGTCGATGGAATTGACTGCTTCCTCCCATCACTCCTGCCTCTGCTGCTCAAGCCGAGATAGTAGGGACAAGGCGGCTCTGTCAGAGTCAGTCTCCACTGGGTCTCGGATGAAGGAACGATAGAGGGTCTCGCACTCGTTGTCTCAGCATGGCACATATTTCTTCTGGCGGCCACGTCCGATACGTTGTTTGGTCGCGGATAGTAGGCTCTCGCAAAAATCCCAGCATGCCCTGTCAATATTTGATGTGTCCGGAGGTGGAAATCTCTCAACGGATTCACCAGTGACAAAGCAAATGCGCTTCCAATCTGCCTTGTGAAATGTGTTCCAATAACCAACATAGAAGTCTTACCTCAGAAGCTTTCTGATGCAGCATTTTATGCTCTCTTTGTTTCTAACAAGTGTTTTCTGTTATCATGCTGCTTTTTGATAGTTAAAAATATTAGTTTTCATCCGTGTTTTTGAGAGCTTTTATTTTCGTTTGTTGCATCGGTTTGAAACTAAAAATTTGTAAAACTGCAACCCACAAAACAATCTTTTATGAACATGTATCTACCAAACTGAAACGAAGATATGAATAAATTTTCGTGAAAACTAAGATTCTTAATCTCGATAATTTTTTAGATTCTTAAAAAATCTGTTTTGGTAAAACAAACTAATTTTTGCAAATAACTGTAAACTTTACCAGATGTGAGCATTCAGAGAAAATCGCAGAGACCTGCCGCTTAAAAAGTTAAAAATGTGATTTCAAGTCTTGACATTTATATATGTTCAAGCCCACCTCAGATAATACTATTCGTCATTTCGTTGTTTTACAGTTCTACTGGGCAGCTGACATCATGACCACCTACGCAACTGCGCTCCACATACTCTCTTTCGCCATCATCCGGTACATTTCAATTAAGTATCCAACCACGTTTAACAAAATGACATTTGTGCACACCAAGGTGAGGGTAATTGAGAGTGAAATCCAATGAAGTGATGAGCGCTGCCTCCCTTCGCATGAAAATACGAAGATGTTTGTTTTGAAATTATGTTGCTTTGTCATATGAACTAAGGCCGCATTGAGAATCGGTGGCAGCATTTGTTTTTCTGATGCCAAATGCAAATTGATTCCGTCATAGTTTAAATTGTACTGTTTCGGATAACGTTCCCAGAAAATGAGTAAAACTTGGAAAGTAGAGTGAAACTTGGAAGGTTTGCGTATCAGAAAATAATCGTGTCAGAAACAGAGAAAAAATTACCAATAAATTGAACGCTCTCATTCTGGGTGTTTTAAAAGCCGGTATTTCTCACCTTCGGCAAAACTCCAATAATTTTGCTGTTGAATTTTGAAACGGCAAACGTTGACTAACAAAGATGCTGGTGTTGCGGTTTATGCAAACATGGGGGCAATCAGTACGTTTTGTAATCGAGACTTCAATGTCGACTTCATTGTTCATTTTCAACAGCACAAGCCTCCGACGACTGATTCAAACGTGCACTGATGATTTTAAAAGTTTGCAAATTCTGAATCGCTTTCATTACATTTATTATCATGTTAAGGATTCATGAGGTTTTGCTGGGAATGGAAACAAATATTTTCGAAACGTCCAGCATAATTTTGTTCATATCACTGACTGTTGGGTCTTCTGCTTCTAGTCGTAAAAATATTTTCGGAACTTGGTGGGAATCCGAGCATGCTGTTGATGGGTTTCAATTTTTCACAGTGAAATATGTTTCTTGCATTCAAACTTCAACTGATGTTTTTAAAAGAAAGTACAGGAAATGCTAAATAGCAAGCGCTTGATGGAAAAGCGCAGTGATGTATTGTATTCTTCGTCGTTTGAGTGAGTTGTTACAATCCACTGCTTGGCCGCACTCGATCTAGTGGCAAGTGTTGTGCAGCAAATCGATTGTCTCATTATCTAGAACTTTCAGGCAGGGCAATCCATGTGGAGGCCAATGACAGACACACAGGCAGACATACACGTATTTTTATTCAATATCTGAAAAAAATCAGATGTCATGGAGAGGGTGTTGAGCGCAAGGTCTTCGAGGCATCCTCCCCCGAGGAATACAAAGCCAAACAGCAATTGAAAACGAGTCACATTTCACAGAATTTTAGACATATATCTGCATTGACGGTAGCATCAGGAAAAACAAGACGCGATGCAACACAATTACAGGCAAGCGGAAAAAATAATTTTTAGAATGTATTTTAGAAGCAGTCAGCAAACGCAAGGAGCACAGGCAGAAGGCATTCACAAGCATAAATCTCTGCAAAGCAAACATATTACGAGACCCCAATCCTAATTAATGAGAGGATGTTCAATTAAGTAGTTTTTGTATAACTGACAGAATCGAAAATAAATGACTACTTTGAAACCTTTTCCAATAACATTCCATGTTATGGATCCCCTAAAAGATGTGTGACGTTGTTCGTTAAGTGTCTTGGTTGGGGGAATTTTGTATGTTAATTTGGAAGATTGTCTAGTTTCTCTGAATTAACTATTATCAGAAATGTTGAAACCGTTTAGGATTTAATCAGGAACGATATTGCGATAAGTTTTGTACGAACGTTTTGCCAATTCGTAATTGTAGATTCCATTGATCTGCAGTTGCTGTGATGAATAAAATAGATCCCTGAGTGGAATACGCTCTCTATGATCAGCTTTGAATAGACTACGGATAGCTCTATTATTCAACTTTACTAGATCAGCAATACTTGACCAATTGGCTGTAGCCCAAATAAAAATACCGTAATTTAGATGAGAGTAGACCAGAGCGAAATAAACCATTCTCAACGAATGCACATCGGCAAAAGTTTCTGGTAAAACGCTGGCTCCACTAGCGATTTTTTACCTAGTTTTTTGTGGAAGGTCTACGTAAGTTTAGAGTCATTAAAGATCCCTAAGTTCTCAACAGAATCTACTTGGGAGATAGTTTGCTAAAAACAGGATATATTTGTACTGTGTCTTTGGCGTTTATCATCGAATAGAATAAAATTGGTCTTTTTAAAGTTGATGGATAATTTGTTTGCTTGCATCCAGGCTACAATATTAGTTTACTCACTGTTGACAGATTTCTCTGGTTCATGTGCATTACCACTTAATATACTGTAGTTAAGGTAGTGTCATCAGCAAATAGTAACATATTGAACTTAGTTATGGAGGGTCGGAACAGGACTTTTCCGTCTGGCCAATTCAGTCTGGGCCGTTTCAGTCTGAGCCGTTACAGTCTGAACCGTTTCGGTCAAAACCGTTTCGGTCTGAGCCGTTTCGGTCTGGGCCGTTTCGGTCTGGGGAGGACATTCCGTTCACGACATTTCTGTACATAAACAACTCAATAGCTTTGTTTATTTAATTGATTATATGGGCAGGAGAAATGTCACGCTAGCTGGTGTTATACCAAGTCCCTTTTGAGGAGTCATGATTGCGATTAAATCTGAATTGTAATTATGAGTTTGAAGTATTTGTATTTAATTGCAAGGTGTCGATAATGGTTTCATTTGCTTGATGATGATAATGAAAATCATATGTTTATGATTTATGATTATATGATTTTCCCACAAAGATATGAGTTGATGCTGATCAACTGTTGGATCTTGGATCATTTTGTAGTTTTTTTTTAAATAAACACTTTCGATGATTTAAGCATGTTTGCATCAAATAGTGAAAATGTAAGATTTCTGCAAGATTTCATAGCCTGACCGATATGTCTCGAAACCGAAACGACAAGACCGAAACGTCCCGTGACCAAAACGGTTCAGACCGAAACGGCTCAGACCTAAATGACCACACCGAATCGGCCAGACCAAAGCGGCCAGATCGAAGCTGCCAGACCGGATCAGCCAGACCGAGAAGTCACGTACCCACGGAGAGTAGGTCGTTTATATGAGTAAAAAGGAATAGGGCCCAGCGTAGAACCTTGAGCAACTCCGCAGGTAACGTATCTTGTCTTTGATTTGCTATGATTAGCATACACAAACTGTTTTCTTTTGGAAAGGTAACTTTCAAGGAATTTGTCGGTAGTTCCTCTCAAGCCACATTGGCTTAGCTTTCTTAGAAATATTTTATGGTCAACAGTGTCACAGGCTTCCTTAAGATCTAGAAATAAAGCACATGTACAGTAAGCAGTTTTTTAGAATTTTTCTCGAGGACATGATAATGGATTTTCAGTAGTGCTAGAGACGTTGCAAGTCCTTGGCGAAAACCAAACTGCTGTGGACAAATAATGTTATGTTGCACTAAGAACGATAGCAAATTAATAGGTCTACAATTGTTTGGTGGTTGCGTTTTGTACCCGGATATATAGACGGGTATTACCTTTGCGAGCTTTATTTTTGTTGGAAAAATGCTATCACTGATGCAGAGGTTGTACAAGTCAGCTAAGTAGGGTGCAATTACATGTTTACTAATTTTTAAGGACGAAACGGGAAGATCGTATGTATCATTAGATTTTGAAGCATTGAGTAAATTAATTTGTAAAACAACGTCTTCTGGTAAAACTGGACTAAGAAAGAATGTAGGACAGAAGAGCCTGAGGAGTGGGGAACCTGAGCAGGTGGTGGAATACAAGAAGCTGAAGCAGGTCCTACTTCAACAAAATAATCGTTAAGAATATTAGAAGTATTTGCAATATCTGGTGGATCTGAGGCATTAGTTGATGTTACTGATGGTGGGATGGTAGTGTTGACTTTTGTCTCATTGATGATCTCATTAAAAATTTCCAAGTCATTGAAAGATTCCCTTTATTTTCTGGGAGTTTTTGCTTATAGTACAAGATTTTGCTTTTTGATGTACGTTAAGATATTATTATATTTTTATAAGTTTGCAGATATTCAAAATTGCAATGGTGTTTAATTTTCGTTCCGAATAAACGTTTTTTTGTGTTTATAGATTTTAATACACCTTTGGTTAACCAGGATTAAAAGCTAATTTAGCTTTTCTTCCGGATAATTTCACAAAAGGGGTACATGCGTTGATTTCATCAATGAAAGTGCCCAAGAATAATGCAAATTTTGAATCAGCATCTACTGAATGAAATCGCATTAGTGAATTTAGATTAGTTGATCATCTAAATCAAATAGACATGAGTCCACATTGATATTTTTGTAACATCTTCTCCATATGGGAGCTTGCTATTTGTTTCAGGAAATTTTAATTAATAAGAAACTGGGAAGGTGATTACTTATATCCAAAGGGAAAAGATCAGGACATAAATAATGAAGGTTGTCATAGATATGATCAAAAAGATAGTGAGTGCGACTGTGCATAAATCAAGTAGTCTTATTCATTTAAAACTGAACTCCAAGAGATTTGACGGAATTTAGGTAAGCATGAGTCATACGATTGTCTGACAAGATGTTATTAAGATTCAAATCCGGTAGTTCTCGAAACATAAATTCGGATTTTATGTACAACCCCGGATTACCAGCGTTAGTGAGGGAATTTGTATGAACATAGCAATAGCCTGTAATACTAGGGAGTGTGTTTATCACCAAAAAGTTTTATTTCACTTATAGCAATGATATCTCGAAAAATAGTGACCTGTTTAACCAGCCCGTAATCTTATTGAAACTTTTAACAGGTCTTGCGGTATTAAATTGTACTAAACATAGGCCACTAATTTTGTTACGTAAACATTGTAATTGGGTTAAATTGTACATTTTACAAGGCTCACAACGCAATAGCGTATTTGAAAAATCTACAGTAATACACCTTCAGTGGCCACAGCAGTACAAGATAATTTGTAGGCGTTTCCAGAATGTGGCCTTGAACTGTTATTTAGATGGTAAAATAGATTTGATATTGGAGGACAACATGGTCGGCGGTTTGTTCTTGTACGCCACACTCACAGGCCGCAGAGTAGGAATTGCGCCATTTGTGCAAGCAGGAGCGGAAACGTCCGACGCCGTTGCGGAGGCGGTTAAGCACGACCCACGCTGTTCATAACAGGGCTATTCCAAAATGGTGGGTGCCGATGTCAGGGGTGAAAGTACAGAGTTTGTAGAGTTGTCCAACCACTCGGAATTCCATCGGTGATCCGCCCAGAGCACAGCACGTCTGTGGTTGTCGTCAGATGAACTGATGAGTTTTTGTGCGCCGTGTACAAATGAGTGTCTCGCTTTGAGACGCAATGCATTCCCACTTTGAGTTACGAGTAGAGCAGATTCCCAGGCTCCATGGCATGGCGTTCTAAAGAGAGGGTGGCTCCTTTGCGACGAACCTCAGCAGGTTGGATGTCTACAAGGATAGGAAGGTTGTTCGCTGGTGTATGACGCAGGCATCCAGTCACAGTTCGCAAGGCGTCCTTGATGGCAAGGCCCATGAGGCGGGTGTGAGCAGAAGCGCAGTACTCCGTTGTCGAATGGAGCAGGGCTAAGGTGGCTGTTGCAACGTTGCTGTTGCAGCACCCCTGGCAGAGCCAGCAAGCAACCTCAAGTGTGAGACGCGCAATGTCAACTTTTCGCGACGTGACTTGACTTAAGGTGTCGGAAATATGCGAGCGTCCTGCCCAACGTTACTCCGCGATATTTGGGCTCAAAGCAAAAGGGCAAGGTTTCGTTGTTGTGGTTGACTTTTGGCTCACGTTTAGCTTCCTTGTTGTCGAGGTGGAAGGTTGTCAACACCTTTTTCTAGTAATGAGTTTCAGCTTCCATTTCTGGAGGATTTTACATATAGTTACCATGTCTTTGCGCAGCACTCCTTGCACTGTCTGCAGTCTCTATCAGCATACGTGATTATTAGGTCTCCAGCGCATGCATGCTTTCTGGAGACGGTGGTTGGCAGATCAGAGGTGTAGATGTTGAAGAAAGGGATGCCAAGACGGATCCCTGTGTGACGCCATTCTAGACCGTCATACCCACTCCGTTTGTGTTGGCCGGTGGTAAGGGTGAAGCTGCGACTGCCAATCATCTCCATGATCATGTGGACCGCATGCCTGTCAGGTAGCAATCGCAGTAGATTGCAGGTGAGGCCATGATGCCACGTGATCCCATACAGTGTCGTAGGTTGCTGTGATATCGAAAAACACATCTCCGGGCATCTTCGTTGACGAAAAGCTCTTCTCAATATCTTGGGTCAGTCGGGTGACCTGATCGACGGTCGAACTCCCGTGTCAAAAACTCACTTAGTGCATTGACTTCAGCTAAGTGAAAACTTGTCACCAACGTAAGAATGCAAATGAAATGCTTTACTTCGAATTCAATGAGATTAAATAAGGCAAAGCTATACAGAAGTGAGATTGCAAGAAACTGTTATAGAAACAATGTTAAGTGCCGTGTTTAGAAAAATTCTGAGTTTCGAAAATTAGTCTTGGGCATGACATCAAAGTTCAACCAATGGGGTTACCGTTCAGGGGTTCTGCAGTTTCAGGAAAATTGGAATGCCCTTCAGCCATCATATTCCCGTGTCCTGTGTTGGGATTCGCCCGGTTCGCAAGAACCTCTTCTTGGAATTTCTTTCCCGAGAATCGGTTGTTGGCCTAAAACAAGGGTTCTCAATTTTTCCCCACGAGAACCTTTTACTTATAAATTATTTTGGCAAACTTCTCATAGACCCGTAACTAACTTGTAATAGTTAAAAGCGATACTAACATTTGGGAAAATAACTAAAATCAATAATTTCCTTTGCTTAACTCTACCATTTGCCAACACAAAGATCAACCTTTGTTGCACTTGCATAGGGCCAACCAGCGTGGTGTGACTCTGGAGACTGTGATAATGATGCAACTTGTTGTTGGTGAGTCGTGGAGTGAGAGAACCTGTTCTTACAAATTTTGAATCCCACTGCTGTCCATGTCCAATCTGGCCCTGAGTGGTGACGACTGGCATGTCTCCATGGATTAAGTGTACTCTATCTATGGAAGACTCAGTTCCTCAGCCATTCAAAGCAATCAGTCTAGATATTGAGAACCGATAGGCAGCAGTGGCGTACGCAGAAACTTTTCATGGTGGGCTTTTCATTCAGTGCATATGGTGGTCATTTGCATTTGGTGTGAGCTGTTTTTGACGTCACATTTTGACGTCATATTCATGTTTTCAAACCAACGTTTTGGCGAAGTTTGTTGATATAATTTGCATATTCGTCTACACGCACTCCTCTTAATTTATGTGTCATTGAACTGAATATAAACTATCAGAGCTCCAGGTTAGGATATCGGATCAAAATACACTCAACCCCACGACACAGCAGTTCATAACTGCAAAAATATCACGGTGCGCGTTGAAACAATAGAGTAAAACACATTCATCACTGCGTCAGAGCAATTTACAACTGCAAAATGAGACTGCGCTAATGTTTTGTCGAATACGAGCTGTGGAGCACAGAAAGTGTGCGGCTGGACTGTCTAACGCACACCCCGGTTTGCAAGATCGAATCTTACTAAAGTACACAAGAGTTAAGAATGCGCATAAAGTACGCAAGTGAAGTTCAATCTTTTGTTATGTATAGAAGTCCAGCAAACTTTTACAGTAATTTTCCTTTTTCCCTGCTGAGACATTATCAAATATACCTGAATGCTTCTATTTTAACAACTGCTGCATTTGAGCCAGGGCAACAGTTTTATCATGCTACAGATATTGGTAATGTGGCCACTGCGGTCAGCACTTGCGCTGCTTAGCCTTAACAGACAAAACAAAGACAACTGTTTCGGATAAAGTGAACTATCGCGGAACATAATCTTAAACATGCGTAGTGGACGAAAGGTCTGCAAAAAGTGGTGAAATGGTGTCTGGATGCAGACGATGTCCCAGATTCCCACCAAAACCTAATTATTACTTTTTGGCCCACATACAATGTTCGTTGAAATTTGCATGCAAATTAATTCCGTGCAGAGTTGTACACGGGCTTCATTTTGAAGCCCGAACCCAACCTGAGCTTGAAATCACAAATCCGAACCCGGCGCGATCCCGACATTTATTTTTGAAGCCCGTTTTAGGCCCGAAAGCTGAATTAACCGAGTGAGTCAAGAAAAGCACAACTGCAGAGTATCAAAAACGCAGTGTACGGGTCTATTGTGAAAGATACATATCAAATACCACGCATTCTCGAGTTTCAAAACAAGATGAAAGATGCAAAAATTTTTTCGACTCTTGATCTCAAATCTGGGTTTCACCAAATACCCCTCGCCAAGGAGGACAGGCAGAAAACAACTCTCTGCACGCCCTGGGGTAGTTTTCATTACACACGCTGTTGCTTCGGCTTATCCAACAGTCCTCAAAGCATGCAACGCTTGACTGATTGGTTGACCTCTGACCTTGACAACGTACAAGGTTACGTTGATGATTTTCTTGTCTTCTCAGCAACGCCGGAAGAGCACGTATCACATCTCCGGCAATTGTTTCAAAAGTTCCATGATGCTGGTCTTAAAATCAATCCCAAAAAGACCGTCTTAGGTTGTTCAGAGGTTAAGTTTTGCGGCTATCTCGTCAGTGAAGATGGCATAAAG